>ERZ894251.72-NODE-72-length-96200-cov-15.283072_pt1 | contig 96200 bp, 88 predicted proteins | sample MGYA00380301_ERZ894251 | MGnify/ENA primary metagenome ERZ894251 (study PRJEB32331, sample SAMN06328418) | human gut metagenome | biome: human gut microbiome; feature: stool | host: Homo sapiens | collected 2014-02-13 ... | reverse complement strand
AGCCTCCGTATCGCAAGCGCATCGCAGCGAATACCGGTCGGCCCAGCGCGAAGGTCCCCCCGGACCCCCTCCGACAAACGCCACACGAACGCATACGGGTGCCATGAAAGCCCATTCGAACCGTCAATCGACTCCTTGATACATAGACAAGAAGCCAAGGAACGTCCGTCGGTCGGATGGGTCCGAGGAGATAACGGCAAACCCCGCCGGCATCCCTCCCCCGGGTATTCGCCAGCGAACGGCACCGGCACCGCCATGACCGCCAAGGAGAAGACATGAGCCCGGACCCCATCCACCGCAAAGGCAGGAAAACACTCGCCAAGATATACGATTCCCTATCCGACCCGGAAGAGGCCGCGGACAGGTCGCGCATCATCGGGCTGCCCACCAAGAAGGAGGCGCGCGACATCCGGGACGAATTGACGGCGGCGGCGTGGGCCGGCGGCAAATCGGTGTCACGCACACAGACGGCCAAGGAATACATCAGCATCGTCGAATCATTCTTCCGCAAGCTGCGGGCCATCAAAAACGCGGAGGCACGAACCCCGCAGACGGGTATTCTGACCCTGCGGGAACTGCTGAGGGACACCCGCGTAACCAACCTCGACGAGTGTGAAAGAATGATCGAGACCGCAAGAGCGGACACGGCGATCCTGCTTGTCGGCAGGAAAGACCTCCGAGGCCGGGGAGCACGGATACTGCTGGCCTTGAATGAGACGCGCCTTGCGCTCGGCAAACCGACGATCCTCATAGCCCACGGCAAGGAAAAAGTCTACAAGCCAATCCTGCCCACATACGAGCCACGCTTCTACAAGCGATAAGCGAACCCGCTTCCGGAACCGCCGCATCGCATGTGGCGAATTCGCAGGCGCATGCGTCAATCAATTCTTTAGCCCTTGACACGAACCAGCCCGAGGAGGGTATTCAAATGCTTCCGGAAACCAACAGTCCCATCGATTTCCTGCCCATAGACACCTTCAATCTGCTCTCGCTGGACAAGGGTTCCTCATACGTCATCGAGAGGTTCCTCAACGCCGACACGGCCATCTTGGAAATCAAATGGGACGCCACCAAGGACGAATTGAAACAGGCCGAGCACGTCTACATGCGCCGCGCCCTCAGGGGCAGGAAAACCTACTTCGCCATCGACCCCGACAACAACCTCATGGCGGACCTTCAAGACGCTCCGCAACGCCGCGTCAAAGACCAGCTACGACCTTTAGGGAGTGCAACGGCATAAGCCCCGCGGCGGTAACTCATTGCCCCTAGCCCTACACATCGAATAAGCCCACTTCCCATGAAAGCGGGCTTATTCGATGTCAGTTGGTTTTACTGCCTCCTAAGTGGGAATCCACCGATTCCTTAAGCACGAGAAGTCTCCCGTCTTGTTTTGCCGTCTACAGAGCACCGCCCCTAATCGGAACCTAATTGCCCAGCCGTCACCGCCATCATCGGGGCCTTCGACCAGACCACCGCCGCCCCAAGCCGATGTCAGCGACGTTGACGGAGGAAACGGCCACCAAACCGGACGTTATCGAAGCCAACACGGGTCATGCGAACGCCTGCAAAAGATATGGGAAAGCCCCACCTCAATGAAGAGACGGGGCTTAGCCAAGAGGAAGGAGAGAGGTTGTCAGCCAAGGGAGTTGCATTGCGCCTACGAGCAGTCCAGACCATCGCTGACGCCCTTATGGGCTGGTGCTCCTACCCGTTCGAATTCGTTCCCCTCGGTCATTCCTCTCCTTTGCATGAACCTTCCATTTCCCGTTCATCATTAGATGTGAACTCGAATGGTTTCAACGGGACGCTCGATCCATTAGCCGAGCAAGGCGAAGGATCACCCCATAAATTTGACGAAGAGTCCTCCTGGTCCGTTTGTCTCGATGCGAGGCAAGCCGATCGTGTTATCCTCGACATCGTCGAAACTGTAGTATTCATCGAATTGCTTCCCGTGAACGCCTGGGCTCAAGTACGTACAGGGACCGCCGGAAGTTTCCCACGACAGCGTACCGTCGCCATTGTTCTTGAACGACCCGGGGACATAAGATTCAGTGTCAGACACCTGTCCCGTGGAACCCAACCGCTGCATATCGCAGTTCTGCGACACCAATAGTCCGCCTCCGGCCTGGAAAGCGCTGAAAGAACCCGCAATCGCCGAGCAAGGAGTCATGTTGGTGGCGGCGCTGGCGGTCACTGCGTTCATGGCGTCATCCAGTTTCTTGGAGACTTCCTCAATCGCATCCACGTCCTTGCTGTTTTTGGCTTTGTCTGCGGCGTCGATGGCGCTCTGCAACGCGTCCTTCGTATCGGAGTCTGCTTGGGCCCCGTCGCCATCGATCAGATCATGGGCCTGTTGGATTTTGCTTTTCAGCGCAGTGGAGGCGTCCGTCAGCGTCTTGGTGTTTCTGGCGTCGGTCACAGCTGTGGCCGTCTTCTCCAACGTGCGCATTTTCTCTGTCAATGTCTTGGCTTCGTTATCCGCCTTGCTGGCGTTACGGTTAAGTTCGTCCGCCGACATCGATGTCCGGCAACCGGGGATATCGATGTCTTGGGGAATGGCCTTCTCGGCCTTGGCGTAGGCGTCAATCAGTCCTTGGTCGCCCACATCGTTACTGGTGAGTTTCGACACGTCATCGTTGTCGGAGACCGCCTTCTTGGTTTTGGCGGCGGCGTCTGCATATTGAGCCACCGACGACTCGCAGGCGGCGAAGGCCTTGTCGTGCTTGGAGCGCATAATCCACCAGCCGCCCAATCCACCGCCAAGAACCAGCGCGACGGCGACCGCCACGGCAACGATGATTTGCGCACGCCTGTGCTTGGACATGTCAGCCGATTCCTGTTCGTCATCGCCATCCTTTAGCGGGGGGACGGTAGGCTGAGGCGTCTGTGGAGCTGATTCCAAAGGCGATGCCGCGGTAGATGCAGCGGCATCCGATGTGTTCTCGGCCGACTTGGCGGCATCGGCACTGGAAATTTCTCCGGCTGTTTCGCTCTCAGCTTTGTCAGTCATGTCGGCAATTCGCGTTCCGCAGTTCATGCAGAATACGGCGTCTTGCGGCAGTCGTGCGCCACAATGTTCGCATACCATCATGTAGGGGTCCTTTTCTTTGTCTTCTTTGTCGATATTTTCTGGCGTCATTTCACTCATAGCTGCCATCGGAATTGGCCTGTTGGGGTCCGTCATAGCCTTCCGGCGCGAAATAGGCTTCCCACGCATTGGCGTCGATTCCATCGGAAACTGCGTGCAGCAGCATGCCATTGGGCGATGCGCCGCTGGGAACCAGCTCGAACTTCACCACGCTGGAGGGGAAAGCGTCGCATGCCGCACGTTCCTCGGACGAAGTCAGAGACGCATCGTAGGCGCATTTGCCCACACCCGTCCAGGCATACCGCCCGTTGGCCTTCTGTTTGAACGAATCCCTGTCATAGGAGCCAGCTTGCCATTGGCCTTGGTGCATGGAGGAGGTCGTGCTGCAGTCGGCCTTCAACGTGTAGGTGCCGAAGGCCGACCCCAACGTTCGGTAGTCACCGGCCCAGGCGGCGCACCGATTCGATTCGTCTTTCCCGGGCAACGCATCCGTCGAATACGTGGACGCGAATGTGGAAGAGATCTGTTCGACAATTTGGTCACCGGCCGCCTTCTGGCTCGTGGGGTAGGTGAATTCCACCGTCCGCAGTACATCCGGGGCATAAAGCTGGTGCAGGTAGGTGATCGTATCGTTCTCCTCCCAGCTGGCGACGAATTCTCCCGGCGTCACCGCCTTGTAGGAGTATTTCGGATCATCGACATCGAACACATCCTCCATGGCCCCGTTGGTCACGTTGAACGATCCCCACGTCGTGATGGTCATGCCCAGCTGGTCATTGGTGAACTTACGGCCATCGCCGTTGTCGGATTCCGGCTGCCACGCGAAATCCTCCGGTACATCAATCGCAAAAGCGAACCGCGCATTCGTGTAGTGCTTGGTCTTCGGCCGATTGGTCTCGCCGTTCCGGATCGTATTATCGTTGTCGCCGTCCGATTTCTTGGCCGCATCCGTCTCCTTCTTGGTTATGTTCGTCTTTTTATGTTCCTTGATGTTGATATGGCTGGCTGCAACGCCCTTGCCATTGTCCGGCCCCATGATGGCCACGCCAATAGCCGCGCTGGCCGCCACCACGCAGACTGCAACCGCTGCGGCAATCATCGGCCAGACCGAGACCCTGTGCCTGACCCGATTGCCGCATTCCGCGCAAAACAGGTCCTCGGGTTCCAATGGCCGTCCGCATTGCCGGCACAAACGTGCTTTTGTCATGACACAATACCTCGCAGATACCCGTATCCTCCAAAATCGATGCGATCATACCCCAGAGAAAAGCCGTCATCTGGAATCTGGGCGAACAGTGGAGACTGTATGCCCTTCGGATAGAACGTCGCATCGGAAGCATATGAGTCATTGGAAATGCGCCATGAATACGACCCATCGGCATTGCGGCGGAAAGAACCGGGCACGTAATTCGACACGACTTCACCCTGCGATCGGGTATAACTGCAATCCGCGTGCAATGTGAGAAAGTCATCGCCCTGATACAGGGAATACTCATCCGCGAAAGCGGCACAGCGGGTTCGATCAGCAGTTGCCTCGGCGTCGGCCTTGTCCTTCGCGGCCTTCGAATCGGTCACCCGCTTGACGGCGGCGTCGAGCTTCGCCTTCTGGTCGGTGTACGTCTTCGGGTCGGTGACGCCCTTCTTGGAAAGGGCGTTGTTCGCCTCGTTGATGGCCTTCGTGAGGTTGTCGCGGGTGGCGTTGTCCGCCACCTTCCCGTCCGTGTCCTTGAGGGTCTTGCTCGCGCCGTCAATGCCCTGCTTGAGCTGGCTCTTGGCGGTGTCCAGCTCCTTCGCCAGCTTGCTGTCCCTGACGGCCTTGAGCGCGGCGTTGAGCGTCTTCACTTGGGTATTGGCCTCGTCCGCGTCCGCGGCATTGGCCTTCTTCGCGGAAGCGAGCTGCCACGCCAGCCACTCGCCCGGCTGGTCCTCGGGGACGCCCTTGAGCGCCTTGGCCTTACTGATGGCGGCGTCGAGCTTGTCCAGCAGCTTCGGCTCCTTGAGCTGATCCGCCTTGTATGTGGTGGCGGTGGCCTCGTCCACGGCCTTCGAGAGCGCCTTGTCGGCGTTCTCGGCTTGGGCTACCGCCTCATGGTAGGCGTTGGTCTCGTGGTGCGTCCAGTAGGCGTAGCCGCCGCCGATACCCGCCAGCGCCACGACCACCACCGCGACGATGATGGCGGTGAGCTTCTTGACGCCGAGCTTCACTGCGGTCCTGCCAGGCGTCCCGGACTGCTCGGATTCGTTCTCCTCGGCCATTTTCCACTCTTTCTTTCTGAATTTCTATGAGGCCACCCAAATATTGCCATATAAGGGAGGCCATGCGCAATGGGTCGCGGCCATAGCGTGTCGTTATGCCAAAGATTACTCCGGGCGGCAGATGGGCCCCTTACGCGAAAGAGCTGGGCCTGAGCATGCAGCGACTGCGCGAGGCGCGCGGGCTGTCGCAGGAGCGGGTGGCATACGATTCGGGAATGAGCCGGTACACCTACCAGAAGTTCGAGAAGGGCGAGTCCATGCCCGGCACCCCGGCCAACCCGAGTCTGCGCAACGTCATGGCCATAGCCCAAGTGCTCGGCGTCACCCTCGACGAACTCCTGCCGCGGCCATGGCCCGACCTGCACGCCAGGTAGGCTCTCCGCCGTCGCGGCCCTTGGCCCCGTTGGGTAGGCGGTGGCAGGAATCTTGGGTAGCCCGCCTACCCCGTTTTTCCGCCCTCTGTCTCCTAGGGGCTCGGGACGCCCGTTTGCCCGTGTTCTCCCGTGGGGTTTCCGCTTTCGCCCGATTTTTGGGTGGCCGAGCCGTCGCCCTTGTTATTGCTATTGTTTTTGTGTTTTTCCTCCCGCCCGGATGTCGTTCCGCTATGCGGGGTTATGTGGAGCAGATGGATTCGTTTGCCCCCATCGTTGAAATGCTTGTGATGCAATGTTTGAAATGCCTGTGCGTCCATTGTTGAAATGCTTGTGTCGCCAGAATTGAAATGCTTATGGGGTCATCGTTGAAATGCTTATGCGCCCATCACCGGAATTCCCATGCCTCCATGATTCGAGTCGCCCATGTCCTCGCGTTTCGCAATCGCGTTGGAGTCGGGTTCCGGCCTTCGGATAGCGGGGCCGGACGCGATGGCGGCCTTTCGCGTCCGGCCGGGTTCCTTCACCAGTTCCGGGTCGAGCCTTGCAGGTGGGTGCCGATGCCGAAGCGTTCGCGGCCCCTGCGCTTGACGTGCTCGCGGTTCTTGCGGCATGCGCATCCCTCGGCCCGTTCCAGCAGCGGCTGCGTGGCCTTGTCGAAGCCCATCGGCTCCCGGAACGGCTTGGCTCCTCCCGTCTTTCGGTCGTAGAGGCATCGTCGGATGGCGTTGCCCCTCGCCTCGCCCATATACGGCCAGTCGAGCGGATGCAGGGCCGCCCACCGGTGTTCGAGAACCGGGCACAGGTGCGAGGGCACCACCTCGTTCCACGCCGGAGACACCTCGATCGCCTTCAACAGGAGGTGCCGATAATACTGTCGGCGCGGAGACCTCGTGTCCGTGTGGTCGCATTCCGGCACGCCGTCGCGCAGGATCGCCCGGCTCATATACCAGACGACTTTACGGGCGTCCCCGATCACCGGCACCGTAACGTCACGCTTGGCCTCGTCTTCCGTTTCGTCATGGCGGACGATCATGCCGGCGTATTCGTCGAGGTCGCCGACCAGCTGGATGTCCATGCGCGGACCCCACCCGGGGGCGAGCGTCCCGCGCAGGCACTCCACGAAGCACGACTCGACGCGCTTCCCACGCATGTGCATGCTGCGGTCGAGGTCGAGCTTGACGCGCCACGTTTCCTCCGGCAGGCGGATGAGCATGTGTACATGCGCCGCGAGCCGGGCCTGCAAGTCCTTCACATAGAGCACGGCCGCGCCCGGCATTTCCTTGCGCATGCGCGTGAGCATGACGTTCAGCCGATCGCTCAACGTCAAGTTGAACAAGGCCATCCCCATGAAGTCCACGTCCCGGAAGTCGGTCGGCAGGCCCGACAGGGCGAAGCCGGGCTCGTGGTATTTCCCGCATGCCGGGCATCGCCTGCGCGCCTCGCCTTCCTTGGGGGCGACATGCACGGGCACGCCCGGCCTGACGAACCCCGGGGCCGTGAGCGTCACGAACACGTAGATCCCGGGCTTCCCCAACCCCGCTTCCCCCTTCCGCACGAACCGGTAGCGCTTTCGCCGCAGGCACGCCGGGCAATGCCCGCAGGGCGTCTGCCGGCCGTCCGGCGTGACATGAGGGTTCTCGCAACGCCACCCGTGCATGCGGGAGGACTCCCCGGCATCGACGGTGGAGCATTTCGCAAAATCAGCATTCCCGGTTCTCTCGGACGGGCGGAAGTTCGCCGCCTGCTGCGTTGTTTCCGCGATGAGCTTTTGAACAAGTCCAGCGTCCATGGCCGTCACCGTCCTTCACGTATCGCCGGACGCGTGTTCGCCGCATTGCCACCGCCCGGCCTGTCCTGATTTTTTCGCCGGATGAGCTCCAGTCGCTCCACCCCACGTAGATCGATCGTCGTGCCTATCCCACGACCGGAGAAACGGGCGGCAGCGCAACCACGCAGGTCGATGAGCGCACCGGACGGCGTGGGCACCGCACGAAGGGGAGCAAGCCCGTCAAGAGGTTCCTCGACGTCACCGGTTCCGTGTTTTCCCGCGATCCCGCCGTCCGTCGGTCGACGTTTCGGCCGCAATCCGGCGATCTCGTCCACGCGCAGCAGCAACGTCCGGCGCACGCGGATCGAACGGACCCGCCCGGCCTTTCCACGGCCCTCGCCGCGCGCCCACCGGCCCAACGTCTTCGCGCTCACGTCGAACTCGCGGGCGAGGTCGGAGGCCTTCGCCCATGTGCGCGTGCCGTTGACGGCGCGCGCGAGCTCGGCGTCGTCCCTCACATATTCCGGGGCGAACGCGAGGAACCATGCGATCACGTCCACATGGCCCCGGGAGGGCCTGCGGCGCAGTCGTTCGCGCATGCGTTCGCGGGCCAAGCGCCCGTCTTCCCCCATGTCGATCGCCTTATGTTCGGCGCGGCGCAGCAGCTCGCAATCGTTGCCCATGATGCCGCGCAGCGTGTCCGTGGCGATGCCCAAGTATTCGGCGAATTTGTTTGTTTCAGCGATGTTTTTCTTCGTCATCGGCGTTATCCGTTCCGGATGTTCCCATGCCGTTCGCCCAGTGCGAGCGGTTCGCGCATCCGGTGCGTAAGCGCGCGGTTCGCTGATCGCCGCATGGAAACCGAAAACGCCGGTTATCCCGTAGACCCCCGGTTTCAGGCCGTCTGAGGCCTCCGCAGGGTTTTCGATGCGGCCGGAAGCCACAAGACCCCCGCCCGGGAGGCCTCCTGTGGCGTCCGCGATGTTCCCGGCGTGCGCGGGAAGCCCGAAGACCCCGCCTGGGAGGCCTTCCGGCACGCACGTTCCCCAAGACGAGAAAGACCCCGCACGCTTTGAAAGGCATGCGGGGCCTCATATGGCAATGTCCGGGACTATCCGTCGGACAGTCTCCGGGCGATGTCCCCCAACAGTTCCCTCAACTCGCGGTTCTCCCGGCGCAGGGCTTCCAGCTCATCGCCGCCGTCGGCGACCGTGGGGGACATCTGCTCGGTGAGCCGGCGCAGCCGTTCCCCGTCGCTGTGCAGGTAGTGCAACGCCATGGCGGGCGTCGACCAGCCTCCGCGCCGTTGCAGGTCGGCCACGGTCGCGTCGGTGTGCTGGGCGAACCAAGTGTTGCCCGAATGACGCAGATCATGGAAGCGCACGCCCGGGAAACCGGCGGCGTCGCGGGCCTTGGCGTACATTTTCTCGAACTCTCCCTGATACAGGAACCCACCCCGCGCGCTGTGGAACAGCAGGCCGTCCGCACCCGGCATGGCGTGCTCGTCGAGATGGGCGCGGATATCGCCCATCAGCGGCCCGGGAATGGGGATGTCGCGGACACCGGCCTCGGTCTTCGGCGTCGAATCGACGAACCCGTCCTCCTTGGTGTACGACAATGCGTGCGTGACATGTGCCACCCCCCGTTCGATGTCGATGTCGCGCCGGCGCAGCGCCAGCACCTCGCCGAGCCTCAACGACAGCCAGAACGCCAGCGACACCGCCAGACGATATTCGGCGGGCATTCTCCCGGCGATGGCGGCGACGGCGACGGGGCCCACCACCGGGCGCTCCGCGCTCCTGAGCGTCGCCCCGCCGCGGATACGGCAAGGGTTGAACTCCAGCAGCGGGTCGGGTGGTTCGCACGCCGACGCGAGAACGCGCTTGAGCAACCCGTACGCGCCGGCGCGGGCGCCCGGCGTGCCGGCCAGCGACTCGTACCACGAGGCCACCATGTCCGGCGTGATGTCCCTGACCGGGGTCCCGCCGAACACCGGCAGCAGGTGGCGGTCGAGCAGATGCCGGTACGTCGCCCGCGTGCGCGGCTTGACCTTGTCATCGCGCACCTTGCGCGCAAGCCACCGTTCGGCGAACTCGCCGAACGACACGGCACGCGCCTCGACGGCCTCCCGCTCGCGCCGCGCCCTTTCCAACCGCTCCCTCGGATGAATCCACGAACCGGACTCCACCAGCCGCCGCTCGGCGGCGAGCCACCCCTCCGCGTCCTCGCGCGACGAGAACGCATGCGGGGCCGTGACACGCTCCGACCCATCCACCGGATCCCGGTACGACGCGTAATAACTCACGCCGCCCTTGACCTTCCTGCTCCTGATGGCACCCCAACCGCGCCGCCTCGAACCAGCCATGACACACCTGCCTCACGCGGGCGACCCCCGGAACGGCAACCCACCGAACCGGCCTGCCCGCATGACAGCAGACCATAAGGCAAGTGCAACCACCGTGCAACAACGATGTCCGCCCCTACCGGCGAACGTCCCCAACAACCCGCCGCACGACGGCGCGAACCCGGCGAAACCACGCCAAAACCCAGCAATACCGCCAATCCCGCGAACCCCGCCCATAGAACATGTTGTCCGTGCGCAGCTTGATCCTATGGTTCGCGGGGAACTCCGGCAGGAGGCAGGCGGTGGGCTCGCCGACGCCCTCGCGCAGGCAGTTCGCGGCCGCCTTGAGCTTGCGTTCCCCCATTTCGCCCGCGACCGTCCCTGCCTTGGCCATGGCGGATTCGCGGTTTTCCTGCGCGACGACGGCCTTCAGGGCGGCGGACGCCCATTCCCTGTGACCGGGCGGCGTCTTGGAGAGCACGTTGCGCATGAAACGCACCATGCACCGCTGGTATCTCGCGTTCGGCGGCATCGAGTTGACCGTGGAGACGAGTCCGGCGCACCGGTCGCCGACCACCAGTCCGACACCCCTCAACCCGCGTTCGATCATGCTTCGGAAGAACCGCTCCCAGCTGGCCGCGTCCTCGCGCATGCCCTCGTCGACCGCGATGGCCTCGCGCCGGCCCTCCGTGCCGACGCCGATGGCGCCGCGGACGCTCACGCTCTCCACGCTTCCGCCCCGGGATCGCTTGCGCCACACGCCGTCCACGAACACGTACGGGCACTCGGATTCCAACGGGCGTTTCCGCCACTCGTCGATCTCCTTGTAGATCCTCTTGAGTTTGTCGCTCAATGTCCGGGATGGCATCCGCTCGCCCCACGGCAGCCGGCTGATGTCGTCCACCCTGCGTGTGCTCACGCCCGCGAGGCACATCTCCATCAGCGCCTCCTCGACGCTGGATTCGCGCCTCCGGCAGCGCTCGATCACCAGACCGCCGACGAACAGCGGCAGGCCAAACAGCAGATTAAGGGCGATAGCGCCGCCGATCACCTCGGCCAGATCCGTGGCGATGGCGATGACCTCCGCCTGCATGAAAAACATGAACCGTCCCGCGTTGCCCATACGCTCCCCCAGCAGTTCCGGCAGGCTCTTGCCGGTGACGATGCCGAGCTTCGCCGACTGGTATTGAATCAGCACGCTCATCGCGTTCGCCAGCACCAGCACCCATACCAGCAGGTAGCCGTATCGTGCGCCGGACGTGATGTTCGCCGCTACATTGCCTGGATCGACATAGGCGACCGCGGCCACGAACGCCGGCCCCAAGATGCTGGCGAGCGCATGCTCGTGATGCTGGCGCCCGGACGCTTCCTCGGCATGGCTGCGTTCGATGTCGATCTCTGAATCGGTTTTGTCATCGATCATCTGACGATGCTCTTTCATTCCCTCATTCCTCTCATGCGCCCGACCCCTGGGCGCTACTCGATCCGCCTAATGGTATACACCGCGTTTGTAACAGACCGTCGAATTTCCCGCCACACGACTCCCCCGCTGGGCGGACTGCGGCATTTGTCGTCATACGAGCGATGGGCTCTATTCCGCCCCTCACTGACTGGGGATCTGTTGCGCTGGGCATGCACGCAGCACGGCGAGCATCGAACGCTTCTCGCTGGTGGTGACGGTCAGACCGTAATGCCGTTTGACGCCGATCTGCCGCGCGACGTATTCGCAACGATACTCGCCGTTAGTGGGAAGCCAGTAAGCGGCGGAGGCGGATCCCTTGTCCTGGTTGGCGGGGCCATCCACGGCGAGCAGATTGTAAGGGTCGTTGCCGAAGCGGTAGCGCTGGGCAGTGGTCCAGTCCCTGGCACCGGATTGCCAGGCGTTTGCGAGCGCCACGACGTGGTCGATCTGCACGGCGGCGCTGGTGTTTCGGCCGCGCACGAACAGGATGGTCTTCCCGGTGTAGGGGTCGGCGAGCGTACCCGAGGAGACTTGGCAGCGCTTGGCTGCGCTGAATATGACATCAGTCAGGTCGCGGGCGAGCACATCGTCGCGCACGTCACAGCCGTCGCCATCATCGTCGGTGGCGCGGAATCCGAAGGAGTCGCGGTCGTAGCCGGTGGAGTCGGGCCGGTCGTCGACCTGCAGCCCGCTCAGCGCGTCCGCTGCCGGGCCGGAGGCAATGTATTCGCCGGTGATCTCGCCGATGGAGGGGCTGATTTTGGGCAACGCCAGACCGATGACGACGCCGAGCAGGGCGGCGATCACCACCAGTATCATAAGACGTTCCAGCGGGGATGATCCGCGGAATCGGCGTTTGCGAAAATGCGTGCGCACGGTCAATCGGCCTGTCGTTGGTTCTGCGGTCAGTCTCGTGGGCTGTGCGGCGGTATCGTCGTCAGCTTACCATCGTCGGCTCAGGCGCGCGGCATAAGCCTGGACTCACGCCGCGTACCTTTCTCCCCGCCGGATCAGGCGTAGGAGAACGTGCGAGGGTCGTGCCCCGCGCGTTCCGGACCGTCGAGCGCGTCGATGGCGGCATGTTCATCGAGCGTGAGCGCGAAGCCGAACAGGTCGAGGTTCTGCCGCTGACGTTCGGAGTGCACCGACTTGGGGATGATGATCGTGCCGTTTTCGATGTGCCAGCGCAGGATCACCTGGGCAGGCGACACCTCGTGCGCCTCGGCGATTCGCGCGATCGTGCCGTTGCCGGCCTTCAGATCGGCGCCGCGAGCCATCGGGGAGTATGCTTCGACCGCGATGCCGTGCTCCTTGCAGAATGCGACGACTTCGCGCTGCTGCCAGGTCGGGTGCAGCTCGATCTGGTTGACCGCCGGCCATTCGCCGGTCTCCTCGTACAGACGGGTCAGATGCTCCGGCAGGAAGTTGCACACGCCCAGCGTCTTCACACGGCCTTCGTCGCGCAGCTTGGTGAACGCCTTCCAGGTCGCTCTGGAACGCCAATTGAAAGGAGTCGGCCAATGAATCATGTACATGTCGACGTATTCCAGCTGCAACAGTCCCAGCTGTCGGTCGAAGGCTGCAAGTGCCATGTCGTACCCCTGCTCGGAGTCGCGCAGCTTGGTCGTGACCCACAGATGACTGCGCTTGCGCCCCTTGTTGAAGCCGGTTTCGGCGAGGGCGCGGCCGACGCCGCCCTCGTTGTTGTAGCCCGCGGCTCCGTCGATATGCCGGTACCCCGCCGCCAACGCCGATTTGACCACGGGAGCGACATCATCGTTCTCGATTCGCAGCAGCCCCAACCCGATTTGCGGAATCACGTTGCCGTCATTGAGTTTGATTCCCGGCACGCTCGCAGCAGCCGCCGCAACGGCGAGATCGCTGGTTCCCAGCATGGTCGTCTCCTTGTCTTCACACTACATCCGGTTCGGAGCATATGCCATGGCGATATGCCGAGCCTCCCTACACCAGTATGCCATCATATCGGATGACCGGCATACGATTCGCGATTGGCGGCATCGGTGCAGGGGCCGGCAGACAATGCCGCTGGCCCCTGCACCGATCGATCAGCCGTCATAGCGGCCATCCGGTCACCAGCCCGTCAACAACGCCGCCGGACGATGAGTACCATGCCGCCAGCGATGGCCAGCAGCACGACCAGTCCGCTGACCGCGACGCGCCCGTGGCGGACAGGCCATGCTGGTTCTGCCGGCCACCATGCTGGCCGTGCGGCGCTTCCGTCTTGTCGTCATCCGACTCGCTGGGCTCAGTCGGCTCGGCATCACTTGGCTCGGTCGGCTTACCCGGCTCCGTCGGCTCCGTCGGCCCTTCCTTGGCCTTCACGGTGACCGTGCGCTCGGCGGTGGCCGTGTTGCCGGCCTTGTCTACGTCAGCACGTACTCTCCCGGTTTCGCCGCGTCCACCGAACCGGACACCTTGACGGCATCGGTCACGTCACCATCCACATCGTCCGTGGCCGACACGCCGGCCAACGGCTCGAATTCGGAATCCTGTTCCACCGTCACGTCATCCACGCCGGAGAGCACCAGCGCGATCGTGTCGGCGGGCGGAACCGGCTTCTTTTGATACAACGGAGTATCAAGACGAGCAATGATACACCGCTATACCAGAACATGCCAACGCGCAAGACAGAGGAACACCACCTACCAGGGAACGACTTCGCCAGGGAACGCCGCCGCCATCAGCTGCGACACGCCCGAAGTGCGCAGCACAACCGTCATATGCAGTCGTGACGAACCGCGCAATTCCTCCGATCCGCAATAACCGGCCTCGCAATTGTGCCACCACTCCGGGCGTGTCGCGACAAATCAGACCCGACGCGCACCACGGTTCTACGCAAGACCCATGGCCGAAGCATCCCTCGACCACCCCAGCCGGCCTCCGACCGACAGCCCCCGCCAGCGCCCGCCAGGCCGCCGTCATGTCGATTGCCAGCGCCCCCATCCGGCAAAAGTCCCATCCAAGGCTAGTGAGCGGGACGGAGCACATGCCGCCACCGACCTCAAATAGGGAAACGCGGCGTTATATCTACAATCGCGCTCTCAAAACTCACAGAGCCAAATTCACTAAAAATGGCCTGTATCTGCGAGTTTTGAGAGCGTGGTTCCCGTACGAGATTCACCGCGTGCTGTCGCGCACAATCACGTTGCAATCGGTCATCAACAACTCGGGCTTAGCGATCTCACCGCGGATGCGCCCGAGAATCCGCTCGACGGCGGTAGGCGCGGTCCACTCCAGACGCGAATCCATGGTGGTGAGCGGAATCTGCAGGTATTGCGACTCCTCGATGTTGTCGAACCCGATCACCTGAACCTGCCGGGGAATCTCGATGCCGTTCGCGCGCATCACGGTCAACGCGCCGATGGCCAGCTGGTCGTTCAGGCCGATGACGCCGTCGAACGGCACGCCCTTGTCGATGAGCTCCTGCGTGGCATGGGCGCCCGCGCCAATCGTCCATTCCTGCTCGACATTGCCGACCAGCCGCGCGTCCAGCGTCATGCCGCGTCGCCGGCATTCTTCGATGATGCCGCGCAAACGCAGCTGCGCGTTGCCTTCCACCGCGCCGAGCAGCTTCGCCTCGTCATATGCGCCACGTCCGCCGACCACCGCCAGCGACTTCACGCCGCAGTCGAACATGTATCCGGCGGCCGATGCCGCCGCCTGCACGTCGTTGGGCGTCACATGATCGGCCTTGCCCCATGTGGTTCGCGCGCCGACCACCACCAGCGGGAAATCGACCTCCAGGTCCTCCGGGTTGATGTCCTCGACCTCGCTCATCGACAGAATCATGCCGTCCGACACCGTGGTGTTGAAGTTGCGCAACAGCTCGCGGGCGCCCGTCGCCGACCCTTCCGCGTATGTGGTGACGTACACGAGGTATCCGCGCTGCCGGGCGGCGTCGATCACGCGGTTCGCGAGCTCGGACAGGTACGGCGCGGTCAGCGTCGGCACAGCGAGCGTGATGAAGCCGGTGCGGTCCCGGTTGAGGTTGCGCGCGGCGACGTTGACCCGGTATCCGGTCTGCTCGATGACGGCTTCGACTTTGGCGCGGGTGGCGTCGGTCATGCGTCCGGTGCCGTTGATGACATTGGATGCCGTTTTCAGCGACACGCCGGCCGCGGTGGCGACGTCGCGCAACGTGACGCGCCGACGTGCGGCCGTCGTCGGCGAGCCTGGCAGGTTCTGCGCGATCTCGCTCTTGCCGGTCTTGCCGTTTTCGGTCTTGCCCATCGCGTCAACCTTACTCGTAGAGGAAACTCCCCCTATGGTAATCGTCTTCGCCGAAGTTGTCATACGGGCCTCCTTACCGCATGTCTGCTACAGTTTTGTCGTCTTCGCGACATCGTTGCCATCCGATGACGTGTTCGCCACCACGCATGTCGCCGCTGTTCATGACCACGCCAGGCTGCTCATCGATACCGTCACCGGTCTGATGAGCGGCACGCCATCCGTCCCGTTCGTCGAATTCGAGTCTGGCGAACCGGATTTCGCGCTTGTTGCCGGTGCGGATGCGCTCGCCCGTGTACCGGTCCACGCCGCGCGGGCGCATGGCGTCCGGCAGAAAGCGGTGGTAGGCGATGACCCATTCGTCGGTGCCGGGGACCCGAAGTATGCAGTGATGCCCGGTGCCGAGTATGCCGAGGCGTTCGTTGGCGACCAGGATTTCGCCGCGATAGGTCCACTGCGAACCGTCGCCTTCCATGGTCGACGCGGTCGCATAGGCGACTCGATAGTCGGGATCGTTGGTGTCGCCGATCGAGTACGTGAGATAGTACGTCCACGTTCCGGCATGCTCTCTCACGTTCAGATATGCGGCCTCCCGGATGTCGGGCGTGGCTTCGGGGATGATGCGCAGCATGTCGTCGGACAGGCGGGAATAGCGCGCCCGGTTCTGCCCCAGGCTAGGTACCATCGGCCGGTCTGCGGGTCGCGGAACGCCGCGGGATCGATGCCGGGCGCGACGATGCCGGTTCCGAAGCCGTGCCGCGCGGCGCGCGAGCCGGTTCGCGCCAAGTCGCCCTGCAGAGCGTATCCTCCATCGATATGGTCGGATACCGCCACACTGGTCTGCCCGTCGCCGCAGAAATCCAGGTAATAGCGGCCGTCGCGAACGGCGAGCGCCGGCACCCAGGCGTGGGCGTCCGGCCGGGCAGGATGTTGGTCCGGCCGCTGCCGTCGAGATGCTGGTCATGCAGGTCGATGACGACACCGCGGTCCTGCCAATGTGTCAGGTCTTCGGAGGCGAGGCAGCGGATCTGCCAGCCGCTCCACCCGCCGTGTCCGTCGGTGGTGGCGAACAGGTAGAACGTCCCGCGTTCGTATGCGAGTTCAGGGTCGGCGAAGAAACGCATGCCCCGCCTGCCGGTCGCGTCAGGCGTGTCGGGGATGCGCACGGGGGTGTCGAGTCGTTCCGCGACGACGGAGATGACCACGCGCGAGGTATCGGCAGTCGAGCCGTCAATGCCCGACCCGTCATCGCGGTGCACCACGAGCAGGAGCGGACGGAACAGATCCTGGGTCTGCGGTACGGCGGATCCGTCGAGGGCCGTCACGGTTCCGTAATCGCTGCGGAACCGCAGTCGCAGCCGAGTGATGTCAGTGATTTCGCCGCTGACCGCACCGTCCGGCGTCCATTGGTCCAGCGTCAGCCGCAGCCGGTAATCGGCCCGCGGCCCTGCGGCCGGCGTTGCTTCCGCGCCGGAAGCCCGGTCACCGTCATGAACCCGCGCCTCCCCGCGCAGCAGCATTGCGATGTCGTCCACGTCGACGTCGTCGCGGACTTCGCCGCGGCCCGACTCTCCTCGGATCGCCGGCCCCATGTCTGGAGCCGGCGATCCGTCAACGTTGCGACACCGTGATGAGCACACCGTTGCGTTTCAGCGTGACGGCCCTGCCATCATCGGCATTGCCGCATCCGCGGTAGACGAGCAGGGTCTCGCCTGCCGGCTCGCGCACGACAGCCTCGTTCTTCGCACGGTTGAAGTAGAAGTCGAACCGCCGATCCACCGTCCGCATCTTTCACCCCTCGAAAGTCCCATTCGGAAGCGCCGAACGATATGGCATGACAACGTTGACATAAGCTTATCGTGTCGACAGATGGCACCATCCGGCGATTTGTGGGTCATACGACGCACACGACATCGCAAAGCCTGTACCACACTAGGGCTTTTTGCCTCTTTTCGGCCTTCTGTGGTACACGCGCCCGATACCGGTTTGGAGTCGAATCCCGTTTTCCTTGATATTTCAAGGAAAACGAATGACATCATGTACCACACCAAGTCATGTAAACGTTTGCACGAGCTGGTGTGGCCATCGGCGTGGCCACACCACGGCCAAATCGGGCAAAATCACGCTGGTGTGGCACAACTACGAAACGAAGGGACGTGGCGACCTGCTGTCTCGGCCAAAAATCGAGACGCCGAGCTGCGGATGATACCCCGAAAGTCCTCGGCCACCCCAGTCACCTTCGCGAACAGCCCTCGACCCTGCAGTTACGGACATGCCATGCATGACCAGCCCGCTGGTCTCACTGCCGTTCCCCGCCGACAAGCAGCCCGATCCGCTAGCGGGAGCCTACAGGCTCAAAAATAACTCGTGAATGCGGGTGTCGTCGGTGAGTTCGGGGTGGAAGGCCGTGGCGAGAATGTTGCCCTGTCGCAGACCGACCACACGCCCATCAACCTCGGTCTCGATCGTGGCGTCCGCCCCGACATCGGAGACGAACGGCCCACGGATGAACACGAGCGGAAAGTCCTTGATGTCACCGAAATCGGCCGTGGAGACGAACGAACCGAGCTGCCGACCGTAAGCGTTGCGGCGAACCGTGGCGTCGAGGGCGCCGAAGTACACATTGTCGTCGTTTTCCAGTCGCTTCGCGAGCAGAATCATTCCGGCGCACGTGCCGAACACCGGCTTGCCGGCGGCGATGTGCGCGGCGATCGGCTCGAACAGACCGGTGGAGCGCAGCAGCTTGCCCTGTGTGGTCGACTCGCCGCCGGGCAGAATCACGCGGTCGATGGAATCGTCGAAATCCTCGGCGGCACGCAGCAGCTTCCACTGGGCGCCCAGCTTGTCGAGCATCGCAGCGTGCTCTGCAAACGCGCCCTGTACGGCCAGGATGCCGGTCACGCCGTGCTTTGCCGTCTCGGCATCGGCCGACGCTTCCTTCGAAATATATTCAACAGCTACAACCATGATTACTCCTTGGCTCCCGATGAGGGGAGCCGTCGAATGCGGTGGGGAGGGGTGGGGTGGCTGAGGATGCGCCTCTACCACCCCAGTCGCTCCGCGACAGCCCTCGCCGCCAGCGGGGGCGGGTTCATGCGGAATCGCCCCCGCCAAGTTGACCGCCTTCGCCAGCGGGAGGGGCGGATCGATCATCCCGCCGCTAGCGGGCTATGATCACTCGCCGCGGGCGGCCATGATGGTCTGGATTTCGTCCTCGTTGATGCCGACCATGGCCTCGCCGAGGTTCTCGGAGAGTCGTGCCAGCAGATCGGCGTCCTGCCAGTTGGCGGTGGCCTTGACGATGGCGGCGGCGCGCTTGGCCGGGTCGCCGGACTTGAAGATGCCGGAACCGACGAACACGCCTTCGGCACCGAGCTCCATCATCAGCGCCGCGTCGGCCGGGGTGGCCACGCCACCGGCGGCGAAGTTCACGACCGGCAGCCGGCCGTTGTCGTGCACGTAACGCGCCAGCTCGACCGGCACGGCCAGCTGCTTGGCGGCCTCGAACACCTCGTCGTCACGCAGGCCGACGAGCTCGCGAATCTGCTTGTTCATCGTGCGCATGTGACGCACGGCCTGGATCACGTCACCGGTGCCGGGCTCGCCCTTGGTGCGAATCATCGCGGCCCCCTCGGCGATGCGGCGCAGCGCCTCACCCAGGTTCTTCGCACCGCACACGAACGGCACGTCGAACTGTGTCTTGTCGATGTGATAGACGTCATCGGCCGGCGAAAGCACTTCGGACTCGTCGATGTAGTCGATGTCGATGGCCTGCAGGATGCGGGCTTCAGCGATGTGCCCGATGCGCACCTTCGCCATGACCGGAATGGAGACGGCCTCCTGAATGCCCTTGATCATGGCCGGGTCGCTCATACGCGAGACGCCGCCGGCGGCACGGATATCAGCGGGGATGCGCTCCAACGCCATGACCGCGCACGCGCCGGCGTCCTCGGCGACCCGAGCCTGCTCGGGAGTCGTCACGTCCATGATCACGCCGCCCTTGAGCATCTGCGCCAGGTTCTTGTTCAGTTCCGATCGGTTTTCAGCCATTGAGGGTTCTCCTTCCATATGCTGCGGCGATGGCCGCCGCGACGACTGCCGCCATCGCCGTCATTGTTGCCGCTACTGTATTGTCTATATTGCCATTGTTGTCGTTGCCTCGACCGCCCGCACATCCCCGGGATGCGTCGGCGGCGCACAAGGCACCATGCTAGAGGCGTTCCCGCCGCGAACACGCGCAGCGGCTCATTTCCGGCGATAAGGAAAACCTATAATCCGTTATCAGCCGGCCATGCTGCACCGCCGCGCGGGAACACCGTCCGCCCGACGTCCGCCACCGCGCGCCGCCGCCGGCCTGCGCCGCGCGGTTGTGCGCGACGACAAAACCCGACACCGCTTTTCGTGTCCATGCACAACACCGCAGGAACCTACGGCAACGTACCCTTGACGATGGAATACGTATCAGGACATCTGCAAAGGAAATCCACGATGCCACAGGATCAGGCACAGGATCAGTCGAACACGGCCCAAGCCGCCAAGCCGGCGGATGAACCGGCACCCAGCATGACGGCACCGGCCGCACGGTCGGTCGGCACCGCTGCCATTCCGACCATCATCAGCGAATACACCTCCCCCGGCGACGTCGCCGTGAACGACGACGAGACACTGTACTCGCTGCTCACCGAACGCATCGCCCGCACCGGCAATGCGACCACCATCGCGGCGCGCAAGACCGGCCCGGGCGCGTGGTCGAGCATCACCACCGGCGAGTTCCACCGTCTGGTGCTCGCCGCAGCGAAGGGCCTCATCGCGTTCGGTATCGGCAAGGGAGACGCGGTGACGCTGTTCTCCGCCACCCGCTTCGAGTGGGGCGTGCTGGATTTCGCGCTCGCCGCGATCGGCGCGGTGAACGTGCCGGTCTACGACACCGATTCCGCGGCACAGGCGGAGCTCATCATCAACGACTCCGGCGTGAAGCTCGCCGTCACCGATAACCGCGAACGCTATGACCGTCTCGATTCGATCAACGACCGATGCCCCGGCCTGCAGCGCATCCTCATGATGGACGGCAACGCGCTGGGCGCTTTGGAGGGATTGGGCGTGTCGGTCTCCGACGAGGAGCTGGAGGCGCGCATCGCCGACACCCATGCCGACGACCTCGCCACTATCGTGTATACGTCCGGCTCGACCGGCGCCCCGAAAGGCGTGGAGCTTACGCACCGCAATTTCCTGTCGGTGGTTCGAGCCGGATACGAGTGCCTCGGCGAGGTGCTGTGCGACAACCATCCACGGCTGCTGCTGTTCCTGCCCCTCGCCCACTGCTTCGCACGGTACATCCAGTACTGCTCGATTGGCTCCGACGATGGCGTGGTCGGCTATCTGCCGGATACGAAGTCTCTGCTTCCCGACCTGCGCTCGTTCAAGCCGACCTATCTGCTCGGCGTGCCGCGCGTGTTCGAGAAGGTGTACAACGCCGCGTCACGCAAGGCCGGCACCGGTTTCAGGGGGCGCATATTCGCGCAGGCCGCCCAGTGCGCCCGTGAATGGTCGCGCACCGAGCAGGACGGAGGCAAGCATTCCGCCAGCCAGCGCGCCCGGCACGCGATGTTCGAGACATCGGTGTACCGCGCGGTTCGCGGCGCACTCGGCCCGAACATCCGGTATGTGGCGTGCGGCGGGGCTCCGCTGAGCGCCGATCTGGCGCACTTCTTCGCCGGCATCGGCCTGCCGATGATCCAGGGATACGGTATGACGGAGACCGCGGCGCCGTTTACGGTGACACGCGTGAACGACAACAAGATCGGCACGGTCGGCCAGCCCGCCCCCGGCTCGTCGGTGCGCATCGCGGACGACGGCGAGGTGCAGGTGCGCGGCGCGAACGTGTTCCGCGGCTATCACAATCTCCCCGAGAAGACCGCCGAAACGTTCACCGCCGACGGCTGGCTCAAGACCGGCGACCTCGGCTCGCTCGACGAGGACGGCCGGCTTATGATAACCGGCCGCAAGAAGGACATCATCATCACCGCCGGCGGCAAGAACGTCTCCCCCATCCCGATGGAGGAGGAGATCGCCAAGTGCCCGATCGTCGAGCACGCCGTGGTCGTGGGTGACGGGCGTCCGTTCATCGGCGCCTTGGTGACGCTTGACCCGGAAGGTCTGGCGTCGTGGCTGCCGACCATCGGTCAACCGGCCGACTCGTCGCTGGCCGACGCGGCCGCGCTCCCGCAGGTGCGCGAGGAGATCCAGCCGTTCGTCGACCGCGCGAACGCGACGGTCTCGCGCGCCGAATCGGTGCGCAAGTTCGTGGTGCTGGATGCGCAGTTCACCCAGAAGAACTCCTGCCTGACGCCGTCGCTGAAGGTCGTGCGTCCGGCTGTGAACCACGTGTTCTCCGGCGCGATCGACCAGGAGCTGTACGCCGGCAAGCGCTGACCACCGGGCCGCATAACCGAACGAGGGGTGGTGCGAACGTGCCGTCTGGCACATTGATATGGCCTGTTTTTGTTCCGCTCTTATAGTGGGGCAGCTTGCGCCGTTTGGTTCGCGTAATACCCGGTTCGGTCCGTTCCGGTGTCCTACAGCCCGAGGACCGGTGCGGACGGTTCGGCGACCCCGCCTCGAACCCGCGTTCCACGAGGCCGGGCCCGCCGCCCGCGCCCCTCGCCGGTCTGGCGGTGACGGGCGTCCCGCCGCGGCGCACGCCGCGGATTCCCGGTTCCCACATGACGCTCGTCACCCGGCCGCGGCCGATCCCGGCCCTGAAACGGTCCCTGAACTCGTCGACGTACGCGACCATCAACGCCGTGCCGGGCCGAGCCGTGCCGCGAAAAAAGCCGACGCCGTCGTCAATATATCGTTCGCCCGCCTCAATCGCCCAGCGACACTCGTCATCATCCAGCAGCGCGAATCCGTCCCGGACTCCGCCGACCAGTTTCACTGCCTTGCTATGCCTACCCATAGCTTCATTGTATGTACTATGTAGCTACTTGTAAATTAAAACCAACACGTTGGTCTAACAGACCCAAGAAAAACGCGCGATCCTCGGTCAGCGGTTGGCGGCGGGGCCGAGCGACGAACGCTTCACGACTTCTGCGGGGAGCAGACCGACACCATGTGCGGACGCGGGCAACGCCACTTCGTCACCTTCCCCCAGCAGATGCAGCACCTGCCGCATCGCAGCGACGCCCAACGCCTCAAAATCAGGCCGGACCGTGGTCAGAGGCGGAATCATGTTGTCCATCGCCGGCATGTCATCGAACCCGACCAGACTGACGTCACGTGGAATGCGAACACCGTGCTCATACAGGGCACGCGCGACGCCCACCGCCTGATTGTCATTCGCCGTGACCACGACCGTCGGCAACTTGCCGCCCTGATTGCCGATGGAATCGAGAATATGGTTCATCCTGGCGTACGCCTCGGTCGACTCCCAGGTCTTGCAACGCACCGTGACGGAACTGATGGAGCGGGCGCGGGTCAGTTTCACCCAGGCATCCAGTCGCGTCATCGCACCGCGCCATCCCAACGGACCGGCGAAGTACAACGCCCGCTTGTGACCGTATTCGGTCAGCATGCGCACCACATCGTCCATCGCACCCCACTGGTCGATACCGACGATCGACACGCGGTCGCGCTCGCGCGAGTGAATCAGGCGCAGCCCTTCGCTCACGCTGAGTTCGCCGTGCGTGGAGGTGATCATCACGCGAGGCTGCGTCAGCTGCGTGTAGCAGGCCGCTTCGAACATGACATCGGTGGGCGTGAGCATGATGAACGCGTCGACGTTCTGCTCGTTGAACGTGCCGCACAGATTCTCGAACTCCGCCCGCGTGCACAGCGCCTCATGCACCATCATCACCGACATGAACAGGCCGTGCTTGCGCGCCATCATCTCGATCGCGGAAATCGCCGAAATAGGGCCGTAGAACTTCATGCCGCCTGCGATCAGGCCGATCGTGCGGGAACGGTGCGATGCGAGCGCTCGCGCCGAGTTGCTGGGACGATAATCGAGCGCCTTGATGGCATCCTGCACTTTGGTGCGGGTGGCGTCGGAGACATCGGGAGAATCGTTGATGACCCGGGACACCGTCTGATGACTGACTCCGGCGAGCTTCGCGACTTCGAACATGGATGGGCGTTTCCGCCCGCTTCGCTTGGCCGTCACGCTGTCAAACCTCCCGCTGCATAACAACACAATATGGGCAAGTCTACCCGGTAACGCTTAAATAACACACGTGAGCGCTCACAAATCATGCGCAGGTAACAGATTCACCACTGCGCTGTTCGGATTCACGCCCCGGACTTCTTCTCACAAAGAACTGTGGCACTACAGCGCCCGCACCTGAGACAAAGCACCGAGTCAGGTAACCGGGCCGAGCCAAATTAAGCCGCGCCATGCCGAGCCGCGCGGCGCAGGACCGGAATCAGCCGCAACGCCGCAATCAGGTCAGATGCCACGTGACCCGATGCAGCGGCGTGACTCCCAGACGGGCGATGGCGTCGCGGTGAGCCGCCGAACCGTATCCCTTGTTGTGCGCCCAGCCGTACGGTGCGTACCGCGGATTGCCCTGCGCGATGTCAACCATCAGGTGGTCCCTCGTCACCTTCGCGATGACCGCCGCGCAGGAGACGGTCGCACAATGACGGTCGCCCTTGACCTTGCACGACACCTGTACCGGAATCGGCAACGCCGGCGCGTCAAACGTGTTCATCGTCTTGGTGATGTAATCGTTCGGACCGTCCAGGATGACGTCCACGCGACGACCCGAACCGGCCGGCCCGTCCATGCCGAGCTGCCGTTCCACATCGTTGAGCGCCCGCAAGGCGGCGATGCCCAACGCATGCGATATGCCCCACTCGTCGATTTCGGCGTTACTCGCCTGACCTACCGCGTAAGCGGCGCACCACGAACGCAACTCGTCGACGATTCCTTCGCGCCTGTGCTCGGTCAGCAATTTGGAATCGGCGACACCGGCCGGCACTTGCGCGGCGGCGAGGTCACGTGACCACATGGCGGCCGCCCCGACCATGACCGGACCGGCCAGCGCCCCGCGCCCGACCTCATCGCAGCCGATCACCACATCGCAGCCTTGGGCGGCAAGCTGCCGCTCCATATCAAGCGTCGGATGTTCAATCATCGCCATATCACCATCCGTCTGATGTCACTGCGCCTTGCCGGCGGGCACGTCCTTGAACACATCATGATGGGAGCTCAGGAAACTCATCCGGTTCAGCGGCCAATACCGCATCAGTCCCACTCCGACCACATTGTCGATGGGCACCAAGCCATGATCACCGTCGTCCTGATGGTATCGGGAGTCGGCTGAGCTGGCGCGGTTATCCCCCATGACGAAAATATGCCCGGCGGTCACCTCGACACGGAACGAGAAACTGCTCGGGTCGACGCCGGATTTGATGTATGACGTCTCGTCAATCGCGACGCCGTTGATCTTGACCGGCTGCCCGGCACCGCCGCACTCGACCACGTCGCCCGGCAAGCCGATCAGGCGTTTGATGAGATAATCGCCTTTGCCTCTGGTGGTCTCCTGGTTCAGCCAGTTCGCGGGGTCGTGGAACACGACGATATCGCCGCGTTTGAGATCGAAATACTTCGGCGTGAGCTTCGACGTGATGACCCGGTCGCCGATCTCGATGGTATCGCGCATCGATCCGGACGGAATCACGTAAAAGCCGATCAGGAAGATGCGTACCAGCAGTACCGCCACGAAGGGGACGACGCACCAGATCAGCAGGTCACGGAACGAGAACGAATCATTGTTGCGCTTAGGCGAGGTCTTGCGATGGGCGCCTTTCCTGCGGCGGGCCAACGAGTCTCGGCCGTCGGTGCCCACTACCCGCCCCGGCATATCGGTGGGGTCCACGCCATGATCGGCTATGGCGACGATCCATTCGTCCCGGCTGAATTCGGTACCGGAACCGGGCATGGCCCGATCCGTCCGATGGTCGTCTGGCCGCATAGTTCCTCCATCACGCATACATGAAACCCCAACTATACTAGCGGCGTTCCTATAAATTCAGCCCGGAACCAATCGGCTCCGGGCTGAATTTCACGGTACTGTCGCCTCACTTGGCAAAACTCAGGCCTGAGTCGCCTTGGCGGAGTTGTCGCGACGCTCGACGATGCGAGCCGCCTTGCCGCGCAGCTTGCGCAGGTAGTACAGCTTCGCGCGACGCACGCGGCCCTTGCGCACCAGCTTGATGGAGTCGATGGACGGGGAGTGCAGCGGGAAGCGACGCTCCACGCCGGTGCCGAAGCTGATCTTGCGGACCAGGAAGGTCTCGCGCAGGCCGGAGCCCTGACGAGCGATCACCACACCGGTGAAGGTCTGGATACGGGAGTTGTTGCCTTCCTTGATCTTGACGTTGACGTCGACGGTGTCGCCGGGACGGAACGCCGGGATCTCCTCGGCGGGCTTCATGTGCTTGGCGTCAAATGCCTCAACAGCGTTAACCATTGCTATTCCTTAGTCGCTGCCGCATATCAGCGCATTGGTTTGGGGTTCGGTGATGACTGGCATCACGAACACGTCTGTAACTCCCTCGGGTCTGCCCTCAGGAAGCCTGTCAATCCGCCGAAACAGCGGCTTTGCGCCCGTTCGGTCTGGACTCATGAAGAGGCGGCTTATGCGGCGGCCGACCCTCGACACAGCAAAACAACATTTTATTGATTCATATGGACGAGACGGAATTGACCTCAACTTCGGCCGGGCTCCGTAACGGAAGCCTCCCGTTCAGCCGACGGAACGAGCCGACACGCCCGGAGTGTGCAGCACAATTGTTGGGTATCGCCATGCGAATGGCGCGATAAAGCCAATCGCGATATTGAACCGCGACGATTGTGCTACGCACTCCGGGCATGTCACAAGCACAGACCCCCATACCTCGCTCGCAGTCGAAACCAAATCACAATCCCCTCATGTGCCCCGTCGTCAGTGCTGGCCGTACACGTTCTGGTAACGGTCGTTCAGCTTGTCGATGTCCGCCTGCGGAATCTCGATGATGTCACCCAGCTGACGGGCGGCCCACATCGTATGAGCCACCTCCTCCGTCATCGCCGCGGCCTTCACCGCGGCCTCCGCATCCTTGCCGATCGTGAACGGACCGTGGTTCTGCATCAGCACCGCCTGCGACTTCGGATACTTCTTCAGGGTCTCCACCACGCCCTTGCCGATCGCCTCCGAGCCGATCAGACGGAACGGGCCCACCGGCACCGGGCCGCCGAACTCGTCACCCATCATCGTCAGGCCGCACGGGATGTTCTGACCCGTCGCCGCCCACGCCGTCGCGTACGTCGAATGCGTGTGCACCACGCCGTACACGTCCGGCATGTTGCGGTAGATGTACGCGTGCGACGCCGTATCCGACGAAGGCGCCTCCGCCCCATCCACCACGTTTCCGTCCAGATCGCACACCACCATGCTCGACGGCGTCAGGTACTCGTAGCGCAGACCCGACGGCTTGATCACCATCAGATCCGCCGAATGCAGACGCTGCGACACATTACCCGCCGTCCACACCACCAGGTTCCACTTGATCAGCTGCTGATGCAAGGCCGCCACGACCTCACGCACCTGCTTGACCTCAGCACGAACCTCAGGACCAAAATCAGCCAACGAAACCATAATCACCACTCACTTTTCTTATTCGCACTTATATATCGGGACGTTCATCAAAGGCGGTGCCGGCGCGCCGGCACCCACGAGCGGGCTCAGTATTCTCCGATGCCGGCGATCGGCTCCTGTTCGATGCCCACCACGTCGAACAGCCCGTCGAACATCTTTTTGGCCCGAGTCACCTCGGCCACCGGATCCGGCGACTCATCGGTCCACATCTCGACCGTGTAGCTGCCCTGGTATCCCAGTCGTTTGAAGATACGCAGGCACGCCTCGAAGTCGACCGTCCCCTCACCGAAGGGCACCCGTTTGAACACGCCTTTCGAGGTCTCGCCCACCGGCTTGGTGTCCTTGAGGTGCACGGCGACAATGTTGTCGATGTTGGATTCGATCTCGCGCCCCACATCGTTGGTGGGCCAAGCCGTGAGGTTGCCCACATCCGGGTACGCCTGCAGCCATGGACTGCGCACTTGCGACTTGTAATAGGCGACCTTGTCCAGCGAGTTGATGAACGGGTCGTCCATCGTCTCGATGGAGAGCATCACCAGTTTCTTCGCGGCCATGTCGACGCATTTGCGCAGGTTCTCGACGAAGTATTCGCGAGACAGCAGGGTTTTCGGCTCGTAATACACGTCGTATCCGGCGAGTTGGATGTTGCGGATGCCCAGATCGACGGCGAGGTCGATCGCCTTGCGCATCATGTCGAGCGCCTTCTCGCGCACCTCGGGGTCTTTTGACCCGAGCGGGAACCGCCTGTGACCGGAGAGCATCATGGTGTTGATGCGGCTGTGGGTGTGCCACATGGCGTCGCGGAACCGTGCCCGGTCATGCTCGGTCCAGTCAAGACGGGCCAGTCGCTCGTCGCTTTCGTCGACCGAGAATTCAAGGAAGTTGTATCCCAGCTCATGCACCAGATCGAACGTCTGCTCCCAGCTCAGGCCGCGCGGCAGTGCCTTTTCATATATTCCCAGCGCGTTGGTGACCATGTCAGCGCTCCAGCGAGTTCTGCATGTCACGCAGCGCGGCCCATCCGCCGTCGAGTGCGGTCAGCAGCGCCTCATACGCCTCGAACTTGCGGTCATACACCGCGGTCTGGTCCGCGTGCGGCTCGAACCGCTTGGCGAGCTTCGACATGTTGTCGAACGCCTCCTGGAACGACCCGTACAGGCCTGATCCGACCGCCGCGCACATGGCACCGCCAAGACCGCCCAGTTCGGTTACGGCCACGGTCTCGACCGGCAGGTTGAGCACGTCGGCGAACATCTGCACCCAAGGATCAGAATTGCATACGCCACCGGAGATGCGGATGGCCTTCGGCTTGTGCCCGAGCACACGCAGCAGCTGCTCGACATGGTGGCGGTGGGCGAATACCACGCCCTCGTACACGGCCCGCAACAGCTGGTCGCGCTCGCTGGAGCTGCGCAGTCCGATGAACGCGCCTTCCGCACCCAGGTTCACGTTGCTGCCGTAGAGGAACGGGAAGAACAGCACGTCGGTGTACTTGGCGTCGGTACGTTCCAGCATCGCTCCGAGTTCGTCGTAGCTGGCGGCTTTGGAGCCGTCTGCCGTCATCATGCGCAACACGTAGTCGAGGTTGCCGGCGGAGGTCGGGCTGGACGCCTCGACCAAGGTGCCACCGGTGGGGAACACGGAGTTCATGCAGCCGCCGTCGAGCGGCGCCATGGTCTTGCTGGGGAACACGTTGATGTTCCACGTTCCAGCGGTGATGCTGAAGATATCGTCGCTCAGCACGCCGGTGGCGAGCGCGCAGGCGTCGATGTCGAATAGTCCGGCATACACGGGAGTGCCTTCGGCGAGGCCGGTGTTCGCCGCCGCTTCGGCGGTGATGGATCCGCAGCGGTCGGTCGCGCTGACGAGCTTCGGCATGCATTTCAGCATTTCCGGGATGCCGAAGAAGTCGAACAGCCGGCTGTCATATTCACCGGTTTCGAGGTTGACCAGATTGTTGCCGGAGGCGTCGCCACGCTCCTCGAGGATCTCGCCGGTCAGGAAGTGCCGGATGAAGTCCTTGTTGGACAGCACATGCCCGATCCGCGCGTACTGTTCCGGCTCGTTGTCCTTCAGCCAGCGCAGCAGTACCGGGAACTGCATGACCATGACGTGCTGGTGACTGATCGGGTAGATTTCGGCGACGCGGCTCTCGAATTCGTTGGCCAGGTCCGCGGCGCGGCTGTCGGAGGAGAGGATGCCGTCCATGAACGGCTTGCCGTCCTTGCCGAGCACGTACAGCCCCTTGCCGTGGCCGACCGGTACGACGCCGTCGATCTGGCTTCCATCCAGTCCGGCGGATTCCAGCGCGGCCTTGACCGCCTTGCCGATGTCACGCCACATCTGGCCGGGGTTGACTTCGCGGAAGCCGGGACGCCGCTCGATGGCGTCGGTCGGGAACGACGAGACGGACAGTTGCCGGCCATCCTGGTCGACGATGATGACCTTGGTGTTGGTTCCGCCATTGTCAATGGTGAGGAAATGCTTCGTTGCGTTTGTCATGATGATTCCTTATTGAATATGTGCCGATGATATCGCAGCCGCTCAGGCGATCATGTTGAACAGTTCGCCGATCTTGACGGCGACCCAGCCAATCCATGTGCTCACTGCGCCGGTCATGTTGGTGACGGCGGTGAAGTCCTTGGGCAGGTCGATGTTGCTCTGCGTGAACGATTGAGTGACCCAGGGCGCGATATCGGTGCCGACGTAGAGGATGATGATGACGCTCAGCGTGCCGACGATCAGCATCTTGAACATGTTGCGGCGCACGAACGGGGTGACCAGCGCGAGGATGAACACGAGCGACGCGAGGTCGGCGAACGGGAGCATCTCGTTGCCGGGCAGGATGAAGGCGAGCAGGATGGTGATCGGGATGAGCAGCAGACCGGTGGCGAGCACAGAGGAGTCGCCGATGAGCAGCGCGGTATCCATGCCGATGTAGAACTCGCGGTTGGGGAACCAGATCTTGAGCTGCTTCTCGGCGGCGTCACGCACGGAAATCAGGCCTTCGATCAGCACGTCGATCATCTTGGGCAGCAGCACCATGGCCGCGGCGATGTTGATGGCGAGCGTCACGGACTTGTCAGGGCTGTAGCCGGCGAGCACGCCGATGAGCAGACCGAGGATGAAACCGATGACCACGGGCTCACCGATGGCGCCGAAGCGCTTGCGGATCTTGTCGGCGTTGAAGTCGACGTTCTTAAGGCCGGGGATCTTGTCGATGATCCAGTTGACGGCGATGGCGAGCGGCGACCAGGCCAGACCGGCAAGGTGCGGGAACGAGATGCCTTCGAGGTTGTATTCCTTCTGGATGTAAGGCGCGGTGAGGTCAGCGACCTTCAGCACGATGGCGAAGATGACCCAGGTGAAGATGACGGCGAACCAGAAGTTGCCGGTGACGGCATAGACCAGCGCTCCGACTTGCAGGAAGATCCAGTAGTTGAAGATGTCGACGTCGATGGTCTTGGTGAGCTTGCAGAACACCATGATGGCGTTGATGACGAGGAAGCCGACGACCGTGGCGACCATGATCGGCGTGCCCCAGCCGACCGTCGAGGCGGTGGGCCAGCCCACGTCAACCGTAGTCAGGTGCAGGCCGAGGCGGTTGACCATCGCCTTCGAGGCGGGGCCGAGGTTGTCAAGCAGCAGGTTGATGACCATATTGACGCCGACGAAGCCGACGCCGACGGTCATGCCGGCCTTAAAGGATTTGCCGATTCCCATGCGGAAGATGAGTCCGACCACGAAGAAGATGATCGGCATCATCACCGAGGCGCCCAGGCCGATGATGGTGTTGATGATTTCCATAATGTTCCTTTCCCGTGCACGAGGCAGGCTGCTTCGCCCGCTGCTCTGCGTTGTTGCCCCGCACTTTCCGTCGGCGTCGGTCTTCGATGAGCCCTGCGCGTCGACAGCCTCTAGCTAACGGCGGAAAGGTCTTGCACACCACCCGCGCGATGAACACATGTTCATCGAACACATGAGAGCTGAGTGAGCACATGTAATCGACCTTCTTTTCTGCAATCAATTGAGAGCGCTCACATATCAAGGATTCATTGAGTTCTTTCGCGCTCTGAACAATTGTTCAGCATCGTTGCTGCACTGGAAAAAACTAACATATGTTCACCGGTCACACCGGATGGAATAGAATAATGCCATGGTTGCAAACAAGCTGACAATGACGACAACTGAGTCGCGAAACCACATCGAGCTCGTGCTGAAAATCGCTCGCATGTATTACACGGACAATCTGACGCAGGCGCAGATTGCCGCGCAGATTGGATACTCCCGTCCCACCATCTCGCGGCTGCTCAGCGAATCGCGCGACCGGGGCATGGTACGCATCGAGATCGGGCATCCACTCGAACGTCTGATGCAGCTGGAGGACGCGCTGGTAAGACGGTACGGGTTGAAATGCGCACGAGTGGCGCAGGTCAATCCCGGGCAGGATCCCAGCACCATCGTCCCCCGATATGCCGCGGCCCTGCTTACCGAAAAATCGTCGCCCGACTCGCTCATCACCGTCTCCAACGGACGGGCCGTCGCCGCCACGGTCCGCGAAGTCGCCATCCAGGACTGGCCGAAATCCAATGTGGCGCAGATGGTGGGCGCCCTCTCCCCCAGCAATCCGATGACGGATTCGCCCGACATCTGCCGCATGCTCGCCGAACGCCTCGGCGGCACCGTCACCACACTCCACGTACCGATGATCCTCTCCTCCGCCCATATCGCCGCGGCCATGCGCCAGGAGCCGCAAATCGCCACCGCGCTGGCGCTCGGCGGCGGCGCCGACGTGGCCTTGGAAGGGGTCGGTGCGACCGAAGGCGACCGCCTCAGTCCGGTGTTCGACGCCTATGTCACACCACACATGGTCAAGGAAATCCGGGCGCAGGGCGCGGTCGCCACCGTATGCGGGCACTTCATCGACGCGCAGGGAAGGCCCGTATGTTCGGAGCTGTCCGACCGCATCATTTCGGTGGAGCTCGATCGCCTGAAGCGCATCGCGCTGGTCATCGGCGTGGCATGGGGGCAGGAAAAAGTCAAGGCCATCAAGGCCTGCCTGGTCGGCAGCTATATTTCCGCCCTCGCCACCGACCAAGCCACAGCCGAAAGCCTGCTCGCCTGACATCCATCCGATCCTGCCCCGCCGGCGAGGCAGGATATGGCCCGGCGTAGTTTGTGCGCGACACTACGGAGTTGACATGGTCTGCCGGCGGTTTTACCCTGAGAGCGTCGGTAGGCGAGGCTACCGCAGGGATATGGGTTGCTGCCGCTAACAGTGGAGACACTGCACGCAGGTCAGCAGTTCTTGTCGGATTAAGGCATGAACTAACGCAACTCCACCGCCCTGCGATGCTGAAGCTTGAACGATGACATGACTAGGGGCAACTCTTCGAGAAGTCGCACTTCCTCATGTCGTCAATGTCCGACGGCGTACTGGTTCCATTGAGGAGGTGAATGTCATGGACGGCGATTTAGGTCATAGTAGCCGGCTGCGCGATGGCGGACAATATCACATGCCATCGGGCGCAGCATACGGCCCATTCTCTTCACACGTTTGTACCGCGACCATGGCATTGGCCGTCCGTCACGACACCGCCGTATCCGGCGAGGGCGATCCGATCACTGACTGATTCGGCTCGCATCGACTTCACCGCCTCACGACGGCTGCGACATCCCGCATGACGTACGCGCCGAACGCCTGAATCGCGAATCCACATCCCGTTCTCCGGGCTCCCGGCATATCGGCATCATCATATGACGACGCCGATCGGCTATCTGCGTGCAGACATACCCGCATATCGGCGCGCCTGCACGCGACCGCTGACGCCCATGGCGCGCACTTGCCGCACGGATACCGAGTCGAACGCCCACCGAACGGGAACCGTTTATCTCCTTCGAGATAACGACATGAGAGCGCATAGGTTCCGTTATGTCCAACTTCTTCAATTACTCCTCGTTCCCCGGCATTCGTCCGCGTTCCGACATCGACGCCGCCGACATGTCCCGCAGCAGCGCCGCGCGCCGCATCGCCGCAGACGTGGTGGTGGCCGCGGGCGTGCTCGCTCTGTTCGGCGTCGTCGCCTGGCTGCTGCCGCAAATCAACGAACCGATCGGCCCGTCAGGTGTGCCGAGCACGGTGAGCGACGATTTGCATCTGCTGCCGTATTACGCGCTGCGTTCGGTGTTCCGCATGTTCATCGCGCTGTTTTTGTCACTGGTGTTCAGCTTCATCTATGGTTTGGCGGCGGCCCGATGCCGGCGACTGCGCATGGTGCTGATACCGCTGCTCGACATCCTGCAGTCGGTGCCGATCCTCGGCTTCCTGTCCGCCACGGTCACCATTTGGATGGTGTTGTTCCCCGGCTCCATTCTCGGTGTGGAGGCGGCGTCGATCTTCGCGATCTTCACCAGCCAGGCATGGAACATGACCTTCTCCTTCTACCATTCGCTGCTCAGCGAACCGCAGGAGTTGGATGAGGCGGCTCGTTCCATGCAGCTCACGCGCTGGCAGCGTTTCTGGAAGCTCGACGTGCCGAATTCGATGATTCCGCTGCTATGGAACTGCATGATGAGCGTCGGCGGCGGCTGGTTCTTCCTGACGGCCTCGGAGATGATCTCCGTGAACAACAGGACGTACGCACTGCCCGGCCTCGGCAGCTTCGTGGCGGTGGCGTCCGAGCACGAACAGCTGGGCAAGGTGCTGTGGGCCATCGTGACCATGGTCATCGTGGTGCTGCTCATCGACGTGCTGCTGTGGAAGCCGCTGACGGCGTGGGCCGAGAAGTTCCGCATCACGCAGAACGAGTCCGTGCAGGACAAGACGAGTCTGGTGCTGTCGATTCTGCGGCGTTCCGGCATTTCGGATGCGCTGGCTCTCGTGGGCCGGCCCATCGCCGATCTGATGTTCTGGCTGACTCGCCCGCTGGGCCGTACCGGCGCACGCTGGCCGGCCGCCGGCACCCGGCGTCGCACACTCGACATCGCGTTCATGGCGCTCATGGCTGTGGCCTGCCTGGCTGGTCTGTGGATGCTGGTGCGTTTCATCTCGGACGGCGAGGGGTTCGCCGAGGTCGGCCACGCGATGGTCCTGGGACTGATCACGTTCATGCGCGTGACGCTGCTGACCGTGGTGTGCTCCATCATCTGGGTGCCGACCGGCGTGAAGATCGGCATGAATCCGCGGATTTCCCGGTTCGTGCAGCCGCTGGTGCAGGTGTTGGCGAGCTTCCCCTCGAACTTCACGTTCCCGTTCGTCACACTGTGGTTCATCGCCTGGCATATCGACATCAGCTGGGGCAGCATTCTGCTCATGTCGCTGGGAACGCAGTGGTACATCCTGTTCAACGTGATTGCGGGCGCTTCGGCCATTCCCGATGACCTGCGCGAGGCCACGCGGGCGTTCCATCTGGACACGCGGCAGCGGTGGACCAAGCTGATCCTGCCGGCGGTGTTCGGCTCGTGGTGCACTGGCGGCATCACCGCGGCGGGCGGCGCGTGGAACGCCTCCATCGTCTCCGAGATCGTGGCCTACGGGCACACCACGCTTACGGCAAGTGGATTGGGAACATATATCGCCAATGCGACCGCGGTGGGAGACACCGGCAAGACCATCATCGGGGTTGCCGTGATGAGCGTGTTCGTCGTGGGCGCCAACCGGCTGTTCTGGCGTCCATTGCAGACGTACGCCGAGCGCCGTTTCTCCGTCGCCTGACGGAGGCCGCACCGGCCGTCCCGGCCCATCGACCCGCAACAATCCAACAGTATCGGCGGCGAGCGCATGTCATTCGAATCCGCCGCGATCATCCGCAAAAAAAACGTAACAGCAAGGACCATTTATCATGACCATCGCAACTTTTTCCGACCGCACCGCAACCTTCCCGCAGACCGCCGCGACGAACGCCGCCGGCACCGCGATCATCGAGGCGCAGCACGTGGGCAAGACCTACCGTGCCGAGCGCGGTAAGGAGCTGACCGTGCTGCGCGACATCTCCTTCACCCTGCATGAGGGCGAGATCGTGGCGATCCTGGGCCGGTCCGGCGCTGGAAAATCCACGTTCCTGCGCATCCTGGCGGGCCTGGTACCCGCGTCGAGCGGTACCGTCACCTACCGCGGCACCGACATCACCGGCCCTAATCCCGGAGTGGGACTCGTGTTCCAGACCTTCGCGCTGATGCCGTGGCTCACGGTGCAAGCGAATGTGGAACTGGGGCTGGAGGCCCGCGGCGTGCCGCGCGAGGAACGCCGTCGCGCTGCACTGCAGGCCATCGACGCCATCGGACTGGACGGATTCGAGAACGCGTACCCGAAGGAGCTCTCCGGCGGCATGCGCCAGCGCGTGGGCATCGCACGGGCCCTGGTGGTGCAGCCCGATGCGCTGTTCATGGACGAGCCGTTCTCTGCATTGGATGTGCTGACGGCCGAGAACCTGCGCAACGAGGTGCTCAAGATGTGGAGCGGTGATCAGCGTTCCATCAAGTCGGTGCTCATCGTGACGCACAACATCGAGGAGGCCGTGCAGATGGCGGATCGTGTCGTGGTGCTCGGCTCGCATCCCGGTCATCTCATCGCCGACATGCCCGTCACCCTGCCGAGGCCCCGCGACCGTCATTCCGCCCAGTTCGAGGCTATGGTCGACACCCTGTATGCGATCCTGACCGGGCAGAGTCGCGATGGCGGGCCGGCGGATACCGCCGACGAGCGCACGGCCGCCGGGGACGGCGTCGCGCATGGCACGTCAGATGGCGCGGCGAACCAGACCACGGCAGCGGATCAGGCCCCGGCCCGGGCGAGCAACGCCGACCATCAGGCATCCTCCGACATGCTGCCCAACGCTACGCCGGGAGGCCTGGCCGGACTGGTGGAGATCGTATACGATCACGCGCAGGGCATCGACCTGGCCGATCTGGCCGACGAGCTGTCATTCGAGGTGGACGACCTGTTCCCGCTGATCGACGCCGGAACCATGCTGGGATTACTGACCGTCGAGAACGGACACGTGACATTGACCGAGCTCGGACGCCAGTGGAGGCAGGCGGACATTCTGACAAGCAAGACGATGTTCGCCGCCATGCTGCAAGACAAGGCACCGCTGGTGCGCATCATCGACCGAGCGGTCCGTCACAGCGAACACGGCCGCCTGCGCGGCGAGCTCATCGTCGACCTGCTGAGGGCCCGTCATACGGACGCGGAGGCGGAGCGCCAGTTCAACATCGCCATGACGTGGGGTCGATACGGAGAACTGTTCGACTACGACGCCGATGATGACATCATCACCGTCGACGCCGCCAACCCGGCAAACGCCACCCGAGCGGCCGAGGAAGCCAGCGAAACGGACTGAGTTGACCCGCCTCAGCCAACCGCCACAATGGAAACAACGATCAACCCGACAGCGGAACGGACCGCCCCGAATCGCCAAGGAGGAATCATGAACACGCTACGGCTGATACGCTGGCGCGGCGAGCGCCACGCCAGCATCACCCAGCGACTGAATTTCGCCGCCCATGCCACGCCAGAGGCCACGCTCGCCTTGGTGTATGCGCACGAATCCGGCTTGGAACCCGACGAGGTTCGCCGGGCGCGTCGGGCTTACGGCGGCAACACCATACCGGCGCCCGACGTCCATGAATCGCCGGCGCGGCGGCTGGTCAGGGCGTTCATGAACCCGTTCATCGGCGTTCTGATGTTGCTGGCGCTCACCTCGTTCGTGTGTTCACTGGCCCAGCGCGGAATCGTGACTTCGGGCACCACTGCGGCGAACGGAGGCGGCACGCCGGTGACCGTGGGCATCATCCTGCTCATGGCGGTGGTGTCCGGTCTGATCCGATACGTGCACGACTCCCGAAGCTCGCATGCCGCCACGGCGCTGGCCACCATGGTGAGTACCACGGCGACGGTGCGGCGGGTCGGTGCCGGCGAGCGGCAGATTCCGTCCGAAGAGCTTGTCGTGGGCGACATCGTGACGTTGTCCGCCGGAGACATCGTCCCGGCCGACTGCAAGCTGCTGGAGAGCCGAGACCTGCGCATCGCGCAGGGGCGCTCACTGGCGAAAGCATGCCCGTGCGCAAGGATGCTGCCGCACTGCTCGCCGCCGGCGCCAGGGACACCGCGTTGACGGACGCGGCGTGCCTGGTGTTCATGGGCACGACGGTGATTTCGGGTTCCGCGTTGGCAGTCGTCATCGCCACAGGCCGCAGCGCACTGTTCGGCGGACTGTCACGCGCGTTCCAATGGCAGCGGCCGCGCACGCGCTTCGAGCGCGGCATGAACTCCACGTCCTGGATGCTGATGGCGTTCACGGCGGTCACCGTGCCCGTGTCCATGCTGGTCACCGGCATCGCGAGCGGCGACTGGCTGCAGGCCCTGCTGTTCGGCGTATCCGTGGCGGTGGGGCTCACGCCGGAGATGCTGCCGCTGATCGTCACCGTCTGCCTGTCCCGGGGCGCGCGGACGATGGCCTCCGGCAAGGCCATCGTCAGGCGGCTCGACGCCATCGAGACGCTGGGCGGCATGGACGTGCTGTGCGTCGACAAGACCGGCACACTTACCAGCGGCGTCATCAAGCTCGACCGGGCGCAGAGCATGAGCGGGTTGAACTCGTCCTACGTGCTGCATGCGGCATGGCTGACCACACTGATTCCCCACACGACGAGCAATCCGTGGGATGACGCCATCGTCGCAGCCGAAGGTGACTCGGCAAACGATACCGGCGACGTACAGGTCGAGGGAGGCACGCCTTTCGATCCGATACGACGCCGGGCGACCGTCATCGTCGCGAAGAGCCATCACCGCGCGGACCGCGAGCACACAGGTGGCAGCGATATCAGTGAGACCAGCGGCGCCGGCGCCGGAACGTCCGGGAACGTCAGCCGCATCATGGTCGTCAAGGGCGCCGTCTCCGAAATGCTGCCCCGCTGCGACACCGTCATGCGCAATGGAACCGCAGAGCCGCTGACCGATCGACTGCGCGGAACATATGAGCGGCTGATGGCCGACAAGGCGACGCACGGATACCGCGTCCTGCTCGTGGCGCAGCGCTCTGTGACAGACCAGACCACAGTGCAGGACGACCGCGCGCTCATCCTGCTGGGCTACCTCACTTTCCTGGACCTGCCCAAGCCCGATGCCGCCGACACGATCGCCCACATGCACAATGCCGGCATCACCGTGACCATGCTCACCGGCGACGAGCCACAAGTGGCCCGTACCGTCGCCCGGAAAGTCGGCATCAATGCTCGACGGGTGGTCACCGGCCGAACGCTGGACGACATGACGGACACCGCGCTCGGCACCGAACTGCGCCGCGTGAACGTGTTCGCCAAGCTCACTCCCGAGCATAAGGCGCGTATCGTCTCACTGCTGCGCCGCGAGGGGCATTGCGTGGGATACATGGGCGACGGCGTCAACGACCTGCCGGCCATGCACGCCAGCGAAATCGCCATCAGCGCCAGCACCGGCTCCGAGGCCGTCCGACAGTCGGCGGATGTCATGCTCACGCACAAGAACCTCGACGTGCTGCTGCGCGGCATCACGCAAAGCAGGCGCACCTGCGTCAACATGATGAAGTACATCAAGCTGGCGCTGAGCTCGAATTTCGGCAATATCATCTCGGTGATGATCGCCGGCGCGTTCCTGCCGTTCGTGCCCATGGCACCCGTGCAGATGGTGCTGCTGAACCTCATATACGACCTGGCCTGTCTCGCGATCCCATGGGACCGCGTCGACGGCGATGTCCTGCGCTCCCCCGCCCGGTGGGACACGGCGTCTATCGCCCGGTTCATGAGTCGCTTCGGGCCGGTGAGCTCGCTGTTCGATATGGTCACCTTCACCGTGTTGCTCACCCTGCTCTGCCCGGCCGTCGCAGGCGGGAGGTTCCCGGAGCTGCACGGGGATGGGTCGCGTCTGCTGTTCGTCGCCGCGTTCCAGACGGGATGGTTCGTCGTGTCGATGTGGACCCAGATCACGGCACTGCACATGCTGCGCACCGAACGCGTCCCGTTCATCGGGAGCCGCGCGTCGGTGCCGCTGGTCTGCACGTCGCTCGCGGCGCTGACTATCGCCACGGCGCTGCCGTTCACGCCGGTCGGCGCATGGATGGGTTTCCACGTACCTCCGGTGTCGCTGTTCGCGCTGCTCGCCATCGTCATCGCCGGTTATGCCGTGACGGTACTTGCCGTCAGAACCCTGTATCTGCACCGTCAGCAGCCGCTGCTGTGACTTCTGACCGCCCGGCGCTCCTGCGGAACCGATGGAATCCGCAGGAGCGCCGGGCGGGCACCCCCGCGTTATCATCCTCTCCCCGTACCACCACCGTCTCCCGCATCCATTCAAACGAAGGAACTGATCATGACAGTCTGGACCGCAATCGTCACATCACAGGTGTTCGCCATAACCCTGCGCATCCTGCTCAGCATCGGGCTCGGCGCGCTCATCGGATTGGAACGGCAGCTGCGCGCACGCAGCGCGGGCATCCGCACGAACGCGCTGGTGTCGTTGGGTTCCTGCCTGTTCACCACTGTTGGCGTCTATACGCTCGCGGCCGGCACCGGAGACCCCACGCGCGTGGCCGCGCAGGTGGCGTCCGGCATCGGCTTCCTCGGCGCGGGCGTAATCCTCAAGCAGGGTGTGTCCGTGTCCGGGCTCAACACCGCGGCCACGCTATGGGCGTCGGCGGCGGTCGGCACGTTGTGCGGCTCCGGCATGGAAGCGGCCGCCGCAATCGGGGCCACCGCCATCATGCTCGCCAACATGATGCTCCGGCCGATCGGCGCGGCCATCGACGCCCGGCGCACCGCGCAATCGCATGAGGCCGAGGGCATCCGTTACACCCTTGAGGTCAAATGCCTGCGTAAGGACGAGCAGGCCATCCGCGCGCTGGTGTTCAACGCCCTGCATCAGCCCGGTTTCATCGTCCAGTCCATCGCGGCTTCGGATCTTCCCGATGATCTGGTGGTCATCACCACCGTCGTCGCCACCCACATGAGCAGCAACATCGACATCGAAAGCAGCATCGAAACAGTCACCACGCCCGAGGCCCTCGGCGTCAAATGGGATGCCGAGCAAATCACCGCCGTGGATTAAACGTGACCGTCATGAATCCGCGTCATGAATCTGCCCGCCGCGAATGATCAGCCGCGTGGCTCGCCAGTGGGAAAGCCCGCCTGCGTTGGTCGGAATACTCGTGAAGTAGGTCACGTTGTCCACCTTGACGCTCTGGTCGGCGGCACGGACCCAGCTGCCGTTAGCGGAGCCCTTCTCGAAGACGACGGCGTTGCCGCCGCTGTCGCTGACAGAGAACAGGGCGCCGCCGATGCCGTTGTGCTGCTTGTCGATCTTCTTCATGGTGAAGAATCCCAGCTTGACGACCGTGGTGGCGGCCTCGGAATCGGCGCCGCCATTGTAATTGGCGGTCGCGGAGTTCGTCACCTGATCGTCGACGGCGGCTTTGGCGACGACGGCGTTGTACAGCAGGACGAGCTTCTGCCCATCCTTGCCGGCCACGGCGATGGCCTCGCGAATGTTGCCGTCCCACTTGTCGCTGTCCACGGCCTTCAGGCCAAAGGAAGTCAGCTTGCCCGTCGGCATTCGCGACCGGGTCGATGTACGCGGCGATACGATATGCCGTATACGTGCTTTTCGATGTATCGGCATCATCGGCCTTGTTCAGGGTAATGGTTGACGGCGTGGCCGTTTCGGGCACTGTGAGCGTATCGGTATCGGCATTGACCGTCATGGTCCCCAAGGCCATGCCGCCCAAGGCAGCCGCAACCGCCGCGACGCCGGCGATGAGTTTCTTGAATTGCATAGGAACCTTCCTGCTCCTTCATCGGCAATTTGAATCCCCGGCATGACGAGAATGAGTCATGGACCGGCGATTCCTGTGTTCCTGTCATAGCGGACGAGTCCGCCATGTTGTGGAGCCTGTATCCTTCACCACAAATTCGCTCGCGGGCTTCTGGCCCCGGCGTCTACCGCAATGTGAACGTACCCATCACCTTGTCCGGGGCGTATTCGGCGAAGTCGTCGCTGGCCGCCGCAATATGGCTTTCTCCGCGCCAATCGGTCAACGACCAGCTGTCCCAGCTCATGGTGGCGCCGGCAATCCCGCCGTCGTCCCCGCCGATATCGACGGGGACCGGAACCACGATGGATTGCCCTTCGGCGAGCGCGATGTCGTCCATGATTCCGCTGATGCGTCCGAGCGTCGTCTTGCCCTTCTTGAGATCGAACGTCAGGTTCAGCCCGCTGAGCGTGCCGGGCACGTGGCTGCGCACGGTCACGGCGATGATGCGCTTTCCGGTGTCCACGGTCGACCCGCCGGCATCCGCCCCCTGCTGGATGCCCCGGTCCTCGATGCCCGTGATCTCCAGCGGCGCGGACGGCGCCTCGGCGGCGGGCAGCCCGAGCTTGCCGCGCAGGTAGACATCCGCTTCGCTGACGCCGTAGGCATCGAGCGAGATCAGCTCGTCGCTGGCGGACGGCGTGACCGAGTCGGCGACATACGAGGCCTGCCGGGCCTTGGCGTCGTATTCGTTGGCGACGACGGCCGCCGCATTGGCGACCTCATCGGGCCAGGTGCGTGACCGCAGCGCCTTGGCGGTGGCGCGCAGCACGGTGGCGGCCTTTCCCGCGGCGGCCCTCGTGGCCTTCAGATCACCGCCGTACAAGGTGTTCATCGCGTCGCGCAACGGCTGGATCGACGGCTTGACGGCTTCCAGATAGTACTGCCCCGCGTCCTTCTCGCTGAGCCTGGCCCCCTTGGCGGGATGCTCCGAGGTGTCGGACGTGTTGACAAACGGCGCGTCGCCGTCCAGGGCGTATTTGGCGTCCTGCGGGCACACCACGCCCGTGATCGCGGTCACGATGCCGCCCGGATCGCCGCCGAACATATACCCGACACCCAGCGACGCGCCTATGGCGACGCCCATCGCCACGACGATGCCCACCGCCTTGCGCACCGGGTGGTAAGTCATACGCCGGAGTTCGGCGTCGGCTTCGACGACGGCCTGCTCATGGGTGAGCGGCATATCGTCGTCATCGATGCCGTCCGCATCGGAACCGTGCCGACTGTCGTGTAACCTTGCCATGCATAACCTCGCTAGTTGTACAGTGAACTGGAGATGCTGATCAGGTCACCATCGCCCAGCCCTTCCCATGTCGCGCTGTTGGCGAACTCGAATTCCAAGTTGAAGCTCTGCCGGTTCGGCGCCAACATCGTGCCGTACCGGCCACCGATACGCCAATGCCGTTCCTGGGTGGAGTCGAGATAGCCTCCCCACTGGTCGGCCTCGGTGTACAGCACGGTCGTGTCGTAGAGCACCGCCCGGAACCTGACGGTCAGCCGGTTCCGGGACAGGTCGACCTTGCCGGTCTGTATATAGTCACGGTCGAAATCGTCTATGGTAATCCCGTGTTGCTCGCGCAGGTCGGACGCCGCGGCCTGGTCCTCATCGGACATGTACGAATCGTCCCGGCCACTCTCGTTGTCGTCGACCGTTATCTCGTACGCGGTCACGTCGCCGTATCGCTTCACGAAGTCGCCCCAGCTGTCGCCCGGCTGGACGCCGCGGGACGTGACCAGCGCATGATCGCAATCCCTCTTGTCGATACGGCACCGTGCGCCGCGCTTGACGCCGCTGCTGGTGGCGTCGTCGCTGAGAATCGTGTACTGGCTGGGGTAATGCCATGTGCGCGCCGAGCTGATCGGCTTGCCTGTGGACGGCTGTCGCAGCGAATATTCACTGACCGGCAGGTAGCCGATCGGCGGGTTGTCATGGAATATCAGCAGCGTGGTTTTGTCGCGGATCTGGAGCCCGAAGAAGATCAACGCCACCACGGCCGCGATGGCCGCGAACACGACGGCCACCGTGCGATGCGATTCGCGGTCGATCGCGGCGAACTCGTGCTCCAGATGGCGCATCGCCTCCGCGTCGCCTTCGCCGGCCGAAGATGCGGTGGAGTCCTTGGGCTTCCCCGCATTGCCGGATTTCCCGAAGCCGCCTGGTTTGGCGGGGTCCTTGCGTTTCTCGGCGTTCCCGCCGAACCGGCCGGACTTGCTGAAGATGTCATCGTCGCCGTCGAAATCATGTTCTGACATTGCCGTCACCTGACCTTGAACGCGTTCAGCACGTCATAGCCGCCTGATTGGACCGCAGTGAACGATGCGAGGTGCTGCTCCCCCGCCTTGTCCTCCACATACCATGCCGACGGCACGAAACGGTCGCCGCCGCGCAGCAGTTTCGGGTCGATTTCCATGGTGAGCTTCACCGTGTCCCCCTTATGGATGCCGCCGTGCTCGATGATGTCGCCATCGTCATCGAACTGGATGTCGGAGCTGGCCCTCACGCCGGTCTCGCGGATGGTGCCGTCTTCGCTCAGAAGATTGAATTTGATGGACAGCCCCGTTATCTCGGCCGGGACCTGGTCGGTCACGGTGACGGTGAAACAGTGCCGGTCGACTTCCTGCTGACCGCCGTCCTTGGTGGTCTCCAGTCCCTTGCAGGCTCCGCCGTCGGCAATGTCCCGTATGTCGAACGGGACGGCCGTCTCCGGCTCGTCGGGCAGTTTCAGCGCGCTGCGGATTACCTGCTGCGCTCCGGATGGCCTGAATTCGCCGAACACCATCCAGTCGATCGCCTCGCCGTTGCGGTTGCCGGCGAGGTTGGTATAGATCGCCGCGCGCTCCTGATATTCGATGATGACCATGCGGATCTGCTTGGTCAGTGATTTCGGCCAGGTGCGGGCGGCGAGGGTCTCCGCCGCCTGTTGCGAGAGGTCACGGGCCTTGGCGGCGGACTTGTTCACCGCATCCTTGTCGCCGCCGACCGCGGCGAGGCGCACGGCGTCGTATGCCGCGGCCGTGCCTTTCACCGCCTTTGCGAAATACGGGCCGGCCTGGGATCGGCCCAGCTGAGGGCCGGACGGCTGCAACGGCTTGAACCCGCCATAACAGTAGTCCTTCTCGTCCGCGACTCCGGTCTGGTGCGAACAGTTGACAGGGGAGCCGGTCTGGAGGCTGCGCCGCCAGCAGAATCCACTCACCAGCGATGCGACGATGACCACGACGACCAGCAGCGTCATCCGGCGGTGCCGTTTGCGCAGCAGTGTGACGGCCTCGGCATCGACCTCGGCGGATTCGGCGTCGTCGGTGATGTCATCGGTGATGCCGTGAATGTCCTCGGAGGCATCGCTCACATCGCGGGTCTCATCGGCGACCGGCGTATCCCAACTCTTCTGCGCCTTCATCACCACCATCTCCCATTGCCCGAATCCCAATCCGACATAATCGACGCCATCTTATCAGCCACAACACAACCCCGCTAGGCCAATCCCACGATGTTAAGCCCGGGGACTGTCGAGCGAAGCGAGACTGGGGGGGGGTGGTCAATCACAGATATCCCGACACCCCAAATACAAGGTCCTCATGAAAATGTATCGATTACCCCAAAGAGTGCGCATGAAAATGCAAGGAACACTGCAATGAAGCGGTTTCCCACGGCTGATCTCATTGACCCGGAACACCACCCCAGTTCACAGGTCATAGATATAACGTCGCACGGAATATATAGCAATGTGCCCCGGCATCCGAAGAGGCCGGGGCACATGTATTCATGTGGTCAGCTGCTAGAGCCGAACCGACGAATCAGAACTCGCGCCATGGACGGTCGCCAGACCGACCATCAAACAACACAGCGCGGCGCGCCAACCGCGAGTTCTGATTGAAGCGACGCAGGAGCGGAGATCAGAACTCGCGGTTGGCGCGGTAGAACTTGATCAGGGACTGGGTGGAGGCGTCCTGGGCGGCGAGGGCGTCGTCGTCCTGGGAGATGGCCGGGGTGATCTGCTTGGCGAGCTGCTTGCCGAGCTCGACGCCCCACTGGTCGTAGGAGTCGAGGCCCCACACGGTACCCTCAACGAAGGTGATGTGCTCGTACAGGGCGATGAGCTCGCCAAGCGCGAACGGGGTCAGAGCCACACCGAAGATCGAGGTGGTCGGGCGGTTGCCGGAGAACACGCGGGCCGGAACGATCTCTTCCGGGGTGCCTTCGGCGCGGACCTCGTCAGCGGTCTTGCCGAATGCCAGCGCCTTGGTCTGCGCGAGGTAGTTGCCGAGGAACAGCTCGTGCACGTCCTGGTCGCCGTCCTTGGTCGGGTTCGGGGTGTTGACGAACGCGATGAAGTCGGCCGGGATGAGCTGGGTGCCCTGGTGGATCAGCTGGTAGAAGGCGTGCTGGCCGTTGGTGCCGGGCTCACCCCAGAAGATCTCGCCGGTCTCGGAGGTGACGGGGGTGCCGTCCCAGCGCACGGACTTGCCGTTGGATTCCATGGTCAGCTGCTGCAGGTAGGCCGGGAAGCGGTGCAGGTACTGGTCGTACGGCAGCACGGCGTGGGAGGCGACCTTGAAGAAGTTGCGGTACCACACGTTCAGCATGCCGAGCAGCACGACGACGTTCTTCTCGAACGGGGTGTTGGCGAAGTATTCGTCGATCTCGTGGAAGCCGTGCAGGAACTCCTCGAAGCGGGCAGGTCCGAAGACCACGGCCAGGGAGGTGCCGACGGCGGAGTCGACGGAGTAACGGCCGCCGACCCAGTTCCAGAAGCCGAACGCGTTGTTCGGGTCGATGCCGAACTCGGCGACCTTCTCCAGGTTGGTGGAGACGGCGACGAAGTGCTTCTTGATGGCTTCGGCGTTCTTCTCGTCGGAACCGTCGATGGCACCCTTGGCCTTGAGCTCTTCGAGCAGCCAGGTGCGGGCCTCACGGGCGTTGGTCAGGGTCTCCAGCGTGGTGAAGGTCTTGGAGACGATGATGAACAGGGTGGTCTCCGGGTCGAGGCCCTTGGTCTTCTCGGCCAGGTCGTTCGGGTCGATGTTGGAGATGTAACGGGCGGAGATGCCGGCGTCCGCGTAGGGCTTGAGCGCCTCGTACACCATGACGGGGCCCAGGTCGGAGCCGCCGATGCCGATGTTGACGACGGTCTCGATCTTCTTGCCGGTCACGCCGGTCCACTTGCCGGAACGCACTTCGCCGGCGAAGGCGTAGATGCGGTCAAGCACCTCGCGCACGTCCTTGACAGTGTCCTGACCGTCGACGATGTACTTGCCCTCGTCCTCGACCGGGCGGCGCAGCGCGGTGTGCAGCACGGCGCGGTCCTCGGTGTTGTTGATGTGCACGCCGGTGTACATCGCCTTGGTGCGCTCGTCGAGCTTGACGGCCTTGGCGAGGTCGGCGAACAGCTGGAGGGTCTCCGGCTTGATCAGGTTCTTGGACAGGTCGAAGTGCAGGTCGCCGGCGTCGAACGACAGCTTGTCGACGCGCTCGGCGTCATCGGCGAACCACTGCTTGAGGCTGACGCCCTCGGCCTGCAGCTCGTCATAGTGCTTCTGCAGCGCGGCCCACTCGGGGGTCTTGGTGGCGTCAACTGGCGGATTGATGGCCATGGTATTGGTCCTTTCATCATCACTGTACGCCGGAGTCGGCTCTCCAATGCTGGCGGGCCACACCGGTTACTTCGCTTACCAAGATACTCACAAAAGCGGACAGAAACAAACAAAAAATACCCAAGATGAACAACCGTGACCGACACGACATGCCCGCGCACGACATGCCAGCCGAACTTGCATAAATCCACGGCATACAGTAAAGTCTCATTCTTGTGCGCAGGTTCATCAACGAATCGGCAGCATGCCACTTTAGCTCAGTCGGTAGAGCGGCTCACTCGTAATGAGCAGGTCGACAGTTCGATTCTGTCAAGTGGCTCCATACCCCTAGGCTCCGCGCCTAGGGTTTTGTATATCCAGCCGTTTCGACGGGTGGCACGCGCGAGTGGCGAAATCGGTAGACGCGCAGGATTTAGGTTCCTGTGTCTTTGACGTGAGGGTTCAAGTCCCTTCTCGCGCACGCGGAACCATACCTCCGCAATCGCCACAGGGAATAGAGAAGCATGACCGCGATACTGAAACCCATAGCGTTTCTGCTCATCATCGTCGCTGCGTATCTGGTCAAGCGGGCGGGACTGTTCAGGCCACGCGACTATCGCGTCATGCAGGTGGTGGTGTTCGATTTCACGCTTCCCGCCTCCATCATCGTCTCGTTCGCCACGAACCCGCATCATCTGAGCATGCTGCTGATCTCGGTGTTCGCCATCGTCTTCGGCCTGCTGCCGCTGCTGCTGGTGTATGCGGCGACCCGACACAAGCCCGTTGCGGACCGCGCGTTCCTGATGCTCAACTGCTCCGGATTCAACATCGGCAATTTCTGCTTCCCCGTAATCCAGGCGTTCATGGGGCCTTCGGCGCTGGTCACCGCCTCGATGTTCGACATCGGCAATTCCGTGATCGTGACCGCCGGCTCAAACGTGATGACGACGTCGCTGCTGCACATCGACATGGACCGGCCGCTCACCGAACAGCGTGCGGGAGCCGCGCCGACACTTCCCTATTCGAAGCCACGGGACAAAGACGCCCGCAGGCTCGCCCGCCGCGCGAAGGCCAAGCAGATCCTCAAGGGATTCCTTACTTCGGTGCCGTTCAACGTGTATCTGCTGATGATCGTGGTCATGCTCTTCAGCATTCACATCCCGACGTTCGTGCCGACTCTGCTGCAGCCGGTGGCGGACGCGAACTCGTTCTGCTCGGTGTTCATGGTGGGCATGCTGATGGATTTGCCGCGCACCGGCAAGGATGTCGGCAGCGTGCTGCGGGTGCTCGGTTGGCGCTTGCCGCTCGGCGTGCTGTTCGCGGCCGCTTGCTGGTTCCTTCTGCCGTTCGACGCATCCGTGCGAAAGACGGCGGTGATGCTGTCGCTCGCGCCCACGGCCGTGTTCTCGACACTGTTCACCGACCGCGTACTCGGTAACGCGAAGCTCGCCGGGTTCACGCTGTCCGTCACCGCGGTCATCTCAATCGTGCTGATGACCATCGTGAATTTCGTGATTCCCGCGTGAGTGCCGAACATGCGCTCTCAAAACTCGCAGATACGATTTCACCGATTTCGCGGAAACGGCGGAAAATAGCGGAAAACCGCAAAAACCCGTTTTTGTATCTGCGAGTTTTGAGAGCGTGATTCTACCGCAACAGCGCCTCGACCGCCGGCACGAGAGCCCTGATGGCTTTGCCGCGGTGCGAAATCGCGTTCTTTTCCGCCGCGTTCATCTCCGCGCTGGTCAGCGGATGGTCCGCAGCGGCCCGCTCCGGCTGGTCGTCCGGCACGAACAGCGGGTCGTAGCCGAAACCATGCTCGCCGCGCGCCGCGCGCAGGATGCGCCCCGGCATTTCGCCGATTTCGACGGTTTCGGAGACGATGGCGTGCCTCCCGCCCGCCACAGGAGCCGCGGAATCCGGCACGGCCAGTGCGGCGGCGCAGCGGAAACGGGCCGTGCGCGCCGCGTCCGGGATGTCGGAGAGCTGGGCGAGTAGCAACGCGTTGTTCGCCGGATCATTGCCATGCTCCCCCGCCCAGCGCGCGGACAGGATGCCAGGCGCGTTGCCCATCACGTCCACAATCAGTCCGGAGTCGTCGGCGATGGCCGGCAGGCCGGTGAGACCGGCCACAAACCGCGCTTTGAGCAGTGCGTTCTCCTGGAAGGTGACGCCCGTCTCGACCGGGTCGGGCAGGCCGAGGCTGCCGGCGGAGACAAGCTCCACCTGAGCGGCGTCCGCGCCCAGATCCTCTTCGAGAATGCGGCGGATTTCAACGAGTTTGCCTTCGTTGTGCGTAGCGACGACGAGTTTCATGGGGGTCCTTTATTCCTTACCTATGGTTGTGCATGACGGGGTGAGGCCGATCGCCCGCCGGCGGCGTGCCCGACTCGTTTCAATCGAGCGAGAGGGCGGCACGCTGGGCGGCCTGAAGCTCCTTGTTGCCCTTTTCGGCGAGGTCGAGCAATGTGTTGAGTTCGGCGCGGTTGAACGGGCGGTGTTCGGCGGTGCCCTGGATCTCGATGAAGTCACCGGATCCGGTCATCGCCACGTTCATGTCGGTCATCGCCTGACTGTCCTCGATGTAGGGCAGGTCAAGCATCGGCGTGCCGTTGATAACGCCGACCGACACCGCGGAAACGGCGTCTTTGAGCACGCGGTCGGCCGAACGAATGTGGCGCTTCTGCTCAGCCCAGCGCATCGCGTCGACCAGCGCCACATACGCGCCGGTGATCGAGGCGGTGCGGGTGCCGCCATCGGCCTGCAGCACATCGCAGTCGATCTGGATCTGGTTCTCGCCAAGCGCCTTCATGTCGACGACGCCGCGCAGGCAGCGGCCGATCAGACGGCTGATCTCATGGGTGCGGCCGCCGACCTTGCCGCGCACTGACTCGCGGTCGGTGCGCTCGGCGGTGGCTCGCGGCAGCATCGAATATTCGGCGGTCACCCAGCCGAGTCCGGAATCCTTGCGCCAGCGCGGCACCGACGGCGTGAACGTCGCCGTGCACATCACGCGCGTGTTGCCGCATTCGATGAGTACCGATCCTTCGGGCACGTCCGTGAAGTGCCGCGTGATGCGCACCGGGCGCAGTTCGTCCACTACGCGGCCGTCCGCGCGAATCACCATTGCCTTGTCCAACATGTCTTTGATTTCAGCCATGCCTTCAACGTAGCACCATGCGGCGAACGTGCCCGCAGCGCGGCACGTCTCCCGCCGCCGCTGCGGCAGCCATCGTGACCGCCGTCACGCCGAATGGCTCTTGCGCGAGTCGCCGCGCGACACTAGGGTTTTGAATAACACACGATTCTTGTCTTGCGGGAGGGCGGTCATGGTCGATTATTCACCGGCACTGATGACGGATATGTATGAGTACACGATGCTGGACGCCAGCCTGAAGGATGGCACGGCGAACCGCAAATGCGTGTTCGAGGTGTATACGCGCCACCTGCCCGAAGGCCGCCGTTACGGCGTCGTGGCGGGCATCGGCCGCATTCTGGATGAGCTGGGTCGGTTCCTCCTCAGCGACGAGGACCTGCGTTTCCTGTCCGACCGCAAGGTGGTTAGCAAGGAGACGATTTCGTGGCTGGAGAACCTGCATTTCTCCGGTTCGATCAAGGGCTACCGCGAGGGCGAGATGTTCTTCCCGAATTCGCCGATTCTGCAGGTCGAGGGCACGTTCGGCGAGTGCACGCTGCTGGAGACGCTGGTGCTGAGCGTGCTGAACTATGATTCGGCGGTCGCATCCGCCGCCTCGCGCATGGTGAGCGCAGCGAAGGACCGCCCCTGCATGGACATGGGCGGGCGCCGCACCAACGAGTGGGCCGCGGTGGCAGCCGCACGAGCCGCGGTCATCGGCGGTTTCCAGGGCACAGCGAACCTGCTTGCGGCGCAGCTGTATGGACTGAAGGCCATCGGCACCGCCGCGCACTGCTTCACGCTCGTACATGATGACGAGCGCAGCGCCTTCGCCTCGCAGGTCGAGGCGCTTGGCCGCAACACCACGCTTCTGGTGGACACGTACAACGTCGAAGAGGCGGTGAAGACCGCCGTGGAGGTCGCCGGTCCTCAGCTGGGCGGCGTGCGCATCGATTCGGGTGATCTGGCCGCCATGGCGCAGCGCGTGCGCAACCAGCTGGACGCCCTGGGCGCGACGAACACGAAGATCACCGTCACCAACGATCTGGACGAGTACGCGCTGGCCGCCCTGCAGAGCGCGCCGGTGGACTCGTACGGCGTGGGCACGATGCTGGTCACCGGCTCCGGTGCCCCGACCTGCGCGATGGTGTACAAGCTCACCGAGCGCGAGAATTCGGCTGGCGTGATGCAGCCCGTGGCGAAGAAGTCGAAGGACAAGGCCAGTGTTCCCGGCCGCAAGCTCGCCTACCGTTCATATGAGTATGGTCTGGCCGAGACGGAACATGTGGTCTCCGGATCGGAAACCCAGCTGGCCGAGTATCGTCCGGCTGAGGGATGGAAGGACCTGCTGGTCGACTACGTCGACCACGGTGACATCGATTCGCGTTATCAGGGTCACGCCGCCATCGCCGACGCGCACGAATACCGGGCCAAGGCCCTGCGCGAACTGCCGATCACCGCGCAAAGCCTGATGAAAGGCGAGCCGGTAATCCCCACCGAAATCACCGTACTGTAATCCCTCTCGCCCCGCGAGCTCGATGTCGAGCCCGGTCAGCACCTCGACCATCACGGCCACCACCTTGCTGACGCTGATGTGTGTGGATGCCAGCGTGTCGAAGAACCAGTCGGAATACGCCCATGTCCTCGGCAGCGCATGGCTTTTCTTCTCTTCCGGACCGAACCGCGTGGCCCATTCGCGGCGGACCAGCATGTCCATCTGCTCGCGCTCGAACCGCTTGCCCTCCGCCTTGTCGGCGAACAGCGGCAGCGGCGACTTGCAGTACTGGCGTCCGTCGCTGTACGAGTTCTCGCGCTGCTTCTGCATCATCTTCTGCTTCATGCTCTCCAACCTGTCGTTGGAGACCTTCAGGCCCTCGCGAAGATGCCGCGCCTCGCCCTGCAGCTGGGTGAGGTACTGGAACACCTCGTCGGCGGCGGACTCGTCGATATGGCCGTCGTCGTCGGTGATAAATTCGACGAGCTCCTGCATCGAGTCGAATTGCGTGCGCGTCATGGCGGCGCCTTCCGGCAGGGCTGCCGACAGCCCCCCCCCACGCCGCTTTCGGGGTGACGAGGTCGAATACGGCGGCGACATCATGCAGATTCGAGGCGAGGCTCTTCGCGTCGAACAGGGGCTTGCCGAAGTGACGGGTCACCACTACCGCGGGATGCTGGCGGTCGGGGGGACGTCAGGTATTCGGATAGGGCTTCGGCCTCGTCGGCATCGCTGATGGCAATCGCAGTGCCCGTCATCGTATCGTAAGGTTCCAGTGGCTCATATTGCGATGAATTGGATTGCGCTGTCATGGCGAACGGTGATGTGCCGGTCTGTACCGAACCTGATTGTGCGGAACCAGACTGTGCGATGGCATCGATCCCCTGCAACGCTTCCCCACCATTATTTCATATTTCGCACGGCATGTTCCACAATGTCCGCTTTCGCGATAGACGCCGTTTCTTCAAGATTCCGGGGAATCCGCGCGATGTGCTGCACCGATGAGCATCACCGCAAAAGCAAAAACCGGGCGGGAAAGAACCCGCCCGGCAATGTCATGCTCGGCCACGCCGATACCGCATCAGCGGCCCTTGATCTCGGAGCCGATGACCTTTTCGCTCAGCGCCTTCGGACCGCGCGTCACGGCGACCGCGCCGGAACGCACCAGCTCGATCACGCCGTAGTGCTCCAACAGACCCAGCAGCGCGTCGATCTTGCCTTCGGCGCCGGTGGCCTCGATGGTCAGCGACTCCGGGTTCACATCGACAACACGCACACGGAACAGGCGCACGATCTCCAGCACGTCAGAACGGTTCGACTCGTTCGCCGCCACCTTGATGAGCACCAGTTCACGCTCCACGGTGGTGTTCGGATCGAGTTCGACGATCTTGAGCACGTGCAGCAGCTTGTTGAGCTGCTTGATGATCTGCTCCAGCGGCACGGCCTCCACGTCGGCGGTCACGGTGACGCGGGAAATGTCCGGACGCTCGGTCGGCGAGACGGACAGCGAGTTGATGTTGAACGCACGACGGGCGAACAGGCCGGCGATGCGGGCCAGCACGCCGGGACGGTTCTCGACGAGCACCGACAGCGTGTGACGCTCGGAACCGAGGCGGGAAGCGGGATACATAGCCATAATCACTTACTCCTTATTCCTTGGCAACCGTGCCGTCACGCCTGGTCACCATCGTCGACGCCCTTGTGCAGCAGCGGCTGCGTGCCCGGACGATACGCGACCTCGTTGTTGGACGCGCCGGCTGCCACCATCGGCCACACCATGGCGTCCTTCCATACGCGGAAGTCGATCAGCACCGGACGGTCGTTGATCTCGTTCGCCTTGTTGATCGCGTCAATCGCCTCGTCCTCGGTGAACGCGCGAAGGCCGACGCAGCCGTACGCCTCGGCGAGCTTGACGAAATCAGGCACGTCGAAGAACTCTCCGCTTTCCTTCGAATCGCCGTCAGCCAGGTTGGTCTGGGAGTAGTGCTGCTCGAAGAACAGAGTCTGCCACTGGCGCACCATGCCGTACACGGAGTTGTTGATGATGGCGATCTTCACCGGCGCATGATCCAGGAACGCGGTCGTCAGCTCTTCGGAAGTCATCTGGAACGAGCCGTCGCCCGCGATCAGCCACACCGGCTTGCGACCCTTGAAGTCGCGCTGGGAGCCGACCGAAGCGCCGATGGCGGCCGGGAGGCCGAAGCCCATCGTGCCGAGGCCGCCGGAGGAGATCCACGAATGCGGCTTCTCGAAATCAATCAGCTGGGCCGACCACATCTGGTGCTGACCGACGTCGGACACCCAGATCGTGGAGGGGTCGGCATGGTCGGACAGCTGCTTGATGACCCACTGCGGCGCGAGCGAACCATCGGTCGGCTTATCGCACGGCTGATCGTAATCGATGGCATATTCCTCGCGCAGGCGGTTGAGCTCGTCCCACCACGGCTTGAGGTTCGGCTTGCCGCCGATGGCCTGAGAACGCTTGATTTCGGGAATCAGGTCGTTGAGCACGGTGGACACGTCGCCGACGATCGGCACGTCGGGAGCGCGGTTCTTGCCGATTTCGGCCGGATCGATGTCGATGTGGATCACCCGCGCGCCGGGTGCGAACGCGTCGAGCTTGCCGGTCACACGGTCGTCAAAGCGCGCGCCGATGGCGACCAGCAGGTCGCAGCGCTGCGCGGCCGCGGTGGCGGCGACGGTGCCGTGCATGCCGAGCATTCCAAGCGCCTTGGGGTTCGAGTTCGGCACGATGCCGCGGGCCGGGAGCGTGGTGACGATCGGCGCGCCGGTCACTTCGGCCAGTTCGGCCACTTCGGCGGACGCGTTGGAACGCACCGCGCCACCGCCCACGTACAGCACGGGACGGTACGACTGCGCGAACAGCTTCGCCGCATCCGAGATCACGCGGCCGTGCGCCTTCGTGGTGGGGTTGTAACCGGGCAGAATCATGCGCTGCGGCCACGAATAATACATCTCGCCGGTCTGCGCGGTCTTGGTCAGGTCCACGACCACCGGGCCGGGGCGGCCCGAACGGGCGATATAGTGCGCCTCGGCGAGCACGCGGGGGATATCCTGTGCGCGGGTCACAAGATACGAGTGCTTGACGACCGGATAGGTCGCCCCAACGATGTCCGCCTCCTGGAAGGCGTCGGTGCCGATGGCGTTCACGCCCACCTGACCGGTGATCACGACGAGCGGCACGGAATCCATGTTCGCGTCGGCGATTGGGGTGATCATGTTCGTCGCGCCCGGGCCGGACGTGACGATGCACACGCCCACGCGGCCTGTCGCCACCGCATAGCCTTCGGCGGCATGGCCGGCGGCCTGCTCGTGGCGCACGAGCGTGAACCGGAACTTCGTATCGTCGTTGATCGCGTGGAACACCGGCAGGATGGCGCCGCCGGGCAGGCCGAACACGTCCTGCACGCCCAAATCCTCCAGCGCGCGAATCAACGCCTGCGCGCCGGTCATTTTCTCACCGTCGATGATCGTCTGCTTGTCTGCGGATGCGGTGTTTTTCGGAACGCCGCTGAACGCCTGCAATGGTGTGGGTAGAGCCATCATGTCCTCTCAACTCAAATCGTTCGGTCATATGCCTGGACCCGTCGCGCCTCGCGAGCGTTCATGACTTGCGTGCGCCGACGGTCACGATGCGCGTTCGCTTGTGGCTATGGCGTCTGTGATTCGTATTTTCTCAGTTTAAGCATACAGGTGACAGCATCGCGCAATCGCCGTTCACCAGTTGGTCAGTTGCCGGCCGAGCCGCTGCGCCGGTGCTTGGACGAGCCGTTCTTGCGGGCCGCCTTGAGCGCGGGCGCGTACCGGTCGAGCTCATGCCAGGCCATTTCCGCCGCGGCGAGCTGCGCCTTGCGCTTGCTGGTGCCGGTACCCTTGCCGATGATGTCGTCTTTCGGGCCGATGGTGGCCTTGGCGGTGAATTCCTGCGCGTATTCGGGGCCGGACACGCTCATGCGGTACCGCGGCTCATCCAGGCCGAGCTCGTGCGCCTTCACGGTCAGCGAGGTCTTCCAGTCCAGGGCTGGTCCTTCGGTGGCCACTTCCGCCAACGTGTCGTCGATGAGCCGGTGCACGACCTTGCGCGCGCCTTCGATGCCGTGCTCCAGGAACGTGGCGCCGATCAGCGATTCGACGATGTCGCACAGAATGGAGCTTTTCTCGGCACCGCCGGACTCCGCCTCGCCGTGCCCGAGCAGGATGAACGGTCCGACGTGCAACTTGTCCCGGGCGATCGCCGACAGGGCCTCCTCCGAAACGGCCTTGGCGCGCATCTTCGCCAGCTGGCCTTCGGTCATGTCGGGATGCAGCGTGAACAGCGTCTCGGTCGATACCAGTTCCAGCACGGCGTCGCCGAGGAATTCCAGCCGCTCATAGTTCGATGTGCCGGGGTGTTCGTGCGAGAACGAACGATGGGTGAGCGCCTGTATCAGCAGATCCGGGCTGATGGTGACGCCCAGCGCGGAGAACAGCTCTTCGCGCGGTTCAGGTTCAGTCATGTTTTTCTCCTTGTCCACCGTATCCGGCCGCACGCGCACGCCCTGAACGCATACGCGCAGTGTCCGGATGGCAATATGCGACAATATACGAAGACCCTGCCACCCGTCGATGGCAGGGTCTTCATTTCGCTATCGGCATTCGGCTGCGATCACTTGGTGTGAGCGGAGCGAATGGCTGCGCGGTACACGCGGCCGCGGTAGGAGCCGCAGCTCGGGCAAGCCATGTGCGGCAGCGCCGGAGCGCCGCAGTTCGGGCATGCGATGGTCTGGGCGGCGGTAGCCTTCCAGTTCGCGCGACGCGAGTGCGTGTTGGCGCGCGAGGTCTTGTACTTAGGCAGTGCCATTTGTTATTCCTCTGTTTCGTTCGAACAATTGAGCTTAAGCGTACGGTATCTTAACGCATCGCCCGTACAACGGCATGTCGCGGCGTCGCGCGAGCAGGTTCCCAGACCCGCACGCCGATCGCCCACCGTTACTTGTCGCCGTGCTCCTCGGCCTCCAGCTGGGCCTTCAACCCGGCCAGAGCCGCGAACCGCAGATCGGTCACGTCATGATGATGGTCCGGGTGCTCGTTGAGGTCGACGCCGCACTGCGAGCACAGTCCCCGGCAGTCCTCGCGGCACAGGGGCTGCAATGGCAGCGCCTCCACCAGCGTGTCACGCAGCAGCGCCTCCAGGTCGGCGAACGCCCCGTCTCGGCTCAGCGGATACACGTCCTCGGACTCGTCCTCCCCCGCGACGATCTCCACGTCCTCGTTCTTGGGCTTGCCGTGCGAGCGGGCCTTCGCGCTCTCCTCGTAGGGGAAGAACGCGACGACGTCCACACCCCAATCGCGCTTGATGGGCTTGAGGCAGCGTGTGCACTCGGCCGCGACGGGCGCTTCGATGCGAGCGGTCAGCACCAGGCCGTCGACTATCGAGTCGAACGAGCCGTGCACGCTGACGTCCGCGCCCTCCTTCACGCCGATGACCTCATCGCCGATGCCGCTCGGCGCGGGAAACACCACATCCACCGTCTTGGACTGCCCCGGCCGCGACGCCACCTGCGCCACGCTGACCGCCCATGCGGAATCCTCCGGTCGTGCCATGCAAATCTCCTCCCTGCTGCTGCCGCGCATGCTGTTGCGCGTTCCGTTACACTCCGGCGCGCCCCTACTGCGCTTCCGGATAATCGTTGATGTTCAGGTGCGGCATCTGCTCGCCCGCCGCACGCTGCCGTTCCTCAAGCACGTTGAGTCCTGCCTGCACGTCGTGACTGAGCTTGCCGAGCTGCTCCTGCAGGCCGGTCATCACCGTCGTGCAGTACTCGTCGGCGCCATTGGTCAGATGGTCGGCACGCGCCTGCGCCTTGTCGAGAATCGCACGCGCACGCTGCCGCGCCTTGTCGGTGATGTTCTCCTGGCCGACGAGGATCTGCGCCTGCTTGTTGGCCTCGTCCAACGTGTCGGCGGCACGGCTCTGCGCCGACGCGATGATGGCGTTCGCCTGCGTCTGCGCGGATTCCAAGCGCCGCTCGGCCTCGCGCATCAGCGCGGACGCGCGCTCCAGCTGCACCGGGAGCATCCGCTTGAGCTCGTCCAGCTGACCGGCGAACTCCTCGCGGTCCACACGCACCATGCTGGGCGCGAACAGGCTGGTCTTCGCGGCCTCCAGCGTCGCCTCCATCGAGTCGATGATGTCATAGACGGTGGTGAACTCCTCGCGGGACTTCACCTCCTCGGGGTTCATGTCGGCCTTCGGATCCAGCGTCTCGCGCAAATCGGGGAGCTGACTGATCGGGAACGTCGGCTTGGACTGCTTCGCGTAATCGGATATGTCCGGCTTGTTCTCGTGCGTCGCAGCGGCGGCCGGCTGCGGCTTGTGCGACATTTCGTCCCACACGCTGGCAGGTGCCGCGCTTTCCGGCGCATCGTTCAGCCGCGCCGCGGCCGCATACGTGACGCTGTAGGCGTCGGTCGACTGCGCGGCCGGCTCGGTGCCGGTCGCGGGATTCATGGCGGCGCCGCCGTCGTTGCCGTCACCGACGTTGACGATGCCATCGTTCGTTGATTCATCCATGCTGCATCTCTTTACTTTTATTCCGGTCACGTATCAGCGACCGGAAAACCCAGACAATATCATATGGGATTCGCGTCGCGACGTCACTCGCCACGCTCATGGTTCAACGCCTCGTCCAGCATCGGCACCACGCCATCAGGCACCATGCCGGTCACGTCGCCGCCATGCCGGGCGACGTCCTTGACGATGGAGCTGGAAATATGCTCAAGCACCGGGTCGGCCGGCAGGAACAGCGTCTCCACCTCTGCGAGCTTGCGATTGACCAGGGCCATGCCCAGCTCCGCCTCGTAATCGCCGTTCTGCCGCAGGCCCTTGACGATGACGGTGGCACCGATCTCCTTGCAGTAGTCGGTGATCAGGCCGGTCGTGGACGCGACCTTGACATCGGGGAATCCGTCGTGGTCGAGCGCCTGACGAATGATATCCACTCGCGTATGCGCCGGGAACATCGGGGTCTTCGCGGCGTTCACGGCCACGACCACGTGCACTTCGTCAAAAAAACGGGCGCACCGCTCAATGACATCCAAATGTCCCGCGGTCACGGGGTCATACGATCCTGGGCATACTGCGATAGTCATATGCATAGCCTACCGCGAATCGCCGGACAGTCCGTATACGAGCGAGCCGGGGCTCAGACGCCGGACATGCAGCGGTAGCATGCGGGCATTATCATGAATCTATGCCGGTGGAAGACAGGCCGGCCATTCGCCGCTATGATGTCGTCATGGATGAAGGAATGGAGTCGAAATGTCATCTGAACCGTCAACACAGCTGAAGCCGACATCCGCCGTCGCAGGAGGGATCGCCGCGGATCTCGCGGATCCGGTGTCGCCGCTGTCCACCCCGGACCAGGGCACGGGGACGGCGGTGCTGGAGCGTCCGGAAACCGAGGAGCAGACCGACCGTTCCGACAATGGCGACGCCGACCGGTTCGCGCACTATGTGTCGCGCGATCGCATCGCCGAATCGAAGCTCACCGGCCGGCCCGTGGTCGCGCTGTGCGGCAAGATCTGGGTGCCGAAGCACGACCCGTCGCAATACCCCGTCTGCCCGGACTGCAAGCGCATCTATGAAGAGATGATGAAGTAAGGTCGCGCACCGCGCGGCGATTACTCCAGTTTTTCGGACAATTCCATCCATTCGGTCTCCAAGGCGCCGGACTCGTCGGAGACGGCCTGAAGCTGCCCGTTGAGCTTGTTCAGCCCCTCATAGTCGCTCGGATCATGGGCGGCCATATCCGCTTCGAGCGCGGTCTTCTGCTCCTCCAGCTTTGCGAGCTTGCGCTCGATGGCGGAGATGCGCTTGCTGGTCTCGCGGAATTCCTTGCCGCTGAGCTTGGGGGCGTCGTCCGCCGTGGCAGTGACGCCGGAGTCGGCCGGCTCCTTCTGCGAAGCCGATACACCTGCCGGCGCTGCGGTCTTCGCTTTTTCGATCATGTCGAGATAATCGTCGACGCCACCGGGCAGATGCCGCACCTTACCGCCGATCAGTGCGAACTGCTGGTCGGTGACGCGCTCCAGCAGGTACCGGTCGTGGCTGACGACGATCAGCGTGCCCGGCCACGTGTCGAGCAGATCCTCCATGACGGCGAGCATATCGGTGTCGAGGTCGTTGCCGGGCTCGTCCATGATGAGCACGTTCGGCTCATCCAGCAGGATCAGCAGCAGCTGCATGCGGCGCTTCTGTCCGCCCGACAGGTCGCGGATCGGCGTCATCAGCTGCGCGGATTCAAAGCCGAGCCGTTCCATCAGCTGACCGGGCGTGACTTCCTTGCCGTCGACGATATAGCTGGGCTTGTAGCGGGACAGTACTTCCTTGATCTTGTATTTGCCGAGTTTCTCCAGCTCGTCGAGCCGCTGCGAAAGCACCGCGAACTTCACGGTCTTGCCGATGTTGACATGCCCGGCTGTCGGCGTGAGCGTGCCGTCGATGAGCTTGAGCAACGTGGATTTGCCGGCGCCGTTCGCGCCGACGATGCCGAAACGGTCACCGGGGCCGATCAGCCAGGTCACGTCGTCGAGAATCTTGCGACCGGCGACGGTGATCTTCTGCGCCGCGGAGGTGACCTGCGGCGCGACCGACTCCTCCGTGACACCCTTACGTTCCGCGAGCGCCTCCGCCTTCGCCTTGGCTTCCGCTGCGGCCTGGATGGATTCCGGCACGCCGGCGTCCACGAGACGCGGGTCGGCGAGCGTGTCAACGGCGACTTCGACGGAACCGGTCACGCGCGGCTCCGAGTATAGGGAGGGGACGATATCGATCTGAGAGGAGGAGGCGGGGGCCTGATCCGCCGCCGTGTCGCCGGTCGGCGTGACCGGCTGCTCGCCTTGGCTTTTCGCGAAGATCTGCGTGACGTCGATCAGGTCGACGACCTGCTTGCCCAGGCGCGACGTGGCCATCTGCTTGAGTTCGACGGCGTTGCGCATGGGCGGCACGTCGGCGATGAGCTCCCGCGCGGCCTTGACATGGAACTTCTGCTTGGTGGAGCGGGCGCGGGCGCCGCGCGACAGCCAGGCGAGCTCCTTGCGCGCGAGGTTGCGGCGCTTCGTCTCTCGCACATCGGCCTGTCGGTCGCGCTCCACGCGCTGCAGCATGTATGCGGAGTAGCCGCCTTCGAACGGGTCGATCACGCCGTCGTGGACCTCCCACATCGACTCGCACACCTCGTCGAGGAACCAGCGGTCGTGGGTGACGAGCAGCAGCGCCCCCTGCCCTTTCGACCAGCGGTTCTTGAGATGTTCGGCAAGCCAGTGGATCGTCACGACGTCCAGATGGTTGGTGGGCTCGTCGAGCGCGAGGATGTCCCAATCCTTGAGCAGCAGCCGGGCCAGGTCGGCGCGGCGTCGCTGGCCTCCGGACAGCGAGCCGACGCGGGCGTTGAGGTTGATGCCGCCCAGCAGCGCCTCGACGATCTCGCGCGACTTGTTGTCGGCGGCCCACTCGTAATCCTCGCGGCCTTCCAGCGCGGCCGCGCGCACGGTGGCGTCGTCGTCCAGCGGGTCACGCTGGTCGAGCATGCCGAACGTCAGTCCGCCGCGCTTGGTGACTCGCCCGGAATCCGGCTCCTGAGTGCCTTTGAACAGGTGCAGCAGCGTGGATTTGCCGTCGCCGTTGCGGCCGACGATGCCGATGCGGTCGCCCTCGAATACGCCCTGCGTCACATCGGTGAAGATGGTTTTGGTGGCGAAGGCGAGTGAAACGTGTTCCAGTCCAAGGTCATAAGTCGGCATGACTCACCAATGTAGCGTCAGCGGTGGGCATCAACGTCCGAACCACCACCCGCCCCCGCTGGCTCGTCATGTTCGCCCCCGCTGGCGGGGCGAACTCGCAGTTCGCTAGCGCAGGGATTGGGCGTAGGTGTTGCAGCGGGCGGCGAATCCGCCGAACACCTGCTCGGCCAACGGCTGCAGGCGCGGATTATATTCGGCGAACGCTTCGCGCAGCTGCGACTTCGATCCGCCCACCGCCTTGAGGTCCTTGACCATCGAGGACTCATCCAGCCATTCCTCCAGCAACGTCGGCGTCACTTCGAGATGGAACTGCATGCCCAGCGCCGAGCCGATGCGGAACGCCTGCACCTTGGTGTGCTCGGACCGCGCCAGCAGCTGGGCGCCGGCGGGAAGCCCCACCACGTCGTTGTGCCAGTGCAGCACGTCGATCTGCTTGTTCCACATCGAGAAGTAATTGTGCTTGTCAACGCGCTTGATCGGCGCGAACCCGATTTCCGGCGACTCGCCACGGCTGAGTTTGCCGCCCAGCGCGGTGGCGATGATCTGATGGCCGAGGCACACGCCCAGCACCGGCTTGCCGACGCTGATGGCCGCCTTGACCAGTTTCGCCTCGACCTTGAGACCGGGATACTTGTCATAATCCAGCGCGCCCATCGGACCGCCCATAATCACCAGTCCGGCAACCTGCGCGAAGTCAGGCAGATCGGGCTTCTTTTCCTTGGCGATGTTCACCACCGTGGACGACATGTTCAGGTCGTCCAGGTTGTCCAGGATGCGCCCCGGCTTCTCCCACGGGACGTGCTGCACGATAAGCACTTGCGATTGCGTCATAACTCCATTGTTGCATCACCTACGTAAACTTTGCACACCGTTTCTTCATCTTTTGTATTTCCAGCCGCGCCCGGGCGGCCGCGCAATCACATTTGCCGGGTGGTTTGTCTGGCGGTTTGTCGTATAACGCGAATACGCTCGACATTATGACACAAGCCTCAGAACCGCAGAATTCCAACACTTCCGAGAACGCCGGCGTGGCGCGCGCCGCGGCCGGCCTGAAGCTGTATGACACGGCTTCGCACACGGTCTCGCGTTTCACCCCGATCAAGCCCGGCCAGGTGGGGATCTACGTGTGCGGCGCCACCGTGCAGAGCTCCCCGCACATCGGCCATATCCGAGCGGCCGTCGCGTTCGATGTGGTGCGGCGATGGATGCTGCGGCTGGGATATCAGGTCACGTTCGTGCGCAACGTGACCGATATCGACGACAAAATCCTCGACAAGGCGGCCGCGGCAGGCCAGCAGTGGTGGGCGCGCGCGTACTTCTACGAGCGGGAGTTCACGCAGGCGTATGACACGCTTGGCGTGCTGCCGCCGACGTATGAGCCCCGCGCGACCGGGCACATGATCGACATGATCGACCTGATCCGCCGCATCATCGACAACGGTCACGGCTACGTAGTTTATGACGCGGATGGCAAGCCGACCGGCAACGTGTATTTCGACGTGGCGAGCTGGCCGCATTACGGCGAGCTGACCCATCAGAAGCAGGGTGCCGCCGAGGCCGACGAGGCCGCCGCCGTGGCTGACCGCATGGGCCCGTCCGTGGATGCGGCCGGCGACGACAAGTACAATCCGATCGACCCCGCCGACGCATCCCCCGACAAGCACGATCCGCGCGATTTCGCGCTGTGGAAGGCGCCGAAGCCCACCGACCCGCAGGACGCGCGCTGGTCGACGCCGTTCGGCGTGGGCCGCCCCGGCTGGCACATCGAATGCTCGGCCATGAGCCACCGGTATCTGGACGGCATGTTCGACATCCACGGCGGCGGACTGGACCTGCGCTTCCCCCATCACGAGAACGAGATGGCGCAGACGCGTGCCGCCGGATACGAGTCGGCCGCACGCTGGATGCATTCGGCGTGGGTGACCGCCAAGGGCGAGAAGATGTCGAAGTCGCTGGGCACCGGCCTGTCCGTGCCGAGTGTGCTGGCCGAGCACTCCGCATGGGTGGTGCGCTATGCGCTCGGCTCCGTGCAGTACCGTTCGATGCTCGAATGGTCCGACCAAGCGCTGGTCGAGGCCCAGGCCGCATACGAACGCATCATGAACTTCATCGAGCGCGCCGGCGTGGCTTTGGGCGAGCAGCCCGAGCGCGCCGAGATCGCCGGGGTCAGCGCCGATGATCTTCCCGCCGATTTCGTCTCCGCGATGAATGACGACGTGAACGTCTCCGGCGCCACGGCGGCGATCTTCACCGCGATTCGCAACGGCAACACGCTGCTGAGCAAGCTGGATGACCGTGCCGACGGCGATGCGGCCCGCGCCGAGGTGCGCAGCGCCCTGGTCGCGGTGCGGGCGATGCTGGATGCGCTGGGACTGGATCCGCTGGCCGAGCCGTGGGCCGGTGCCGCAGGCGCGGACGGCAACGGCGAGAGCCGCGAGCATGACGTGCTGGACGCCCTGATCACGGAGCAGCTGAACGCCCGCGCCGAAGCGCGCAAGTCCCGCGACTTCGCCAAGGCGGACGCGATTCGCGACGCGCTGGGCGCCGCCGGCATCGCCATCGAGGACGGCCCGCAAGGCAGCACGTGGAGTTTGAAGTAATCCTCCCCGACACTGTGTGATCCGTTATGTTGAGCCCCGCCCCCCCCAAAAAAAAGCGGGGCTCAACTGGTTACGGTTATGCGATCGGAGCATATTTTGACGGTGAAAGCGCCGATAGCAGCCCAGCATTGTCGCTGGCATTATGCCAGCAAATGCAATCAAATGCCGAGCAGGAACGCCCCGGCATCATCGCGGGACAGTCATGATCATCCGATCCTGTTCCGCTCCTTAATCGAACACGAAATCGACATCCACGATATGCAGCCGCTTGGTCAGCTCCTTCTCCAAGTCTCGCTTGCACTCCACCAGATCCTCAATGTCAATGCTCTGACCGATACCGCTCAGATACACATCGACCGTATAGTTCATGCCGGTCTTGAACACCAGTACCTGCTCGTAATCGGTGTTCTGCGGCAGATGCCGCTGCGCCGCCGACTCCACGAACGCGTTCGTCGCATCGTCGTCATGCACTCCGCCGACCAGTTCCACGAACGCGTCCTTGAGCACGCCGAACGGCTCCTTGATCGTGAGCAGCACCAGTGCGACGGTGATGAAGAAATCACCGGTGTAATGCAGGAAATCCAGAGGGCCACCAGCCGGCAGGAACCACAGGAACACGGCCACCACACCGATGCCGAACGACATCGAACCGTCGACCAGCGTGCTCTTGCACTCCGCGGTCAGCATCGTGCTGGAATTGCGGATGCGCCGGTTCTCGCGCCGGTAATACAGGTACAGTCCTAGGCAGACGGCCACGGTCAGGATCTCGTAAATCACCACGGGCCCGGTCTCGATGCGCCCGCCCTGCCCAAGCACGAAATAGTCATAGGCGACGCGCGTCACATCGACGAGAGAGAAAAGCAGCAGCGACATCGTCAGCATCGCCTTGCAGATGGCGTATATCGGTTCCAGAGCGAACATGCCATTGGGGAAGCGCTCGGTGGTGCGCACGGTGCGCGACGACAGGTATGCGGCGACGAGGCCGGACAGCACGGAGATGGCGGTGAAGGAGAAGTCCAGGAACATGGCCTTCAGACCGGTCATGAAGAACACGGCCATGCCTGCGAGCACCTGCAGGATGTTGATGACGATGCCCACGATCAGGGCTTTGCGTTCGATGGTTTTCTGGTGTGGCATAGGCGGGCCTTCCATATTGCACGGCATGTCTGCGTCGGCGTCAGAGCGGCAGTCTGCGTATAGGTTGGGTCCGAAGGATAATCAAAACAGCTCAGCGATCCAATAATCCACGGAAATTATTGCCCTTCCATGGTAACGGAAACGAACGATTCCGGGCGTGTCGGTTCGCGCTGAGCGTGCGGGAATCCCCGCCGCCCACAAGGCCAACGGTTCTGTCGCATTTCCGCCGCTCTCTCGCGTCGGTCCCACGCGCAGCCGCGACCGCCGAACGGCGCCCCGCGGCACCTCTCCGTCGCCGTGCGGGCCGCCTCGGCGGCAGCCCGCTGGTTTTCCGCCGCAACGGCTAGACTGGTTCGCATTATGGCTGCTTTTAGTTCTTTGACAGACCGGCTCTCGAATGCGTTCAAGCATCTGAAGAGCAAGGGCAAACTTTCCGAGGCGGATATCGACGGCACGATCCGTGAGATCCGCCGCGCGCTGCTCGACGCCGATGTGGCGCTCGACGTGGTGCGTTCCTTCACCGCGCGCATCCGCGAACGTGCGCTCGGCACCGAAGTGTCCGAAGCGCTCAACCCGGCGCAGCAGGTGGTCAAGATCGTCAACGAGGAGCTGACGGATGTGCTCGGCCAGGGCGTGGACCGGCCGCTGAACTTCGCCAAGAACCCGCCGACGATCATCATGCTGGCCGGCCTGCAGGGCGCCGGCAAGACGACGCTCGCCGGCAAACTCGGCTACTGGCTGAAGGATTCCGGCCACACGCCGCTGCTGGTCGCCGCCGACTTGCAGCGTCCGAACGCCGTGACCCAGCTGCAGGTGGTCGGTGAACACGCCGGCGTGCCGGTGTACGCGCCCGAGAAGGGCGTCCAGTCCGACGGGGGCGACTCGGTGTCCGCGCCGGGCGAGACCTCCGGCGACCCGGTAAAGGTGGCCCGCGATTCGATCGCGCTGGCCAAGCAGAAGCTGTACGACACGGTCATCATCGATACCGCCGGCCGACTGGGCGTCGACGAAGTGCTGATGCAGCAGGCCCGCGACATCCGCGATGCCGTGAACCCCAACGAGATCCTGTTCGTCATCGACGCAATGATCGGCCAAGACGCCGTCCAGACGGCCAAGGCGTTCGACGAGGGCGTGGATTTCACCGGCGTGGTGCTGTCCAAGCTCGACGGCGACGCCCGCGGCGGTGCGGCGCTGTCGGTGGCGAGCGTGACCGGCAAGCCGATCCTGTTCGCCTCGACCGGCGAAGGGCTCAAGGACTTCGAGGTCTTCCACCCCGATCGCATGGCCTCGCGCATCCTCGACATGGGCGATATCCTCACCCTGATCGAACAGGCGCAGAAGCAGTTCGACGAGGAGGAGGCCCGCAAGGCCGCCCAGAAGATGGCGGAAGGCGAGTTCGGACTCGACGACTTCATGGACCAGCTGCAGCAGGTGCGCAAGCTCGGCTCGATGAAGTCGCTGCTCGGCATGATCCCCGGCATGGCGCAGCACCGCAAGGAACTGGAGCAGTTCGACGAGAAGGAGATCGACCGCACCGAAGCGATCATCCGGTCGATGACCCCCGAAGAGCGGCGCAACCCGAAGATCATCGACGGCTCTCGCCGCGCCCGCATCGCCTATGGTTCCGGCGTAACCGTCTCGGCGGTCAACGGGCTGCTGCAACGGTTCGAGCAGGCCGCGAAGATGATGAAGCGCATGAGCAACAAGGCCATGGGCGGCATCCCCGGTTTCGGAGGCCCCGCGGTAGGCGGCGGCAAGAAGGGCAAGGGCAAGAGCAAGAAGAAGGGCTCGAAGTCCGGCAATCCGATGAAGCGCGAGGCCGAGGAGAAGGCGTTGCGCGACAAGCTCGCCGGCAAGGGCTCCGGTTCCGGCAAGTCCGGCGGGTCCGCCTTCATGAAGAAGCCGCAGAATCCGGCTCTTCCGGCCGGGCTGCAGGATGCGCTCGACGCGAACGGTGGCGAGCTTCCGCCCAACTTCGGCGGCGGCCTTTCCGGTCTGCTCGGCTGATTCGGCCCGTTTTTCTCTGGCGCCGGGCGGGGATGGACGTTTTCGGTCATCCCCGCCCGGCGCCAAATCATTTGCCATATCTTCGCAGCTTTCCACTCGCCGCGAATTCGCAACGGCTGCCGGTACACTGAAAGCCATTATTCACTCGTTGGAATGTTAGGTAAGGAGTTCGGCGGTGGGCGTGTTGTCGTGGATACTGCTGGCGGCGTGCATGCTATGGTCGGCGTTGCGGTTCCTGCCAGCCGGGCGGGAAGCGCACATGCCGACGATGCCTTACATGATTGCGCTGATTCGTTTTTTGTGGATACCGTACCTGGTCATCGCGGTATGGGCCGGTCTGGTCGGCTCGTGGTGGCAGTGCGGCGTCGCCGTCGCCGGCATCGTGTCGATACTTGCCATGCAGGTTCCGTATTGGACGAACATGCCACGGGAACGATGGCACCACCAGCGTGGAACATCCCATGAAACAGCGTCAGACGACCATCGCCAGACCGCGCGATCCGCCGACGCCGAGCCGACCGCGAACCCGCCGCAGGCGAGCGGCGACACCTACCATCTGATGACGTTGAACTGCCGCTATGGCAAGGCGAGCGCCGACGCCATCATCGCGGCCGTGCGGGAACGACACATCGATGTCCTCGCGCTTCAGGAACTCAGTACGGATCTCATCAAGCGTCTTGAGCGCGGCGGCCTGCACAGGATCCTCCCCTATCGGCAGCTCGGTATGCCCCGCGAAAAGACCGACAACGGCGGCTTCAACGGCATCTGGTCGCGCACCAAGCCGAAACGCGGCACGCATGGCATTGTCTCGATACCTGCGGCCGACGTGCCGGGCATCATGCTGCAAACCGATGACGGCACCTCCGTGGCATTCGCATCCGCGCACACCAAATCGCCGATGCGCGGCTGTCGGGAATGGTCAGACGGCATCCGGTCCCTGAGCGCGCTGGTTCCGATGCCGCGCAAGTCGGTCAGCGCAGGCACTGGCCGCGAGGAACGTGCCACCGGCTCGAAAGCCGGACGCGGCGGTGGTTCCGCATATCCCGACGTCGATATCGCGGTGCTCATGGGCGACCTCAACGCCGATATCGACCATGCCAGCTTCCGCGAGCTGCTGCGGTCCGGATTCCGCGACGCCGCACTGGCACAGGCTCGCGGACATGTCAATACCTTCCCCAGTCAGGTGCCGTGGCCGCGCATCGAGCTCGACCACATCATGGCCGCGACGCGAGAATCCGCGTCAGGCTCCGCCGCCGAGCCGGCACGAGCCGTCGCGTTCAGCGGCGTCGAATCATTCGTCGTGGAAGACACCGACCACCTCGCGCTGACCGCCACAATGACTATTTGAGCGGCATGCCGCACGGACAGCATAGCGGATATGCGTCACTGAGCGCGCCCACCGTCACTGAGCGCGGGCACACTCACAGTGACGCACCCACAAAACCCTTGCAATCACTGGATTTCCGGGTTGCGTCACGCTGTGCGGGCGCACGCAGCGTGACGCAACCCGCTCACAGTGACGCAGAATGACCGAGACGGCCCGCCCCGGCACGTCAAAAACAACAATGCCGCATGGGCTCCCGTAGAAGTCCATGCGGCGAGGCTTGGATTGCCCGACTACAGCACCGCCATCGCGAAATCCACGAGCAGCTTGATGCCGTACAGGACGATGATGCCGCCGCACACGCGGTTGAGCACTCCGATGATCTTCGGATTGAACTTGTGCGCGAACGCGTTGACGACGAGCGTGACGCCGAGGAACCACATCACTGAAGCGGTCTCAACGCCCGTGATGAACGGGGTGGCCTGCTGCGCGCTCAGCGTAGCCGCAAACGCACCGAGCATCAATGTGCCGTCGATGATGGCCTGCGGGTTGAACCACGTGACCACGCACGCGGTGCCAACGGTCTTCAGCAGTCCACGCAGACCGAGACGCTTGGCAGGGGCTTCAGCACCAGCGACCGGACTCGCCGTCGAAGCAGTCGCAGCAGCAACCGCACCGGCCCCAGCGCCGTTCTCGGAAGTCGACTTCTTCTTCGGCAGCAGAAGTCCCAGACCGATGCGCACCACGACGGCACCGCCCAGGCCAAGCACCACGGTCTGCAGCCACGGATGCGCCTGCATCAACGCGCCGATGCCGAAAAAGCACGCCAGCGACAGCACGATATCGAAGAAAATCACGATCACCGCAGTAATCAACGCGTTGCGACGCGTACGCGTCAACGCGGAATTGATCACGAACAGATTCTGCATGCCGATTGGCGCGACATACGCCAATCCCATCGTCAAGCCCTGGAAATACAGACCCATCATCACTCCCGACAATCATTTGGTTGGGTCATCATCACCCAACCAAAACCAGCCAATATGCCATCAGCTGGATTTCCTCACGCGGATTGCAAGTTATACAAAATCCGCCTTATTCCAACACCTTTGCCATATTCTACAGATTCGATTACACTTGGCAACCAGCCAAGAACAGAGCAATGCACCCAACCAAAAATCAGGCATCATGACACGCAGCACACCATTGGACATCAACTGGGAGCCGGACCGCAGCAGCGGCGAGCCCATAACCGAACAGATCGTCGGTTTCATGTGCGCCCGCATCTCAAGCGGCGACTGGCCGATCGGATCAAGACTGCCCAGCCAGCGGGTACTGGCCGAACGCTTCGGCGTGAACCGGTCCACCATCATCGCCGCGATCGGAGAGCTCGCCGACTACGGCATCGTCGAAGGCCGTCACGGCGCCGGCACGCGCATCGCCAGCAACACGTGGTCGCTGATGCTGCCGGGCGCGCCGGACTGGGCGGATTACGTGTCGTCCGGGTTCTTCAAGGCGAACAACGACACCATTCAGACGATAAACCGACTCGAATTCGACCGGTCGAAAACCCGTCTCGGCACCGGCGAGCTCGACCCGCGGCTGTTCCCCCGTGACATGTGGAGGCGCGTGGCCGGCGAAGCCGCGGCCGAGATAAGCTCGCTCGGGTATCCGCCTCCGGAGGGCCTTGACGTGCTGCGCGAGGCGATAGCGGCGCACATGGAGGCGTGGGGCATCAGCTGCACGCCCGGGCAGGTTCTTGTATCATCCGGCGCATTGCAGGCGTTGCAGATGATTTCGGTGAGTCTGCTGTCGGCCGGCTCCACGGTCTATGCGGAGGCGCCGAGCTACATCAAGTCGCTGCAGGTGTTCCAATCGGCCGGCATGAAACTCGCCGGCGTACCGATGGACGAGCATGGCCTTGACGTGGATGCGCTGGGGAGGCTGATGGGCGGCGGGTCGCAGTCCGAGGGGATGACGGCGGCGGTACCGTCCGCCCCGCAGACCTCACTGCCGCCGCGGGCCAAGGCCACGCGCGAGAATGACGCGGTGCTGTACACAATCCCCACCAACCACAATCCCACGGGCGTCACGATGAGCGAGCCACGCCGTCGGGCGCTCATCGCCTCATGCGTGGCGAACCGGTTGCCGATCATCGAGGACTGCGCATACCAGGACCTCATCTTCGACGGGGATACGCCGCACACGCTCAAATCGTTCGATGAGACCGGCATGGTGATTACGCTGGGCAGTGCGTCGAAGGCACTGGCGCCGGGACTGCGCATCGGCTGGATCGTGGCGGACGAGCGCATCGTGCAACGGTTGGCCGACGTGAAGATGCAGATGGACTACGGGGCGAGCACGCTGAGCCAGTGGGTGTTCGCGCGGTTCCTGTCCAGCGGCCTGTATGACGAGTACATGGTCTCGCTGCGCATGCAGCTACGCCGGCGGCGGGACGCCGCACTGGAGACGCTGGAGCGACTGTTCGCCGGCCGTGCCCACTGGAACGTGCCGCGCGGCGGTTTTTACGTCTGGCTCACGTTCGACGAGCCGGTGCGCACAGGGCGCCTGTTCCAGCGCGCAATCGAGCACGGCGTACTGCTCAACCCCGGCGACATCTACGATTTCGAGGGGGACAACTCGCTGCGCCTGAGCTACTCCTACACCACGCCGGAGGAGTTCGCGGCCGCCGCCGAAACCCTGGCCTCTTTGGTATAGGCCTCGATGGCGGCTTCGGGCTGGACAACGTCCAAGCAAACCCGCCGTTATCCGTCTCGAAACCGCCCGCTGCGACCGGCCAAGGTACCCCATGTGGCCGTATCTCGTTTTCAAGGGGTTGATTTCGGCTCCGCCGGACATCTATCTGCGTTTCAAGGGGGCGCCAAAACGCGATATCCGAAGTATGATCGGCGAAATACCACCGGAATCATGCGGTTCTTGGGCCACTTATACTTTGTGACCAACCCCTCGAAACGCAGATAGGCATTCGGAACAACACGAATCAACCCCTCGAAATGCAGATAGCCCCGAATCCTCCGCCAGTGAATGCCGACCAGGCTTTCAAGCATCACGTCAGGCACCTTGCGCGCCGATGTTTTTTGCCACGTCGACCCCGACGATCGCTTGCCAGCTCCAGCGTGTCGGGTATCCACCCCTATGCGTTATAATTTATCGGTTATTCGTGATGGGTGGAGCCCTCTCATTCTGCCTTTCATGAGGAACACGTGGGTTCTCGGTTGAGGTGCCCCACACACAATCGAAAATCCGCAAACCTAGTATTACAAGGAGAGCCATTTTGGCAACCAAGATTCGTCTGAAGCGCATGGGCAAGAAGTTCTACGCCTTCTACCGCGTGGTCATCACCGATTCCCGCAACAAGCGTGACGGCCAGTCCATCGAGGAGATCGGCACCTACAACCCGAACACCCAGCCTTCGACCATCCAGATCGACTCCGAGCGCGCACAGTACTGGCTCGGTGTCGGTGCTCAGCCGTCCGAGCCTGTGCTCAAGCTGCTGAAGATCACCGGCGACTGGCAGAAGTTCAAGGGCCTCGACGGCGCCGAAGGCACGCTGAAGACCGTGGAAGCCGGCCCGGACGCCGCAGCTCGCGTCGAAGCCGTGGAAGCCGAAGCCCAGAAGCTGAAGGCCGCGAAGTCCGCCGCTGACGCCAAGGCCAAGGCCGAAGCCGAAGCTGCCGCTGAAGCTGAAGCTCCCGCCGAGGAAGCGCAGGCTGAGTGATCATGCTCGCGCAGGCTGTGGAACACCTCATCAAGAACATCGTCGATTTTCCCGATGACGTTTCGGTCAAGTCCCACGAGAACGCGCGCGGCGAACTCATTCGCGTGCGCGTGAACCCGGAGGATATTGGCCGCGTGATCGGCCGCAGCGGCCGCACCGCCAATGCGATCCGCACCGTGGTGCAGGCACTTGCCGACCACAAAGTGCGCGTCGACATCATGGATGTGCGCAGGTGAACCCTAGCGTGGAGCGTCAACAACACTCTGACGACCCTCAGCAGCGCGAGTTGCTGAGGGTCTGTCGTATCGGACGCGCGCAGGGGCTCAAAGGCGAGGTCACCGTGCAGATCTTCACGGACGAGCCGGAATATCGGTTCGCTCCCGACTCCGTGCTGTACACGCGCGACGGTTCGCAGGAATACGTCGTCGAGTACGCGCGCACATTCAAGAACCGTTGGATCGTTAAGTTCGAGGGCATTGATGACCGCGACGCCTCCGAGGCGGCGAATGGCATCGAGCTGTACGGCGAGGCTGACGATCCCGAGGACATGCTGGAAGAGGACGCCTGGTATCCGAAGGATCTGGTCGGGCTTGAAGCGCGGCTCGCCGAGGGCAACGGGCTCGGCCTGCCGGCCGGCCAGGTCATAGGCAAGGTCGTGGACGTACTCGACAGCGCGCAGACGCTGTTGAAGATTCGCCTGGCCTCGCCGGTTCGGGACGCCGTCACCGGCGAAGTGACGGAATCGACCGCACTGGTGCCGTTCGTCGACGAGTTGGTGCCCGACATCGACCTCGAAGAGGGGTATCTGACGATCGACCCGCCCGGCGGGCTGATTCCGGGACTGTGATTCGGCCCCGGTCACCCTTCAGTGTCCGACAGCTGCGGCTGTCGGACACTGTCATATATGACGGCGTTGTTGCCGGGCGCCGAGCCGAGTCCGGCAACAATGCGGCGCGCCCGGATGCGTAGCAAGGCTGACAGACGCGATTTATAAAATCATGCGATTCCAGTCAGCCGGCGCCGACGAACCTGCCACACATCCAGGCGTGTCGCGACGCTCATGCCGTCGGACTGCGGGATTCGCTACGCTGGAGAACATGAAGATCGATATCGTGTCCGTGTTTCCGGAGTATTTTGACGTGCTGAACCTGAGCCTGTTCGGCAAGGCGCAGGAGAAGGGTCTCGTCACCGTCACCGCGCACAACCTGCGCGACTGGACGCATGACGTGCATCATTCCGTTGACGATACGCCGGCCGGCGGCGGTGCCGGCATGGTGATGAAACCTGAGGTTTGGGCGGAATGCCTGGATGACCTGCTCGGTCTGGCACCCGCAGTCATCGCGCCGGACGCGGTATCTTCCGACGCGCACGACGATGATTCGGCCTCCGTCAGTCCGTCCGGCGCAGTCAACTCGGCGGAAGCAGCCGATACGACCGATGCGGCCGACTCGGGCCATGCAGGTAATCCGACCGACGCAGCCGCTTCCGTCACTTCCATCGTTTCCGATACCACGAGCGACACCAGTGGAGCTGGCGGGAACGCCACGCCGGTTCTCATCTTCCCGAATCCCTCGGCGCCGCTGTTCACGCAGCGCGACGCGACCGAACTCTCGCACACCGACCATCTGCTGTTCGGCTGCGGCCGATACGAGGGCTATGACGCGCGAATCCCTGAGTATTACCGCGCGCAGGGCGTCGACGTACGCGAATACTCGATCGGCGACTACGTGCTGAACGGCGGCGAGGTGGCGGTTTCCGTGATGCTGGAGGCGATCACCAGACTGCTGCCGGGCTTCATGGGCAATCCCGATTCGATCGTCGAGGAGTCGTACACGGGCGGCAACGCACTGCTGGAACACCATCAGTACACCAAGCCGGCCACGTGGCGAGGCATCGCGGTTCCGCCGATCCTTACCAGCGGCGATCACGGCAAGGTCGACCGGTTCCGCCGCGACGAAGCGTTGACCCGCACCAACGACATTCGCCCGGATCTCATCGAGCAGCTCGATTGCCGGCAGCTCGACAAGCAGGACCGCAAGACCCTCATCGCCCTTGGCTGGGAGGTCTCCGGAGCTCGTCCGCGCAAGCTGCAGTAAGTCGCTTGGCACACGTCATCAGCCACTATCCCCGCAAAAGTTGAGTCTCACACACTCAACTTTTTCACTGTGGGTAAAAACTGGGAATGTCAGGACAGAATACCGGTAGGTAGTGGTGCAAGGCAAGAGGAGGAGCTCCGAGAGGGGTTCCGGGAACGGCCACGATAGACCACACCGGCAAGGCCAGTCACCCGGCCGGCGCGGCAAGCCAACCCGTTCCACTCCGATATGCGAGGAGTACCGATTATGGCAATGTTTCCGGCTTTGATGAATGACACGATGTTCTCTGACCTGTTTGACGACCCGTTCTTCGAGGGTTGGCGTTCCGCCGACAACAGCGCGGCGATGACCCCGACGAACATGATGAGTACGGACGTGCGCGAGAACGACAAGGGCTATGACGTGGACATCGACATGCCCGGCTTCAAGAAGGACGACATCAGCGTCTCGCTGAACAACGGCTATCTGACCGTGTCCGCCCATAAGGACGAAGGCAGCGGCGACAAGGATGAGTCCGGCAAGTGGCTTCGTCGTGAACGTTACGTCGGCACCTGCTCGCGCAGCTTCTACGTCGGCGATCAGGTGAAGGAGAACGACATCCACGCCAACTACCAGAACGGCACGCTGTGCATTCAGGTTCCGAAGATCGAGGCGCAGCCGCAGGTCGAAAGCAAGCACCAGATCGCCATTGAGGGCTGATGCCTGATGGCCGGCCGTACAGGTCGGCGGCGGAAACAACAGTCAAGCAAAAATCCCGTGACCGGCATGCGGAACATGCAACCGGTCACGGGTTTTTTATTGGCTCGTTGGTATTTCGCCCCCACCCCGGCAGCGGGAGCGACCATTCGGCTTACAGGCCGAACACCTTCACGCGGGAGTCAACCGGCTGCTTGTCAACCGGAGCCGCGGCCTGGGCGACGGTGCCGAACGGCATCTGCGCCTGCAACACCCAGCTGAACGGCAGACCGAATTCGGCGGCGACCGCCTCGTCGATCAGCGGGTTGTAGTGCTGCAGGGATGCGCCAAGCCCCTTCTCGGCGAGCGCGGTCCACACGGCGAGCTGCAGCATGCCGGCGGCATCACGGGCGAATCCGGGGAAGTTCGCAGCGTAGGTCGGGAAGTTCTTCTGCAGCTGCTTGGTCACGTCGGTGTCGTCGTAGAACAGCACGGTGCCGTGGCCGGCGGCGAAGGCGTTGATCTTGGCCTCGGTGGCCTTGAACGCTTCGTCATCGCTCACGACCTTGCGCAGCGTCTCCTTGACGATGTTCCACAGCTTCTGGTTGGCGTCGCCGAACAGCACGACGGCGCGCTGCGGCTGGGAGTTGAACGCGCTCGGCACCTGCACGGTGACGTCCTCGACGGTCTTGACGATCTCCTGATCGCTGACCGGGGATTCGGAGGTCAGCACGTACTGCGAGCGACGGGCCTTGAGTTCCTCGATGAAGTTCGACATGATGGCATCCTTTCGCGATGGCATTGCGTTTGTTGTTTCACTGTCTTTTAATAGCTCGATTCAATACCTCGATTCGAGCTATTCCATGATTAACGATACGTGCGCCATGCGACCCACATGCCGATGTTCTCTGTCAGAGAATATCAGCTAGGTAACATCGGCACGGCGGCGATTGGGCCAAGGCCGCTTCGGGCTCGCAGCAACGGGCTACACTCGCCTCGGCTGCTCACTCATCCGTCGCGCCCGAGGTCTCCGAGGCCTCCGACGCCTCAAGCGCGGACTCGATATACCACACCGCGGTCTCGCCGTACTCGCGATGCTCGGCGAGGCTCCATCCCTCGGGCGGCACGGGCTCGTCGGAACGCGCGGATCGCTCCAACACGATCGTCGTATTCCCGCCGGCGATTCCATGGGCGACCATGTCCGAGAGCAACTGGTTGCAGTCCTCGGTGGCGAACGCGTACGGCGGGTCGATGAAGATCACATCGAACGCCGCCGACTTCGCGGAGCCGCCGGCAGCATCGGCGTTCGAGGCCGAGCGTGCGGCACCCGAAGCGACGTACTTCTCGGCTCTGGCCCTGATGACCCGGGCCGTCATGCCGCGCTCCCACGAACGGTTCCGCTGCAGCGCGGTCAACGTCTTGGCGATCAGCGCCGCCGCCGGAGCGGAGGACTCTACCGCCACCAGCTCCCTCGCGCCGCGGCTCAACGCCTCGATGCCCAGCGCCCCGGTCCCGGCGAACAGATCCAATACGCGGGCGTCGTCCAGCACCTGCCATGAATCCAGATGCGAGAATATCGCCTCTTTGGTCCGGTCGGTGGTCGGCCGGGTTCCGGTTTTCGGCGTGGTCAACGCGACGCCCTTGAATCGTCCTGAAATCACATGCATGACACCATTATGGCCGCCCCGGCGAAACGACCGCAACCGCACCACCGGTCCTGCATGGTCGTACGTGCCATATATCAGACGGCTCCGATACGCGACTCAGCTTGCTCACATGCCTCATATGCTATGATGCTTTGCGGGTACCCTTGCTCGGATACTCACGGCGACCCGCGTAATTTGACCGTTTGCGGGTCGCTTTTTTCATCTGGACATACCTTCGACCGCCTCCAGTCTCGCTACGCTCGACAGCCCCCCCCGCCAGCGGGGGCTGTCGAGCGTAGCGAGACTGGAGGCGGCCCCAGCCAGCCCACTCGCCAGCCTATGCGGCTTTTGCCGTGGCGGCGTGGGCGGAGATGCCGCACGCGCCAACGGGCACCGGAGCGTCGTCGGCATCGTCGTCGGCCTGCACACGCAGCATCGACTGATGCAACGTCAATGACAATCCAGGCGTCACCGCGAATCCCGGCTGCACCGGCTTATGGGCCGCACCAACTCCAGCAGCGACGGGCGAGGCGACGACGGACGCCGCAACACCCACCGCGCCGAGGGGAGCCGCAACAGGAACGACAGGAGCCGCAACCGCCCCGCCAGCCGGCGACACGACCACGCCCGCGCGATGGCGATGCCGCCCGGCACGAGCCGAATCCAGCACGCCCTCGTCGAACTCCCCGGTCTGCCGCGATACGATCGCCGCGCATGTGACCGCAGCGGACACGTTCGCCATCGTGCTCGGCATGCCGACGATGTTGCTAACCGGCACCAGCGGCACCAGAAGCTGCACCGGAAGACCAACCACGGTGAACACGGTCGTCGCGGTCACGATCGCAGTGCCCGGCACGCCCGCGGTACCGATCGACGACAGCAGTCCGATCACCGCGAGCGCCACATAGCTCGCCGGCGAATACCCCAGTCCGAGCGCGTTGATGGTGAACACGGCCGACAGCATCGGCCACACACCAGCGCATCCCGGCATGCCGATGGTCGTCCCGATCGGGGTGGTGAAGTTCGCCACGTCCGCGCCGACACCGACCGTGCCGAGCTGCCGTATGCTCAGCGGCAGCGTCGCCACGCTGGACTGCGTGGCGAACGCCGTGGCCTGCGCCGGCAGCACGGCCTTGAAGAACGTCAAGGGCGGCACGTGCGCCACGAATTTCAGCAGCAGCCCGTTGACGACGAACGCCTGGATGATGTTGAGCACGAAGCCCAGCACGAGAATGCTCAGCAGCGCGAGCAGCGCGTCCGCCTTGGATGTGGTCGCGGCCGTCGAGGTCGCTCCCAGCACCACCACCGCGTACGGGGTGAGCTCGACCACGTAGCCGACGGCCTTGTAGATCACGTCCTTGGTCTGCTCGAAGAACCGCTTGACGATGCTCACGTCCTTCTGCCGACCGACCGACACGATGGCGATGGCCAGCACGGTGGCCGTGATGATGATGGGCACCACACGGTTGCCGGACAGGTCTCCGACGATGTTCTTCGGGAAGAAGTTGAGTATGACCTGGTCGAGCGGCGCTGTCTGCGAGGTGAGGAAACCGGCGGTCGACTCGTCGTCTACGAGTTTGACGCCCGAGCCGATGTGCAGCGGGATGGCCACACCCAGCGTCATCACGATGGCGATCAGATTGGTGAGCAGCAGCCAGCCGACCGACCGCAATCCGATGCTGCGCAGCTTTTTCAGACTGCCGACGTAGGTGATGCTGGAGATGATCGACACGAAGATCAGCGGCGCGACCAGCGCGGTGATCAGGTTGATGTAGATGTTGCCCAGCAAGTTGAGCGAGTCGACCTGCCCGTCGAACACGAGGCTCAGGGCGATGCCCAGCCCAAGCGCGAGCACCGTCAGCAGGCTGAAGTTGAGTTTGAAGACCGCGCGCAGCACGGCGATCAGGGCGAACAGCACCACGGCCGACGCCCAGACCGCCACTGCGGTGGGATCGATGTTGGATAGCGCTCCCATCAGTCAGCTCACCTCGCCGAGGTCGGGCGGGTCGAGTCGGAGAGAGCCTGTGCCGCCACGGCGTCGCCACGGTTGCGGCTCAGCGCCAGCGCCCCGGCGGCGGTCAGCGCGAGGCTGAGCGCGACGGATGCGATGACCGTGGCTTCGGCACCGGTGCGGGAGAGCGGCTCGTTGCCGGCGACGACGATTTTGCGGGACGGCTTGTTGCCGGCCGTGCTATCGTTGCCGCCAGCGTTGTCAGTGTTGCCTGCGACCGGATTGTTACCCGTGTCGCCGCTACCGCTGCCGTTACCGTTACCGCTGCCGCCGTTGTTGCCTCCGGCGAGCGCCGTGACCGCATTGGCGATGTTCTTCGTGGCGGTGTCGGTCGCGCTGATGGTCGCCTTCTTGTCGGACACGGTCTTTTCGGCCGCGGCGAGCGTCTTCTTGAATGCGGCGACCCGGTCGGCGGAGTAACCGTCCAGGCTCACCGTCTTGGCTTGTGCGATTTCGCCGCGCAGGTTGAGCAGGGAGTAGAAGTGGTCGGCCTGGGCGATGTATGCGTCACGGTCGTTGTTGACCTTGCGCCCGTAGTTCTTCGCCGCGCTCAGGTCGTCGCCGGTGATGGAGAATCCGCCTTGGATGATCGCCTTGTCGTCGTACGTGGTGCCGTACCAGTTGAGCATGTATTCCCTCGCCGTGGGCTGCGGCTTGGTGTCGACGTTCGCGGTCTTGCCGTGGTAGTCCACGACCTCATCGGTCACGGGACCGGCCGGCTGGTCGGTTCCGGGCAGCTGTGCGGCGTTGTTCTTGTTGTAGTGCAGCAGCAGCGGCACCTGCAGGCGGGTCGCGCCGACGCCCTTGGAATCGACGACGCCGTGGCTGCCGTCCTCGGTCACGAGGTTCGGCAGGTACGTGTTCACGAGATGCGTGTACAGGTCCGACAGCGGGTGGCTGCCGTTGTTGTAGTTGTCGCGGATGTGGAACGGCGAGCCTTTGCCGGACGTGCTGTCGAGGATCGTGTCGAACGTGTACACGTGCTTGATGCCGTATTTGCGGGCTTCCTGGTTCACGTAGCGGATCGTGGCGTATGTGTTGCCGCACCAGGTCGCGCCGAAGAAGATGTAATGGTTGCCTGGCGACTGCAGCAGCTTCTCCAGTTCGCCGTACGTCACCGATATGAGCGAGAAGTCCTTGTCCTCGCCCTGCTTGAACACGCTGGCAGCGCCGGCCGAGACGTTGTTCAGGTAGTAGTTGGTGTAGAACTGGCCGTTGGTGCGGGTCGCGGCGTTCTTCGCAGTGCCCAGCACGCGGGTCAGCTCGGCGCTGTCGGCAACGTTCGCGGTGGATGCGAGCACCTTGTCGCCGGTGTTGTCCTTGTTGTAGGTGAACAGGGTCGGCAGGTCGACGACGTTTGCCGTGTTCTTGCCTTGCAGGTCGGTCAGGCTGAATTCGTCGATGGTCTGCTGGAACCGCTTGGCGAATGCGTCGACCGCGTTGTTCTTGTCGTTGATGTTGACGAGCGTGTCGGCTCCGGCGTTGTCGAGGTGCGGGTCGAAATTGTAGATCTTCTCGATGCCCTGCGCCTTGGCGGCGGTGTTGATGGCGGGCAGTGCGGCCGTCGTCGCGGAATCCCACGTGCCGCCGATGAGTATCACGAAGTTGCCTTTGCCGTAGCGCAGGATGTCTTCGAGACGTTCCAGCGTGATGTTCTCGAACACGTGATCCGAAGGCAGGTTGGGGATGCCCGCGTAGTAGTCGAACGGCGTGTCTTCCTGGGATTGTGCGGCTGTTGCCGCCGTGGGCGTGGTTTCGGCGGCGGATGCGGCGTTCCCGCCCGTCAGCGCGAATCCGGTGAGACCGAGCGCCGCCGCGGTGAGCAGCGCCGCGGCTTTAGCGGCGATGGAGCCTCTCGTGAGGCTGTGGTTGGTGTTGGACATTGTTGTGGTTCCCTTCTGTATTTCTTCCGTATCGAATTGCGTTGGTTCTGCTGCGCTGATGGCTCAGCGGGACGATGGTCCGTCGACGAGGTTGAAGTCGTACCGTGCGGTAGGAGCGCCGCCGCTGTCGGCCACGTTGAGACTCGCCGATGGCCCGGCGGATGGCCCGTTCGCCGGCGATGCGATGGGCTGCAGCACTTCGGTCGGCGCACTCGCGTCGGCACGGGCTTCGGTTGCGGCAATGGCGTTCGCCGTCGTCGCGGGGGCCGGCGTCGCGCCGTCTGCGATGTCGAATCCGTCGTCGGACCGGCCGCCGTTCGCTCCGGTGAGCGCGGGAGCGCGGCGCTTGTTGCGCACAATCAGCGCGGCGCCCAGCGTGCCGATGACGGCGAGCGCGATGACCACGCCGGCGACGATGCGCACCACCGGGCTGGTGGTTTCGGCCCGATCGGTGACCGGAGAGGCCTGCGTGGTGGTTTCCGCCGTATCAGTGCCGCTGTCGGTGATGCCGGATTCGGTCGTGGTGGTCTCGCCGCCAGCGGTGTCGGCGGTGTTGTCATCGCTGTTCTTCCGGGAGGCCGCGTCCTTCGAGGTCTGAGTGGCGGTGGCATCGGCGTTCGCGGCCGTGTCGCCTGTGATCCCGGCTGTGCTGCCCGTCGTGCTCTGGCCGGACTGTGTGCCGGTCGACTGCGCGGGCTGCGACTGTTGCGCGGTGGTGTTGCCCGTGGAGGACTTCGTCGTCTGGGTGGCCGGCGAGCCCGAGGACTGCTTCGCCGGGGCCGGGGCCGATTGCTTCGGGTTGCTCGGCTTCGTGGCGGGGGCGGGCGTCGCCGGCTCCTCCTTCTGAGCGTGCTCCTTCTTGTAGTTCGCGCAGTAGCTGTCGAACGCGGCCTTCTGCGCTGAGACGTCGATGCCGCCTCCGGGGTTGGAATCGTAGGCCGAACCGCCACTGGAACAGCAGGCGACCGGATTGTAGTTGGTCGAGCACAGGTCGCACACGTCGCCGGCCGCGTAGGCCGTGCCGAGCGCGAATTGCAGGCCGCCGACCGCCATAGCGCCTATCACGGCCGAGCCGGCGAGCACGCGGATAAGCCGGCGTTTCACGGGCCGCCCGTTGCGTGGCGCTTCATGACGAGCTGATGATGTGGACATGGATATTCCCTTCTTCTTGTCTTCCGCGCCGTTTTTGGATACGGCGCGGCGGTACAGTTTGGTGGCGGCGAATCGCGATATACGAAAACCTGCGATGCGGCAGAATCCGCATCGCCGCGAATGATCCGGCAACCGTCGGCGTAATCTGCCGGGAGTGTGAGGAATCATGCCGGACGGCGAATCACAATCATCACGATCGCGCCGGCAAACATCCGAAACGGACTATCGAGCGGTCTCTCACCGCTCGCGCATGATCGGCAGTCCGCCCGACAGTGAGCCGACAGCCGATGCCTTCACGCCTTCATTGACACACATAATGTACTCCTTGCTCGGATAAGACACCTGACCGGGGTGCCGCCCCATCATCCGGGGCCGGGCCTGTTCGCGGGTTCCCGTGAACGTTGACATCATCGTAGGCTCCGCGTCGCCGCGTTGGCAAACCCGCGGTTATACATAGTTGTTATGGCCTCGTATCAACCCTATATTTGTTCACGATGACAGCGGCGACAACCGTTATGGCGAATATCACGACATTGCCGATGATCAGCAGACGGTTCATCGTGTACAGCAGCCATGCGATCAGCAGCAGGTCGACGAGCAGCGCGACGATGCACAACGCCGCGAGCCCGGATTGCGGCACGCGGCCGAGCAACGGCAGCGAGCGGAATGCGCAGAGCGATGAGCCGTCGCGCAGTATCAGGCGCAATGCGGCGACGGCGACCATCGCCTGCACCACGATCATCAGAATCGTGACGCTCGACGACACGGTTTTCGCGGAATTCCCGGCGATCAGCGGGCACTCCGCGGCGATCATGCCCACCGAAAGCAGGCGCACGGGAGCGCCGGTCCGAGCGGAACGCTCTCCCAGTTCGCGCGGCAACCATCCGTCCGCGCAGGCCGAGGCGACCGGATACGCCACGCAGCCGACCGCGGCATTGAGCGTGGTGAGCAGGGCGAACGCGGAGCCACCCACCACGAACGCGACCGTCACCGGAGCCGGGACGAATGCAGACAGGCTGACGGCGAGATCCTGGTTCGCGACCTGGGCTATCGGCAAGGCGCCGGCATCGGCCACGCAGATCAGCGCATACGTCACGACGACCAGCAACAGCGAGACGCGCATCGCGCGGGGCACCGTCATCCGTGGACGGTCCGCGACCGCGGCATAGTTCGCCACGCCGGCCACCCCGTTCATCATGAACGTCATGTACACGCATGCGAACAGGAACGCCAGAGGTGAGCCGAGAAACGTGTAATGCGCGAGATTCGCGAGCCGCACGTGCGGCATTGTCACCGCAACGTACGTGCCCAACGCCGCCGCGAGCAGCACGGCCATCACCAGTTGGGCGATGGCGGCGATGCGGGCACCCAGCATGTGCACGCCGAGGAACAGCGCGACGACCAACGCCGCGGTCAGGCGTGTCGGCAGCGTGGGCAGGCCGAGCAGCTGCGCCGCGGACAGCGCGTACGCGGAGATGTCGAACACCAGAAAACACAGGATATAGGCGACGATGCCACCGAACACGGGCGGCAGCAGCGTGCCGACCTGCTGGTACTGGCCGCCCGGGTAATCGCCGGACGAGCTGGCCAGCAGCTGCGGCACCAGCGCGAACGCGCCTCCCAGTCCACCGACCAGCGCGGCGAGCCACAATCCGGTGCCCGTGATGCCGACGCCGATGCCGGCCATCGACATGACCCCCAGACCGACGACATTGCCCGCGCCGAAAGCGGCCAGATGAACCGTGTGCAGTGAACGTGATGATGCCATGATGCCCCTCCCCGGCCGAAACCTTCATGACAACTGAACCACATCATGCCGGCGATGAGAACGCCGTTCCCATATGAAAAATCTATACTGTGTTCAAGCGCCACATTGTTCGATCGCGGATGGCGGGGCCGGGGCTCGTGTCCAACGACCCTATCCGCGGCGCATATCTCCCGTCGCGCGTCAGCTGCTGGTCAGGAACGTCTCGTTGCCGCGGGTGAAATCAAGCACCGCGCCGGCAAGCTCGACCTCGCCCGACAGATCGGGGTCATCGGCGAGCAACCGCCCCGCACGTTCGCGCGCGTCGGCGATGATCTTGGCGTCCTTGACCACGCGCAGCAGTTTCAGACCGGACTTGCCGCCCGACTGCGCATCGCCGAGCACGTCTCCGGCGCCGCGGAACTCCAGATCGGCCTGCGCGATCTGGGCGCCGTCGAGCGTGCCCTGGATGACCTGCAGCCGCTGCTGCGCGGGACCGCCGTCCTCAGCCCGCGAAATCAGGAACGCCCATGAATCCGTGCCGCCGCGCCCCACGCGCCCGCGCAGCTGGTGCAGCTGCGAAAGCCCGTACCGGTCAGCGTCGAAGATCACGATGCAGCTGGCCTGCGGCACGTCCACGCCCACTTCGATGACCGTTGTCGCCACCAGAACCGGCGTGGCCCCATCCGCGAAATCGGCCATGACCTGCTGCTTGGTCGCGTCATCGTCGCGGCCGGTCAGCGTCGCGAAACGGATGCCACGGAACTGCGGCAGCGATGACAGCCTGCGCTCGATCTCGGCCACGGAATGCAGCGGCGGCCGTGACGGAGCACCGTCACCATCCTCCTGCGATGGCGCACTGGCGGCTGTGTTGGCGGCCGCGGCGGCGGATTCGCGCCTGTAGGCGTCGGAATCGTCGTACACGCCGATCTGCGATGCCCCACTTGTATCGTCATCGCCGTCCGATTCATCGTCGGCATCGATACGCGGGCAGACGACATACGCCCGCTCCCCCGCGTCGATGCGGCCGCGGATGTGGGCGAACATGGAGCCCATCATGCGGCCGTCGTCTTCAGGCACGATGAACGTGCGGATGGGCTTGCGCCCGCCCGGCAGCTCGGTGAGCCACGAGATGTCCAGATCGCCGAACCAGGTCATCGCCGCCGTACGCGGGATCGGCGTCGCGGTCATGACCAGCAGGTGCGGCACGACATCGTTTTTGGTGCGCAGGGATTCGCGCTGCTCCACGCCGAACCGGTGTTGCTCGTCGATGACGACGAGCGCGAGGTTCGGGGCCTGGAACGTCTTGGAGAACGCGGCGTGCGTGGCGACGATGATGCACGGGTCGCCGCTGGCCGCGAGCGCGAGAGCACGGCGGCGGGCGGCCAGTTTCATGCCGCCGGTCAGCAGGATGACCGGCACGTGCCGCGTGTTCGCGTCCGACTGCGCGTGCGCCGCGCCGTCTTGTTTCCCACTGCATGCCCCACTGTGTTTCACGGGATGTTTCACGGCCGTGCGCCCCTTGGCATCTCCGTCATCGGCAGCGGATTCGGTGGCCTTGATCAGGTCGGCCGGGTCATTGGGAGACAGGGCATCGCGGGACGGGTCATCGCCCGTCTCGACGCCGTCAATCGCGCAGAGCATGGCGCTGATGGTCGCATGATGCTGCTCGGCGAGCACCTGAGTAGGCGCGACAAGCACCGCCTGATGGCCGGAACCCGCCGCCTGCAGCATGGCCGCGACCGCGACCACGGTCTTGCCGGAACCGACCTCGCCCTGCAGCAGGCGCTGCATCGGATATTCGCGGGCCATGTCCGCGCCGATATCATCGATGACCTCCCGCTGGCCGCCGGTCAGCGGGAACGGCAGTGATTCGATGAACCGGTCACGCAGCGCCACGCCCGCACAAGGCAGGGCCGCATCCTTGCGGACATTGCTACGCGACTGGAGCAGCGCCGTCTGCGAGACGAACGCCTCCTCGTAGCGCATCGTGCCGATGGCCCGTTTGAAATCCGCGGTGCTGAGCGGGTCGTGGATGGCCAGGAACGCTTCCGCGCGATGCAGCAGATGATTCGATTCGCGCACCGATTCGGGCAGGACGTCCGGGATCGCGCGGGCCAGGCCGACGGCCACGGCGTTTCCTGACCGAGACTCGGCATCCGCTGGAGCGGTTCCGGCGCCGCTGATGCCGCCGTCTTCCATCGGTTTCATTGTTTGCGGGGCTTCCGTTGCCGCATCGCCCGGGAGATCCTGCCCGGTTCCGGCCAGCAATTCGATGCACTGCACTATCGACTCATGAATGTGTTCGCTGGAGATACGAGACGACGCGTGATACACCGGTCGGGGTCTGCTGATGCGACGCAGGCCCGCTTCGACGGTGTCGGCGTCGTATTTCAGAGCGCTCATCTGCACGACACCGGAGTATTCGCCATCAGCCGGACCGGAGCCGGGAGCGACCGTCATTATTTCGGGATGGGTGAACTGCAGTTGGCCGTTGAACTCGCTCGGCTCGCCGGCGATCACCACAATCGCGCCGGAACGCAGCCGCATGCTCAGCCAATCGACATACTGCTTCTTGTACGAGAAGAACACCAAACGGGCGGCGGCCCCCGCGACATGCCGGGAAACCGCGAAATCCCCGTCATCCACCACGGCTTCGAGCCGGTAGCCCCGCCGAACGTTCATCGGCACGACCCGCATGCCGCGCACCGACGCGGAGAACGCCATTCTCTCGCCGATACGGGCCTCGCGCAGTGCCCGCAGGGGCACCGGATCGGCGACGCGGAACGGATAGTAGGTCAACGCATCGCCCACCGTCACGACGCCAAGGCTTTTGAGCGCGCCGACACGCCGCTTGTTCGTCATGATCGACGACATGGTGGTGTTCAACGTGATGCTCATACGTCCCTATTGTGGTGTGCCGGCGGGACGGCATCGCATTGTCCCCTCCGCCAGCGGATATAAAAAGGCCCCGGAGTCTTGCGACTTCCGGGGCCTCAGTGAAACGTTATCGCGCGATGTCACGCAACCACACGCTGAACCTTGCCGGCCTTGAGGCACTTGACGCACACGCGGACGCGAACGTTCTGGCCGTCAACGGTGGTACGAACCGGCTGCAGGTTCGGGCGGAAGGTGCGCTTGTTGCGGATATGCGAGTGAGAAACGGTGTATCCGACCTGCGGACCCTTGCCGCACACTGCACAACGAGCTGCCATGATGGACTCCCTTAATAACCTTGATGTTCAAGTCTTCCGTGTTCCAGCACGGATGCTTGAACACACAACTTCACAATAATAGCGCCAAATACAAACAAATGCAAATCAAGCGTGTATCATTGCGGCTTTCACCTACACATCCACACAATATCACCCGTCTTGACTATTGCCGCATCCAGCAACTCTTCATAAAATCACGGTAAAACGGTTACTGTATGGCATACGATACATGCAACGCGGCAATCGTCAAGGAGGAATGATGCTCAATTCACTTAAAGGCCTGCTTTCACGCAAAAACGACGTGCCCTCCCCCACAGTGATCTCGTTGGGACAGGTGTGGGTCGACATCATGATGGACATCGACGCGATTCCCCAACCGGGCGGATTCGCCGTCGCGAACCATACCATGCCGTCGGTGGGCGGCAGCTTCCGCGTCATGCAGGCGGCCAGCCGGATTGGGGCGGCGACCAAGCACGCAGGCGTCATCGGCAACGGGCCGTGGGCGTCACTGATCCGCAAGGCTCTCAACGACAACGGCATCGAGCACATCGGCCAGGACCGCATCGACGCCGATTCCGGTTTCCGTCTGGTGCTCAACGACAGCGAACGCAAGACGTTCATCGCCACGTATGGCGCCGAATCACAAGGCAACGAGAACACGTTCGACTGCGTGGAGCCCGGCGAGGGCGATGTGGTGCACATCAGCGCCAACACGCTGATGGATCACAGCGCGTCAGGCATCGACGCCTTCCTGCATCGCACCGCTTCGGACCCGACGACGCGCGACTACAGCATCGTGCTCAATCCGACCAACACGCTGCACATGGTCAGCGACCACCTGCTGGAGGATCTGGTGCTGGTGCGGCCCATCTGGTCCTGCAACCGTCAGGAGGCCCGCACGCTCGCCGACCGGCTTGGCGTGTTCGTGGACGATTCCCTGTCGATGACCGTCGGCGGCGGATTCGACGACTCGATGAAGGCGCTGTGCAACAGCCTCGGCGCCACGCTGCGCGCGCCGCTGGTGGTTCGTGCGGGGTCGCGCGGCGCGTGGGTGCGCACGCCGGGCGGCGAAGTCATCCATGTGGAGGGGTATCCGACGAAGGCGACGCACACCCGTTCGGCGGGCTCGTGCCACACCGGTGCCATGTGCGCACTGATCGCCCGCGGCTGGTCGCTTGTCGATGCGGTGAAGATCGCCAACGCGGCCGCTTCGCTGGGCATTCAGCGTTCCATCAACGGCGTTCCGGACTGCCCCGGCTATGACGAGGTCATCGCCAAGCTCGAGGAAGACGAGACTCCGGCCGAGGCCGCGAAGTAGCCATTCCTCGCAGCGTCGCCCGGCCGATATGGATTGTTGCGCAACGCTGTCGTTCCGTTTGCGTCCTTAAGTGCGCGCCGAACGGACGACTCTGCGCACATAGGGACGCAAATCGGGTGTTTTGCGTCCCTATGTGCGCGCACTTGTCGTTTCGGCGCGCACTTAAGGACGCTATTGGACCAATCACCGTGCCGATGACCGCTCAGGCGCGGCCACCCCACGGCGTCTGGCCGACAATCCCCATATCGCGGGCGAGCCTGCGATGCAGTTCCTTCGTCAACGGAATCAGATCGCTTTCCAGCGGATAATTCAGAAAAACGCTGCGGCAACGGCATGTAATTCACCCGCAACCATATGTAGATTCGTCCATCCATCACGATCAGATTCGGTCTGTACGGGCTCATCTTCAGCAGTTCGACCACGTCGGCGGGCACGCCGCCCTGCTCGCTGGTGCGCTGAAACATCTTGCGACCCTGATAGATGGTCGCCCACATGAGTGGGCCTCGTGGCACCGTGCACGGGCATACCAGGAACACGATATCGGTGGCATAGCTGGGGTTCGCGTCCGATATGAACTGCATCACGTCGTAGTTGAACGTGATCCAGCCGTCCTTGCCCCATGTCGTATGCGGCATTTCGCTACCGACCGTCCTCAGCTTGGAAATCTTGGCGAACCACGCCGGAGGGAAGTGCACGTCCTCGTCCAGCGGCGTCCAACCGCGAGCGAACATATCCGCCCGCCGCGCCTCTTCGATGGGATCGGGCTTGCGCCGCGCATAATAGGTGTACCAGATAACGAACGCCGACCCCGATGACGATCGCCACGATCGACGCGGCCCATTGCGCGCCCGACCCGTCCGACCCCCGCCGGCCCGCAACAATTCACCCGCAATTCATATGGAAACTTGGTATGCCGGAAACGGCACTTTACGATATATATGAACACGACGTCAGGAGTCCCCATGAACGACAGCATCGCAGCCAAACCCGCCGATGGCCCGGCAGACAGTGCAGCGGCCGGCACAGAGCCGGCCCTCACCACCACCGCGAAACTCACCCCGCGCGAGAAGAAATGGATCATCTACGACGTGGGCAACTCCGCGTTCGTGCTGCTGTCCACCGCGGTGATTCCGATCTACGCGAAATCGCTGATGCCCGCGGACGGCAACATCGTGTCGGCCTGGGGCTACGCGCAGACCATCGCATCGCTGGTCATCGCGCTGCTCATGCCGCTGCTCGGCTCGATTGCCGACGTGCAGGGCATGAAAATCAAGTTCTTCCTCGGCTTCTTCGGCACCGGCGTCGTCACGTGCTGCGCGATGGCGCTTCCACTGACGTGGCTGCCGTTCCTGGTCGTGTATATCCTCGCGACGATCGGACTCAACGGCTCGCTCACGTTCTACGATTCGATGCTGATCGACACCACGCCGAACGAACGCATGGACAAGGTCTCCTCGCACGGCTACGGCTGGGGCTACATCGGCTCGACCGTGCCGTTCATCGTGTGCATCGCGTTGATTTTCGGCGGCCCGGCGCTGCCATTCGGCTGGACGACGACCGGCTGCACCCGCGCATCGTTCATCATCACCGCCGTCTGGTGGGTCGCGTTCACGATCCCGCTGATCTCCAGCTACCGTCAGGAGCATTACCGCGCCACACGCGACCAGCTGGGAACGGCCGTGCGCGGCACCTTCCGCGAGCTTGGCGGCACCTTCCGCAAGATAGTGAGGAACAAGCCGCTGTGGATGTTCATGCTCGCGTTCTTCTTCTACATCGATGCGGTGAACACGGTGATTTCGATGAGCACCTCGTACGGCGCCGAGCTGGGCATCGACTCGACTCAGCTGGTGGTGGCGCTGCTGGTCACGCAGTTCGTGGCGTTCCCATGCGCGATCCTGTACGGGCGGATGGCCGGGTGGTTCGGCTGCAAGGCGATGATCGTGGCGGCGGTCGTGGCCTACATGTGCATCGTGTTCTTCGCCGCGTTCTTCCTCGTGTCGGCCGCGCAGTTCTGGATCCTGGCGATCCTCGTCGGCATGTTCCAGGGCGGCATCCAAGCGCTGAGCCGCTCGTATTACGGCAAGATCATCCCCAAGGACCACGCCAACGAGTACTACGGCTTCTACGACATCTTCGGCAAGACTGCGAGCATTCTGGGCACGTTCCTCGTGGCCACCACCACGTCGATTACCGGCAACGCCTCCCTCGGCGTGCTTTCCATCGCCATCCTGCTGGTGTTGGCGCTCATCTTCCTGTTCCTGCAGAAGGACCCAACGCAAGCGTAATGTCACCCATCAATCAGCAACAGGAACGCCGAAGCAGCGATAAAACGGCATACCCTACCGCCCGAGCCGCGACCTGAAACAGTTTAGCCCTGCACAACGCACATATTTTGACAGGGCGGTAGTTGTTGCAAATTCTGCGACAACTACCGTTGGTAAATCGAACGCTATAATCAGAAACTTTCAGATGCTGAGTTCCATGCAGTACCCCCTGTGACCGCAATGCGGGCAGGTAAGCTTGCGTGTCTTGGGCGTGTGTGCGGCGAATACGAACTCTCGCATACCCGGCTGGAAAGTCTCATGGCAAGCCGGACATAGGTACTGCACGCGGGAGCGATAGTACTTCATCGCCGCAACAGTGAGCGCAATCGCCAGCAGAACGGCGACCGGCAGCGGCCACCATACGTCTGTCATCACACCGATGACGAGGCATGCAATTTGCAACAAAGTCGCGGGCAATGTGATTGCCAGCATGACCAAATATGTGGTGCGCAGGGAATGAGTGGTTGTGGTGTTCATAACGGTTGCCATGTCGGTTAATGTTGACGATACGAAGTCAGACGCCGAGACCGTCAGTGCTTTGCGCAGCTGCAAGCAGTCATCAAGACGTTGCTTCTGCTCGGCGATACCCGACTGCAAGGACGCCGTCTGCTGATCCAGCAAATCAACCAGCACCCGTTCCGGCCGCTCGTCCGACAGAATCGAGCGAATCTGCTCCAGCTTGAAGCCGAGTCCTTTGAGAAAAAGGATGACCCGCATCCGCTCGACCTCTGCAGTCCCGTACAGCCTTCGGCCGCCGTCGCTGATCTCATTGGGAATCAACAGACCTTTGGCGTCGTAGTACTGCACGGTTCGCACACTCACACCAGTGAGTGCGGCGATGTCCCCTGTGGTGTATCGGCTGTCCGTTTCATCGTCCATCGACATGGCCTAACCTCCTTTCACCAAGCAATATGCCGCATTACGCAACGTCACAAGCAACATATGACGCAACGTCGACCACAAAACCTTCACATATAAGCGGACTGTAGAAAGACATCCGACCATCGCAATTGCGCACTGGTTCACAGTGAACACCCCGAACCAGTTAGACGGCAGAACAGAATTACAGCCACACCTGTTCTTCAGGCTTTACCTCGCCGACCGCATTGGCCACACGTATGGCATCATTCCGACTCAATCTACCGGCGAATCCCTGTAGATCCGACCGGCGGAACCGCACCAGCTGCGCGCAGCGAGCGGTCGTCAGATGGGTAAGCCCGGCATGCTCATACTCGGGCAGTTGCACATCGCCCGCCCCATGCCAGGTTGGATTGCTGGTCAGTTCCACAGCCACTCCACCGTCGTCGTCGGCTTGTATGACGATGGCGGCCACGTAATGGTTGCGTGATTTCGTCGGATCATCCTCGAACCGCACCCGCATGCGATACACGTCGAAGACATGCAGTTGCTCCGGAACCGGCATCAATTCCGGAATATCATGATTATTCGCCATCGCGCCACGCCTTGGGCAGTACGGCAACACCATCGGCGCCCCGGCTTGGATTCAACACCATGGCGTTCGGCACTTCGACCACCGGATACCCCTGTTCGTCGACCCCACGGTACGTAACCCCATTGGCGGCAACATGTCCCGCGTGAGGCAGCACGGGTTCAGGCGCCTTCACCTCGAACGGAATACGACGCTGCGATACCAACTGCACGCTGGCCATATTCACGAACGTATTGAAATTCAATCCCATGGAATCAAGAATGGCGTTCACTTCGGCTTTGAGATCATCATCCATGCGAACAGTGGTAGTGCTCATAATGAATCCTTTCCAAAGCCAATTGGATTACTAATGACTTCTTTTCTCAATATAATCCGTAGGATGCTTAACGCTTTTGCATCATGACCTTGACATCGGGACAATCCCACGTGAAACCAATCTCTGCCTTTGCGCCCATCAGCTGGGGAGCTCACGGTCACACTCATGCGTCGCAGACCACGAGCCTCGCTCGGCGTGCTGTCCATCGCGGTGCTGCTGGTCGTGGCGCTCGCGCTCCTGCTCCTGCAGAAGGATCCGACGCGAGACTAGGGACGCCTGCTAAGAGCAGGCCGCATGCGACCCGATGAAGGCGCGTACGGTATCCATGTACTCGTCCATGCGCACCAACAGCGCGAAATCCGCCGTCACCATGTCGGCGTGCGACGCAGCATCGATCAGCAAATCGGCCATATGCCGCTGATACGGCTTGCTCAGCAACTGCTTGAGGACATCGCACAGGCCCTGCATCAGCCGCCGTTCGCCAGACGACATGTCTTGCGTCTTGCGCATCACGGCCCACGCCATCAGACGCCGGTGCAACGGCATCGGTATCAGGCGAAGCGTCCGCTTCCACTTGCGCTGGCACGCGCCAGTTCGGCGTTCTTCGCGAGCCGCTCCTGATAATCGAAGGTGATGACCGAGCAGTCCTCGGCGAACCGTTCAAAATGCAGGCAGAACAGTCGGACAGCCCGATTCCGCCCGGCAGGAGCACAATCGTTGCACTGGCGGAGGGATTGCGATGATACCGGTATGCGAAGGGTTCGCCATCCGGCAATCGCATGGTTTGCAACGGATACCGCTCACGAAACGCGGCGAGATCGTCCATCGGCCGTCTTTTCCTTGCTATTTCGTCCGCCCGGGCTGCCCGGCGCCTTGTCCGTCGTCGTTGCGCCTGCGATAATCCTTGACCAGCTGGATGATGAGGCTCGCTATGCCGCACAGTACGCCACCGATCGGCCACGGCAGCCAGAACAGGCCGGATCCCACGGAGCTCCAGTCGTCATGCAGCATCCACGGCCCCAGAAACAGTAGGCACAGGGCGGTTATCGTGGCCAGCGACATGATGATGCCGCATACCGTACCGGTCAGATTGTCGTAGAAATCATGCCCGGCTGCACGCTCTTTCTTGCCATCGGTATCGGCCTCCTTGTTGTAGCCGTCGATGTCGAGCATGCCGTGCCGTATTCCGCAGTAAACGAAACCGAAGACGGCGACCGAGCACAGCATCAGCATGATCGCGTTCGGCCATCCATTGCTGATGCCCAACACTTCATCGGCGTACACAGTCACCGCTATGCCGATCAGGATTGCCGCTATACCGCCCACGATGCCGACCACCAGCAGGCGCGTCTCGCGGCTGTGATCCTCCTCGGTGTAGAAATCCTCGATATACGGATGGCGGCGTTTGAACTCGGCGTGCGACATGCCGCCCGGGACCAGCATCCCCAGCCCGGCAATCACACCTATGCAGATGCACAGGAACGTGAGGAAGTCATTGAGCCGCGTCACGCCGAGGATGGAGTTGCTTGAATCGAACAGATTGCAGATACCGACCGCCGCGATGATCGCCGCAACGCCGCCGGAGATGAGCAGCGCGAACCGGCGGCGATGCTCGTCGTAGCCGGTCAGGTCCTGCGGCAGGGTGTCCGTATTGGCGTGCACGGCGGGGCGGGGCGAACCGGTTCCGTACGGTGTCTCGCCGGTCGGCACGCCCGTGAGGCTTGGCTCGATGGCACCGGCCGCACCGAGATGCGCGGGCTCGTCGGCGTCGCCTATACTTCCCTTCGCGTTCCCCGCATGTGCAGGGCTCCCGGCATCTTCACCGGTCATGCCTCCGACAGTCGTGCCGCAGCCGGCTGCCGATGCGCCGTGCGAGTCCGGCTGGCTGGTGCTCACGCTCACGTCGCCGAGCACGAGGTCGTCGAGTGTGCAGCCGAACAGATCGCAGATCATGAGCAGCTTGTCCATTTCGGGGTAGGCCTTCTCGGATTCCCATTTCGAAATGGCCTGCCGCGAGACGCCGAGCAGCATGGCCAGTCGCTCCTGGGTCATGTTGCGTTGGGCGCGCAGGTATTGCAGGTTGGTGCGGAAGCTCATCGTCAAATCCCTTCTCAAGTGATTCCATCATGTCATGTTCGGCCGATGACCCCACTATGGCACGCCGTCCGCGCCATCCGCCACCATCTTACGGTTGCAATCGCCGACCATGCCCCGCAACCGTGCGCAACCACAGGTTGCATCGGCGGAATCCCGCCGTTTTGATGTCCTATATCACAATCCTCACGAAGTCGATTTTCCCCGCCGCAACCGCCGCCATGCCGTATCGAGGTCGAGCGAGCGGCCCGGCAGCTTGGGCCAGGTGTCCAATCCGTCCCCATATCTGCGCGGGATTAAGTGCACGTGGAAATGCATCACCGACTGTGCCCCATGATGACCCTTCCCGGTGGCAAGATATGCAACGAATCGCCCTCAATGATACAGGCGCGAGTATGGTACCGGGCCAATCGGGCATCAAGCGAAAGCAAGTCTCGGGATTCCGGGAATCCGCATCATGCGCACTTGTGCGGGAATATGAGTCATCCTCGCACAAACATCATCGAGAACGATCACCGCACTATGCGTCGTGCGAATCATCATCACGCACCGAATCATCGTCGTCGGGCATGACCGCGACGGTCCTGACCTCGGTTTTCAGCAGGTACTTCTCGGCGAAGTCCAATGTGGTGGACACCATCACAACCCCCTTCTTGACGTGCGAACCATTGATATGGCACCGGCGAAGCCCCTTGCCGCCGGCACCCACCATCGAAGCACGTCGCAGGGCGCGACACAAGACCGCGGACATATGAAAAATCTATGGCTCGCTCAACCGACGCTCTCAAAACTCGCAGATATAGGCCGTCATCGGGCAGCTGGGCCAGATACTGGCGCAGACCGGTACCGCGATACCAGTCGAGGATCGCCTCATACCCAGGCAGCGCATGGTAGTAGTTCGTCTCCCACACGTCGACGTGCGCGGAGAGCGGGGCGAGCAGATCATAGTATGCGCTTACGTCGAAATTGTCGCCGCCGAGATTGCAGTAGCGGCGTATCTCGCTGATCCACTGCCGCCATTTCGGCTCGCACGCGGTCTCGCGCATGATGATGTGCGGCGGCAGGTTGATGTTCTCGGTGAATTGCGCCGACGTTAAGCCGTCGCAGCATGGAGGGCAGCACCCGTTCATGATTCGGCACCCATTGCAGGCAGGCGTTGGAGAAGACTACATCGAAATCGGTGTCGAGCTCGTCGAGCGACCCGGCGTCCAGCACATCGAAATCGCAGTCGGGGCGGAGCTTGCGCGCCGAGGCGATCATGTCCGGGGAACTGTCGATGCCGAGGATCCTCACCTGCGGGTATAGGCTCGAAAAAACAAGAAACGCCCCTCCCGGAAGGAGGGACGTTCTGTTCTGTGGAGCTAAGGGGATTCGAACCCCTGACCCTCTCCATGCCATGGAGATGCGCTACCAGCTGCGCCATAGCCCCGAAAACCGACCACCGTAGCGGCCGTGGGTGATGTAGGAATCGAACCTACGACCCCTTCCGTGTGAAGGAAGTGCGCTAGCCGCTGCGCCAATCACCCAGTGCACACCGAAGTGAACTTCGGCATCCGTGGGCGATACAAGATTCGAACTTGTGACCCCTTCCGTGTCAGGGAAGTGCGCTACCTCTGCGCCAACCGCCCGGGTCTGCGTGCCGACCGGCCGAATCGCTTCAGCCAGCCGAATCTGCGAGCGGACAACGGGACTCGGACCCGCGGTCTCAACCTTGGCAAGGTTGCGCTTTACCAACTAAGCTATGTCCGCAATGTCACCTTGACAGGCAACAGGGGAATACATTACCCGACCGCCTGTACAAACAGGACAAAAATCGCGACACGCCTGAAATTCCGCGGAATCGGTCACCGCTCTTTGTTGCTGACGGGCAGCCCCCCCCCCAAAAAAAATGGCATTCATGAACAGCAGGTTGCACACACCGAACGCCACGGTGTTGGCCCGCGTGCCCTTGTAGATGCCCCAACTCATCACCGTCATCGGGCTCATCCATGCCAGCGGGAGCAACGTCCATCCCAACGCGACCATCGAGATGATGTTGAGGATGAATGCAGCGAGACGTAGGTTGCGGTCGCCATTCGTCATCGGGTACGCGCCCGGCGAATACGGTTGCCGTCCGGCGTCACCTGCTGCGCCGGCGCGAAATCACCGGTCCATTCCTCGCCATCCCACCAACGCATCAGCGAGGGATCGCCCGATGGGTCCGGATACCAGCCCGGCGGCATGTTCATGATTGCTCTCGTCCGGCTCGGGCCGCTTCGCTCCGGCTCATGCCGCTCGCCTGCATCTCGCCCGCGCCTCGCCTATTCCGCCCGTCACCTTCATCGGCCACGAATCACCGCGCCGCGCCACCGAAGGCGCGATACTGGCAAACCTGCCTCCATCGTACAGCCCCGGCCACGCGCGACGCACATAATGCGACATCATCGCGCCGCATGCT
>ERZ894251.66-NODE-66-length-99744-cov-23.647313_pt1 | contig 99744 bp, 85 predicted proteins | sample MGYA00380301_ERZ894251 | MGnify/ENA primary metagenome ERZ894251 (study PRJEB32331, sample SAMN06328418) | human gut metagenome | biome: human gut microbiome; feature: stool | host: Homo sapiens | collected 2014-02-13 ... | reverse complement strand
GACGCAAGCTTGCTTGCAGGAAGACTTCTGACCTTTATCCCCGCCAAAACATGAGTAAGTAGCCATTTTGCGAAGAAAAATGAGCGGATTACGAATGTTTTGAGGATTGTGAGAGCACGTAAGTGCGAAACAATCCGGTATCAGGGAAACAAAGGAATGGAACACCGACGCAAGCTTGCTTGCAGGAAGACTTCTGACCTTTATCCCCGCCAAAACATGAGTAAGTAGCCATTTTGCGAAGAAAAATGAGCGGATTACGAATGTTTTGAGGATTGTGAGAGCACGTAAGTGCGGAACAATCCGGTATCAGGGAAACGAAGGAATGGAACACCGGAACAATCCGGTATCATATATACGGAAACGATTAGGAGAGAAGGAAGTTAAAAATGGAAAATAAAATGGACAACCAGACAGTAACTATGGCACACGGAGCCGGCGGAAAGCAGACTTCAGAGCTGATCGATAAAGTATTTGCAGCACATTTTGCCAATCCGGATCTGACTGCGGATGATGCGGCAGTTCTTACACCACCAGTCGGAAAGATGGCAGTATCTACGGATGGATATATTGTATCTCCGGCATTCTTCCCAGGAGGAAATATCGGAAAGCTTTCCATCTGCGGAACAGTTAATGACCTTGCATGTATGGGAGCAAAACCACTTTATCTGACTTGTGCATTTGTAATTGAAGAAGGATTTCCGATGGAAAAACTGGAAGAGATTGCAGCAGCAATGGAGAAAACGGCAAAAGAAGCCGGTGTCCGTATTGTATCCGGAGATACCAAGGTAGCAGGAAAGGGACAGGTAGACGGTGTATTTATCACAACAACTGGAATGGGACAGATCGAGGACGGCGTAAAAGTCGGAGGAGAACTGGCACAGCCGGGAGACGCGATCATTGTGACCGGAGATGTGGGACGCCATGGTTGTACGATCCTTCTTGCAAGAGAAGACTTCGGAATCGAAGCGGATGTGACCAGTGACTGTGCACCACTATGGCATACTGTAGAAGAAGTGATAAATGCAACACATGATCTGCATGTCATCCGTGATGCGACAAGAGGTGGAGTTGGAACAGTACTTTATGAGATTGCGGGACAAAGTAATGTTGGAATCCGTCTGAATGCTGAAAAAGTTCCGGTTGCACCGGAAGTGAAGGGAGTCTGCGGAATGCTTGGACTGGAGCCACTTTACCTTGCATGTGAAGGAAGAATGGTCATTATGGCACCAAAAGCAGAGGCAGAAAAGATTGTAGAAGTACTGCACAAATGTCCGTATTCACAGAATGCGGCAATTATCGGAGAAGTAACTGCAGAGCAGCCGGGAAAAGTAGTCATGACTACAGAAATCGGAACGCAGGCACTTCTTCCACAGCCGGGCGGAGAATTGCTGCCACGTATCTGCTAAACAATCTGAAATGCGGAATCGGTGACATTTCAAAAAGAAAGGAGACTTTTCATGGACACCAGAGTAGCAGTCATTTCAATTATTGTGGAGAATCCTGCCGCGATTGAGGAACTGAACCATTACCTGCATGAAGCAGGAGAGTATATCATTGGAAGAATGGGAATTCCGTACCGGGAGAAGGGAATTAATATCATCAGCATCGCCATTGATGCGCCGCAAGATATGATCAGTGCTTTGTCAGGGAAGATCGGGCGTCTGAATGGGGTATCCACAAAAACGGCGTACTCGAACGTCATTACGAAAGCGGAGGAAAAAGCGGAATGAAAAAGATAGCAGTGTACGGAAAAGGCGGGATCGGAAAATCCACAACTGTATCCAATCTTGCGGTGGCACTTGCCGAAAAAGGATACAAGGTCATGCAGATCGGCTGTGATCCGAAGGCGGATTCGACCATCCAGCTCCGACACGGAAAGGAGATTCCAACCGTACTGGAAATGTTCCAACAGAAGAAACAGAATCTAAAACTGGAAGATATGGTTACGGTTGGCTATGCAGGTGTGGTCTGTGTAGAAGCAGGTGGACCGACACCGGGACTTGGATGTGCAGGACGCGGGATTATCACCGCCCTTGAGAAGCTGGAAGAAACCGGTGCTTATGAGACCTACCAGCCGGATATCGTGTTATATGATGTACTTGGTGATGTAGTCTGCGGTGGCTTTTCCATGCCAATGCGAAAAGGCTATGCGGATCAGGTATTCATCATCACATCCGGTGAAAATATGGCGATCCATGCCGGGGCCAATATTGCAATGGCAGTAAAGAATTTCAGGAACCGGGGATATGCTTCCCTTGGCGGTATTATTTTAAATAAAAGAGAGGTTCCGAGAGAGGAAGAAAAGGTGCGGGAGCTTGCAGAGGATTTTCACACGCAGATCATTGGACGGCTTGACCGAAGCGAACTTGTGATGGAAGCAGAAGAAGCCGGCAAGGTTCTGCTGGAATATGCACCGGATTCTCAGATGGCAGAGGAATACCGGAAGCTGGCAGATCAGATCCTTGCAGTGTGCGGAGAGGAGAGGCCATGTTAAAACGGGTAGGACATCCGGTGGATGAAAAAGGCGCTGCAGTAGCCATTAAGGACGCCACATTTCCGGTTCCATTTGCACAGGGGCTTGAATTTAACTCGCCGGTTCACGGCAACTGGAACATCGTACATACCGGAATGATGATGCCGGAGGCAAGACAGATCTATGTCTGTGCAGATAACTGCATGCGAGGTGTGGTGCTGACAGCGGCGGAAATGAATGCGGCTGACCGGTTTTCCTTTGTGATCGTAAAAGAAGAGAATCTGTTAAATGGAAATCTGGAGGACATCACCATCGAAGGCGTGACGGATGTGCTGAATAAGTTGGAAGAAAAACCGAAAGCAGTTCTTTTATTTACCGTCTGTCTGCATCATTTTCTGGGATGCGATCTGGAACGGGTGTATCAGGAACTGGAAGAGAGGTTCCCAAAGATTACATTTATCCGCTGTTATATGGATCCGATCATGCAGAAGCATGGACCGACACCAGATCAGAAGCTGAGAAAAGCGATTTATGAACCACTTCCAAAGCGAAAAGCAGATGAAAAAGCCGTGAGTTTTCTCGGCAGTGATTTCGTACTGGAAAAAAATGCAGATCTGAAACGAATCGTCCGGGCACATCAGGGAATCTTCCGGGAACTGCCGGGATGTAAAAGCTGGGAAGACTATCTGGCACTTTCCGAAGGGAAACTTTTTATATCTTCTTATCCACCATCTAAGTATGGGGCGGAAGCGCTTTCAGAGCGTCTGAAACGGCCATACCTGTATCTGCCGGGCAGCTTTGATTATGAAGAAATCACAGCACAGCTGGAAAATTTCTGCCAGACAATGGGCTATGGAAAGCTGGAGGAAACGATTTCAGTAGAAGAGGAAATTGCTGCCTGTGAAAAGGAACTGGAAAAGGCGCATGAGGTGATCGGAGACACTGCGGTTGCCATTGATTATCTGTACCATCCGCGTCCACTGGGACTTGCAAAGATTCTGCTTACTCATGGCTTCCGGGTAATACGGATCTATCTGGATTCCATCAGTCCGGAAGAAAAAGCAGAATTTGAGTGGCTGAAGGAGCATGCACCGGATCTGCAGTTGATTGCAACGATCCAGGTGAAAATGCGTGTGCTTCCGAGAACATCGGATGAAAAAATACTGGCGATCGGACAGAAGGCGGCATGGTTTACAGGAAGTCCGTATTTTGTCAATATGGTACAGGGCGGCGGTCTTTACGGATTTGACGGGATCCGCAGGACGGCAGAGCTTATGGCCGAAGCATTTACCGAAGAAAAAGACACGGAAGATCTGGTTGTGCGAAAAGGATGGGGGTGTGAAAGCTGTATATGAGACAATCTTATCGAATCATACCAATTTATACAGCAGATGTATCCGGTGTGTGTTCTGCACTTTATGAGCTTGGCGGCATGACAGTCATGCACGATCCGTCCGGATGCAATTCGACCTACAACACTCATGATGAGATCCGCTGGTACGATCAGGACAGTCTGATCTATATTTCCGGTCTGACAGAAATTGATGCAATCATGGGAAATGATGAAAAATTTCTGGATGATGTCAAAGAGGCAGCAAGGGAGCTGCATCCGAAATTTATTGCCCTTGCAGGATCCCCAATTCCGTATATGAATGGAACCGATTTTCCGGCACTGGCACAGGTACTGGAAGAAGAAACCGGGATTCCTGCATTTGCAGTACCGACGAACGGAATGCATGATTATGTATATGGGGCAGGAATTGCATTAGAGGAGATCGCGAAAAGATTTACCGGGGAAAAGACAGGACGGATTCAGGCACGCACCGTCAATCTGCTTGGTGTGACACCACTGGACTTTGGACCGGTATCTCATGTAGAGGTGCTGAAAGAGAACCTGAAAGCCTGTGGATGGAAGGTGCTGTCTACTTGGGCAATGGGAGATGAACTGGATGCATTTTTGCAGGCAGGAGAAGCAGAGGTGAATCTGGTGGTATCTTCGGTCGGGCTTCGTGCGGCGAAAGTACTGGAAGAAAAGTTCGGAACCCCGTATGTGATTGGAACGCCGATTGGTTCTTATACAGAGCGGATTGTGAAAGCACTGGAAGAAAAAGAGCAGATGCCATATCTGAAGAATCGGATGCAGGGTGAAATTGAAGAAATCATGGAGCAGAAGGGAAACAGAAATCCGGCATCGGGAGAAGAAATAAAGAAGCCTGAAGCGGCAGGCAGACAAAAGAAAGTGACTCTGATCGGAGAACCGGTGACCATGGAATCTCTGGCAGCAGGGATCGAACAGAAATATGGCTGTCCGGTGGAAGTTCTCTGCCCGCTGGAAAAAACAGAAGGTCTGCTTTGTAGACAGGACAGATGGATCTGTGGGGAAGAAGAGATGGAAGAAGCATTGAAAGATGCAGAAATCATTGTAGCGGATCCATTGTATCAGCCAATCTGTCCGAAGCATTGTATGTTTTATGAACTGCCGCATATTGCATTTTCCGGAAGAATTTATCTGAAAAGGCTTCCGGTGCTGGGACAACTGATTTAGATGCGGTAAAAATGGATCAAATTCTCACAAAAGAGATTGATCCATTTTTTGTTTCCGTTTTTTCTATAACAGGAAATTGCATTTCCTGTTATTAAAAGGTCTCCGGCAGGTTTCAAAATATTGTCATGATCAATTTTGTGACAGAAAAATTAAATAAAGCATTAAAAACAGTATCTTTTTTGCAAAAGAACTGATATAATTTATAACAAATCATTTAATTATGAGAGGATGTTTGTGGTTTTAGAAATCATATTATGGATAATAAGGTTCTTTTTCGGAGCTGGCATCTTCAGCTTCTTACATATTGTCATCGATAAATTAACATACGGGAAAAGCGCAATATGTGCAAAGAGCAAGAGGATTGCAAGATATTTCTTAGTGGAATTAACAGGTGGAGTATCCATGACCGGTTGTGCGATTGTATATGGTTGCGGGAAAATGGGTGTGATTTCACTAAGAGGCGCAGTTTTTTTTATATATTTGGGAATACTGTTTGTGATTGCCTTGGTTGACTGGCATATACAGATGATTTATGATCGATTTCATATTATGATCTTGATACTTGCGGTTTTGGACTTTATGCTTTATCCGGAGATGGGAATTGCTACAAGACTGACCGGTATGGGAATCATATCAGTGCCGATGCTGGTGCTGGCACTTGCAATTCCAGGGGCTTTCGGAGGCGGAGATATCAAGCTGATGTCGGTAAGCGGATTGCTTATTGGTGGCGCGTCAATGATATGTGCAATGTGTATTGGGATTATAACAGGAGGTGCTTATGTGACACTGATGCTGGTACGAAAGAGGCTGAATAAAACAGATCAGTTTGCGTTTGGACCATTTCTTGCGTTTGGACTTGCAACTGCAATTTTTCTGGGAGATAAGATGGCAGTGTGGTATCTGCAGTTTGGGGCGGTATAGGCAGAAAATGATTTGCGTGTGGAATTGTGCAGATTAAGTATGGACGGATAAGGGCTGGTATGATAGTATAAATGCGGAAAATTTGTGTATTTCGAAAAATATATCATAGGAGTAGACAATTATGATATGCTACCCTCATATAGGACAATGAAATATAAAAGTCCTATATGGGGGTATTTTCATGTTCAGAAAGAGTAAGATAGAACCAGTAGAAAAAGTAAAAATAGTCGAACGCTACCTTGCAGGAGAAAGTGGCATACGGCAAGCAGGAAAAGAATTGGGAGTTGATCATCATAGTATTCGAAATTGGATTTCTATTTATCAGTATGATGGACCAACTGGATTACTCAATCAACCGAAAAACAGATCTTATTCAAAAGATTTAAAAATATCTGCTATAAATGATTATCTTAACGGAGAAGGATCTCTTCAGGATATTTGCACAAAATACGGAATTCGTTCACACAGACAGCTTTCCGATTGGATTAAGGTGTATAATTCTGGTGGAATATTAAAAACATCCACTGGAGATGCTTACATGAAAAAAGCAAAGAACACTACACTTGATGAGAGATTAAAAATAGTAACAGATTGTCTTGCAAATGATAAGAATTATGGTGCAATGGCACTCAAATATGATTGTTCCTATCAACAAGTTCGCAATTGGGTAATACGATACGAAAAGATGGGTCAAGCGGGTCTGGAAGACAGACGTGGACGTCGTATAGCTTCTCTTCCAAGCAGAACACCTGAAGAAGAGCTACGTGACAAGATAGCTGAACTGGAAAGAAGAAATCTAGACTTACAAATGGAGAATGATCTGTTAAAAAAAGTCAGAGAACTGGAAAGGAGGGGTCGCTATCTTTAATCCATCGGTTAGCCGAATATGAAGCCATCCAAAAACTAATTAGATGGACATAAAGGAATTCATGTGAATGATAAACGAGTACTTCGTATTTGTAGGAAATACGATATAAAATCAAATATTAAATGGAAACCTAAGAGTTGTACCAGAGGAGACAGAAATCCTGATTACATAGCAAAAAACTATTTACACCGTGAATTTCACGCCGAAAAACCGAATGAAAAGTGGCTTACAGATGTTTCTGAATTTAAATACTACAACGGAATAGAAGTTCATAAAGTTTATCTGAGTGCTATTTTAGATTTATATGATAGAAGGATTGTTTCCTTTAAAATCAGCGATCATAATGATAATCCATTAGTTATGGACACGTTTGATGAGGCTGTTCATCAGGAGCCAGATGCACACCCATTAGTTCATTCTGATCGAGGCTTTCAATATACAAGCGCACAGTTTTATACTAGATTAAAAAAACATCATATGAAGCAGAGTATGTCTAGAGTTGCCCACTGTATTGACAATGGACCAATGGAAGGGTTTTGGGGAATTCTAAAACGAGAAATGTATTATAAACAGCGTTTTAATGACAGAAGCTCTTTGATTACTGCGATAGCTAATTACATAGATTACTACAACAACCAACGACTTCAAAGGAAACTGCATGTAATGACACCAATGAAATATCATGAGCAATATACAAAAGCAGCATAAAATACCGCCAGCCATAGCATGGCTGACGATACAAAAATTTATTATTTTTTATTGTCCTCTTGACGGGGAGCATACCAGAAATGATCTGAAAAATATGGTTCCTTTTTGAAAAAGCGAGGGAGAAAGAAGAGACTTTCCCTGTGAAGTTTCTGATAAATATCAGGAAATCTTACACCGGCAAAGATACCACTTCTCGATCAGTCCGATCAGAGCATAGAGCAGCATGGCGATCACGCAGAGGATGCAGATGCTCATCAGCAGCCAGTCGAGCTTGAAGACCTGACTGCCGTAGATGATCATATAGCCAAGTCCTTCCCTGCCGCCGATAAATTCTCCGATGATCACGCCTACCAGACAAAGTCCGATATTGACCTTCATGGTGCTGATGATCGCCGGAATGCAGCTTGGGATCACTACCTTGGAGAGGGCATGGAGCCGGTTTCCGTGAAGAGTGTAGATGAGCATGATTTTATCTGGGTCTACTTCGGAGAATTCGGAATAGAGGTTCAGTATGCTCCCGAAGATTGCAACAGACATTCCGGCAATGATAATTGTTGTGCGGTTTGCGCCGAGCCAGACAATGAGAAGCGGAGCAAGCGCAGATTTTGGCAGACTGTTCAGGACGACCAGATAAGGCTCCAGGATTTCCGAAAGCTTCCGAAAGAGCCAGAGAAGGACGGTAACAAAAAGGCTGAAGAAGATTACCAGGATAAAACTGACCAGGGTTTCGTAAAGAGTCACTCCGATATGACGGAAAATACTGCCGTCACCGGTCATTTCCAGAAAACACAGGGCAATCCGGGAAGGACTGCTGAAAATGAAAGAGTCGATCAGTCCTGTATTTGCCGAAAATTCCCAGAGAAAGAGGAATGTCAGCAAGATGGAGACTCTGGAAACAGCAATGATCCGTTTATGTCTGCGGTGCATATTCAGGTAATGCAGCTGGTTTTTTGAAAGTTCATTCATCCGGGTTCAGCTCCTTCCAGATCAGATTGAAATAAGTCTTAAATTCCGGGGCATTGCGGCGGGCAAGCGGGGAAAGTCCCGGATCAGAAAAGGAAACATTGACCGTCTGCCCAATGGTTGCCGGACGGCTTGTGAGAACAAGGATCCGGTCAGCAAGACTGACCGCTTCGGCAAGGTCATGGGTGACAAGGATCGCTGTTTTTTTCTCTTTTTTGATAATCTGCCCGATATCATCACTGACATTTAACCGGGTCTGATAATCCAAGGCAGAAAAGGGTTCATCCAAAAGCATGATATCCGGCTTCAGGACCAGCGTGCGGATCAGCGCGGCTCTCTGGCGCATTCCTCCGGAAAGTTCGGATGGTTTTGCATTTGCAAAGGCATTCAGGCCGTATTGTGTAAGAAGGGCTCTTGCCAGTGCGCGGGAACGGGCAGTCAGTGCATGCTGGATCTCGAGACCGAGCAGAACGTTCTGATAGATGGTACGCCACTCAAGAAGTTCATCCTTTTGCAGCATATATCCGATGCCGGAAGTATTGTCCGGATGATAGCTGCCGTTTATTTTGATGAGACCTTTTTCCGGGGTGAGAAGACCCGCAATCAGGTGGAGCAGTGTAGATTTTCCGCACCCGGAGGGACCGACCAGAGCAATAAATTCCCCTTCGCGGACCGAAAAGGTGATGTCTTTCAGGGTGTAGGTTTCTCCTTCCAGTGTATGGTAAGCATAATGAACGTTTTTCAGTTCCAGTGCATATTGCATGATAATCCTCCAGATACAGAAACGATCATAAGTCTTTTACTTACAGTTTATGAGAAATAAAAAAAAGCGTGTGTGCATCTGGCTGGAATGGAGCGGAAAAAGAAAAACAGAGCAGAAAAGATATTGTGCGAAGAGAACAGCTGCACTATAATAAGAAACAAATCTGCAATATGAGGAGAGATGAACAGATGCAGAAAAAGAATTACCAGAAAGAACTGGATAAAAAGATAGAACAGATCGTATCGGAAAAGAAAGTTCCACGTCTGTTCCTTCACAGCTGTTGTGCACCATGCAGCAGTTATGTGCTGGAATATCTGTCGGAATATTTTGAGATTACGGTTTTTTATTACAATCCGAATATTTTTCCGGAATCCGAATTTGAAAAACGGATCCACGAACAGAAGAAGCTGATCCGTGAGCTTCCGGCGAAGCATACGATCCATTTTCAGGCGGGAAATTATGACAGTGAAAAATTTTACGAGATGGCGAAGGGACTGGAGATGATTCCGGAAGGTGGAGAGCGGTGCTTCAGGTGTTATGAGCTCAGACTCCGGGAAGCTGCGAGATTTGCAAAAGAAGGCAGATATGATTATTTCACAACAACCCTTTCCATCAGTCCGCTGAAAAATGCACAGAAGCTGAATGAGATTGGTGAGCGGCTTGCCGGGGAATATGGAGTGGCTTATCTGGTTTCAGATTTTAAAAAGAGAAATGGATATAAGCGTTCAACCGAGCTGTCAAAGATTTACGGACTTTACCGCCAGGACTATTGTGGCTGTATTTATTCCAAAAATCAGAGAGAACGGGAAAAGAAACTTCGGGAGGAAGAGGAAAGTTCTGTGAAAAGTTAAGAGGGGAACTTTACAGAATCCGACATTCTATGGTACACTAAAGCACAGAATTACGTTGAAGAAAAGAGGGAAAGCTATGGCACAGTTATGGGGAGGACGTTTTACGAAAGAAACCGACAAACTGGTTTATAATTTCAATGCGTCCATTTCATTTGATAAACGATTTTATGAGCAGGATATCCAGGGCAGCAAGGCGCATGTTATGATGCTTGCAAAGCAGGGGATCCTGACAGACGATGAGAAGCAGCAGATTCTGGACGGACTGGAAAGCATCCGCAGGGATGTAGAGAGCGGAAAGCTTGAGATTACAGAGGAATACGAAGATATCCACAGTTTTGTAGAGGCAAATCTGATCGACCGGATCGGGGATGCAGGAAAGAAGCTGCATACCGGAAGAAGCCGTAATGACCAGGTTGCACTGGATATGAAGCTTTATACAAGAAGTGAGATCACCGCACTGCAGGGACTGGTTGTGGATATGCTCCGCGAACTTCTTGCGATCATGAAGGACAACACTGAGACGATTATGCCGGGATTTACTCATTTGCAGAAAGCGCAGCCGATCACACTGGCACATCATATGGGCGCTTATTTTGAGATGTTCAAAAGAGACCATATGCGTCTGAAAGATATTTACAAGAGAATGAATACCTGTCCGCTGGGTTCCGGAGCACTTGCAGGAACCACTTATGATCTGGACAGAGCATACACCGCAGAGCTTCTCGGATTTGACGGACCGACACTGAACAGTATGGATTCTGTATCGGACCGTGATTATCTGATCGAGCTGATGAGTGCTCTATCTACGATTATGATGCATTTAAGCCGCTTCTCAGAAGAAGTGATCATCTGGAATTCCAATGAATACCAGTTTGTCGATATCGATGACAGCTACAGCACCGGAAGCAGTATCATGCCACAGAAGAAGAATCCGGATATTGCGGAACTTGTTCGTGGAAAGACAGGACGTGTATACGGTGCACTGACTTCGATCCTGACTACAATGAAAGGAATTCCGCTTGCTTACAATAAAGATATGCAGGAGGACAAAGAGCTGGTATTTGATGCCATCGATACCGTGAAAGGATGCCTGGCTTTATTTACTGGAATGCTCGCAACCATGAAGTTCAACAAAGAACGTATGTTGGAAAGCTGCAGACACGGATTTACCAATGCAACAGATGCAGCTGACTATCTGGTAAATCACGGGGTACCGTTCCGTGATGCACATGGAATCGTAGGAAAGCTGGTACTTTATTGCATCGATAAGAAGATTGCGTTAGATGATATGTCACTGGAAGAATATAAGGAGATCTCTCCGGTATTTGAAGAAGATATTTATGATGCGATCAGCATGGAGACCTGTGTCAATAAGAGAAATACGATCGGTGCACCTGGACCGGAAGCTATGAAAAGGGTGATCGCGCTTCACGAAGCGTATCTGGAAGAGTGCTAATCGTTATAAGGAAAATGAGCATTGCTGGTCACAGGTACTGGGAACAGTAACATGAGCGTTAATAAGTAGACATAGTTTTTCAATTGTCAGGGTTGAAAAATGTCGGAAAATGCGCTATGATATACAAATCACGCGTACAAATGTGCGCATCAAAAAGACAAAACAGGAAATGAGGACATAAAAATGGATCAGAAATTAAGAGTAGGTATTCTTGGTGCAACAGGAATGGTAGGACAGAGATTTATCTCTCTGCTGGAAAATCATCCGTGGTTTGAGGTAGTAACACTGGCTGCAAGCCCGCGTTCCGCAGGAAAGACATATGAAGAAGCAGTCGGAGACCGCTGGAAAATGGACACTCCGATGCCGGAAGCAGTCAAGAAGATCGTTGTACATAATGTCAACGAAGTAGAAGAAGTTGCAAAGACAGTTGACTTTGTATTCAGTGCAGTTGATATGTCAAAAGATGAGATTCGTGCGATCGAGGAAGCATACGCAAAGACAGAGACACCGGTTGTATCTAATAACAGTGCCCACAGATGGACACCGGATGTACCGATGGTAATCCCGGAAGTAAACCCGGAACATTTTGCAGTCATCGAAGACCAGAAAAAGCGTCTTGGAACTACAAGAGGATTTATCGCAGTAAAACCAAACTGTTCGATCCAGAGCTATGCGCCTTGCCTTGCAGCCTGGAAAGAATTCGGACCGAAAGAACTGGTTGTTACAACTTACCAGGCAATTTCAGGTGCAGGAAAGACCTTTAAAGACTGGCCGGAAATGGTAGAAAATATCATTCCATTCATTGGTGGAGAAGAAGAAAAGAGCGAGCAGGAACCACTTCGTGTTCTCGGCAGAGTTGAAAATGGACAGATCGTAAAAGCAGATTCTCCGAAGATCACATGCCAGTGTGTACGTGTACCGGTTCTTAACGGACATACCGCTGCCGTATTTATCAATTTTGAAAAGAAACCAACCAAAGAGCAGCTGATCGAAAAACTGGAAAGTTTCAAAGGCTTCCCGCAGGAAGCAGAGCTTCCGAGTGCACCGAAGCAGTTCATCCGCTATATGACAGAAGACAACCGTCCGCAGGTGAAACTGGATGTAGATTATGAGAACGGAATGGGAATTTCTATCGGACGACTCAGAGAAGATTCCCTTTACGATTATAAATTTATCGGACTTTCCCACAATACAGTCCGCGGTGCGGCAGGAGGAGCTGTTCTCTGTGCTGAGACACTGACTGCAAAAGGCTTTATCACAAAGAAATAGCTTTTGCAGGAAAGTTTAAAAGAAGTTAACTTTTCTTTCTTCTGATTCAGTGGTAGAATGAAATTATACCAGTGTAAAGGAAGAGTGAAGGTGGGCTAATATGAAAAAAGAAATGCAGAACTATACACAGAACAGAGAACTGTCCTGGCTGAAGTTCAATCAGAGGGTACTGGAGGAAGCAAAGGATTCTTCAGTACCCCTTCTTGAAAGAATGAAGTTTGTATCCATTTTTACAAGCAACCTGGATGAATTTTTTATGATCCGCGTAGGAAGCCTGTATGATATGTCGCTTACGGATAACAGCACGATCGACAGCCGTTCGGGGATGAATCCGAAAGAGCAGCTGGATGCAATCTTTGCGGCTGTAGCACCATTGTATAAAGAGCGGGACAAGACTTACTCGGAGATCAAGAAGCTGCTGAATCCATACGGTGTCTGTGGACTATCGATAAAAGAGCTGGAGCAGCAGGAAAAGAAGTATGTGAAAAAGTACTTCAAAGACCAGATCCTACCGATCCTGTCTCCACAGATCGTGGATGCCAATCATCCATTCCCACATCTGCTCAATAAGGAACTGTATGTGATCGCAAGTCTGAAGCAGAATGGAACTTCCATGATTGGAATCGTACCGGTTCCACAGTTTGTGTCAGATATTTTATATCTTCCGGGTCATGATATCCGTTATATCCGTATGGAAAAGGTGATCATGGAATATCTGGATGTGGTGTTCGACAAATACGAGGTATCGAACAAGAATTATATCTGCGTGACAAGGAATGCAGATGTGTCGCCGGACGATGAGGCCCTGGAGATCAATGATGATTTCCGTCTGCTGATGCAGGAAACCCTTCACAAGCGCCGCAGAATGGCAGTGGTCCGCATGGATACAGCGGAGCCGCTGGATAAGGAACTGGAAAAGTATTTCTGTGACAAATTTAAGATCACACCGGCACAGATCTACCGGACCAAGATGCCGATGAAGCTGGATTATATTTTTTCGATTATGGATAAGGTTCCGGCATCGCTGAAACGTTCTCTGATCGACGAACCGTTTACTCCGCAGCCGTCCCGCTATCTGACGGATGGAAAAGTGATTCCGCAGGTAAAGAAAAAAGATATACTTCTTTCTTATCCGTATGAGAGTATGGATCCGTTTCTGCGTATGATCAAGGAAGCGGCTTATGATCCGACCGTTCTTACGATCAGGATCACAATCTACCGTCTGGCAAAGAAGGCACGGCTGGTAGAGTACTTATGTGCAGCGGCCGAGAACGGCAAAGAGGTTACGGTTTTGATCGAGCTGAGAGCCAGATTCGATGAGCAGAACAATATTGACTGGTCCGAACGTCTGGAAGAAGCAGGATGCCGTGTGATTTACGGATTTGAAGGTTATAAGGTGCATTCCAAGATCTGTCTGATCACTTACCGGAACCGCAACAATATCGAATATATTACGCAGGTGGGAACCGGAAACTACAATGAAAAGACAGCAACGATGTATACGGATGTGTCGCTGATCACAGCGGATAAGGGAATCGGAGAGGATGCAGCCGTCTTCTTCAAGAATATGTCCATTGGCAATCTCAATGGAAGCTATCAGCACATTATTGTTTCACCGACCAGTCTGAAACCAAAGGTGCTTTCGCTGATGGACGAGGAGATCAAAAAGGGAACGAACGGACGGATCATCATGAAGATGAATTCTGTGACGGATGTAGATTTTATCCAGAAGGTTTCCGAGGCATCAAATGCAGGGGTGAAGGTGGATCTGATCGTCCGTGGGATCTGCTGTATTCTTCCGGGAGTCAAAGGGTACACAGAGAATCTCCGTGTGACCAGTATTGTCGGACGTTATCTTGAGCATCCGCGTATTTTCCTTTTTGGAACAGGAGCGGATCAGAAAATCTATATCGGTTCCGCAGATATGATGACGCGTAATACGGAAAAACGCGTGGAAGTGGCATGTCCGGTTTACGATGAAACTATCAGGAAACAGCTGACACATATGCTGAAGATCATGCTTGCGGACAATGTAAAAGCGCGGGAATTAAAGAGTGACGGCAAATACTACATGAAAGAAAAAGGAACTTCAAAAGTCAATTCCCAGGAATATTTTATGCGTGAAGCAATCACCGTCAGACATCCGGAAGGACGGACAAAACAAAGCTTCGTTGATAAAATCCGGAAGATTTTTCGAAGAAAATAATTTGTTTTATGTTCTGAATATGATATGATAAAAAAGTGGAGCTGGTATCAGCTTCACTTTTTAAACGCTGTGAGAGTTGCTATAGCGTGAAAATACAGGAGTACAAAATTATTATATGGGTAAATCGGTATATATTGCAGAAAAGCCGAGTGTGGCACAGGAATTTGCCAAGGCACTGCATTTGAATTTGAAAAGAAAAGACGGATATCTGGAATCAGATGAGGCGATCGTAACCTGGTGTGTTGGCCATCTTGTCACGATGAGTTATCCGGAAGTATATGATGAAAAGTATAAGAGATGGTCTTTGCAGACACTGCCATTCATTCCGCAGGAATTTCTCTATGAGGTGATACCGGGAGTAAAGAAGCAGTTTGAGATCGTAAAAGGAATACTGACCAGGAAGGATGTAGACCGGATTTATGTCTGTACCGACTCGGGAAGAGAAGGAGAATACATTTACCGTCTGGTGGAACAGATGGCAGGCGTAAAAGGGAAAGAACGCCGGCGTGTGTGGATCGATTCCCAGACGGAGGAAGAGATCCTTAGAGGAATCCGTGAGGCGAAGGATCTGTCAGAATACGATAATCTGTCAGCTTCGGCTTATCTCCGTGCGAAGGAAGATTATCTGATGGGAATCAACTTTTCCAGACTTCTGACACTCAAATATGGAAACAGCATTTCAAATTATCTTGGGAATAAATACACGGTTGTATCTGTCGGACGTGTGATGACCTGTGTCCTTGGAATGGTCGTAAGGCGGGAACGGGAGATCCGTGAATTTGTTAAAACGCCGTTCTATCGTGTGATCGAATCGGTAAATGTAGACGGACATACTTTTACCGGTGAGTGGCGTGCAGTGAAAGGTTCGGCTTATTTTGAGTCTCCAAAGCTCTATAAAGAGAATGGATTTAAAGAGAAAGAGGAGGCAAAAAAGCTGATAGCTGTTTTGAAAGAGGGAACATCCCCTCTTACCTGCCGGATTGTATCCATTGAAAAGAAAAAAGAGAAAAAGAATCCGCCACTTCTGTTTAACCTTGCAGAACTTCAGAACGAATGCTCCAAACGGTTCAAGATCAGTCCGGATGAAACGCTCCGCATTGTGCAGGAGCTTTACGAGAAGAAGCTTGTCACCTATCCGAGAACAGACGCCAGAGTGCTTTCGACAGCAGTATCAAAGGAGATCACAAAGAACCTGAACGGGCTGAGTAAATACCAGATGGCTGCACCATATATGCAGGATATTCTGCATTACGGAGCATATAAAAATCTGGCAAAGACGCGTTATGTCAATGACAAGCAGATCACGGATCATTATGCGATCATCCCGACAGGACAGGGACTTTCAGCATTGAATTCGGTATCTGCAACAGCTCATCATGTGTATGATGTGATCGTCCGGAGGTTTCTGGGTATCTTCTATCCTCCGGCAGTTTATCAGAAAGTGGCGTTGGTAACACAGATCGGAAAAGAACAGTTTTTCTCCAACTTCCGTGTACTTGCGGAAGAAGGATATCTGAAGGTGGCAGGGGTCCCTGCCCCAAAGAAAAATGCAAATGGAAATGACGCGGAAGGAGATGAAAGTGATAACAATGTGGATCTGGATGCCGCATTTTTTGCATCCATCCAGAAGCTAAAAAAAGGTGATATCCTGGATGTGAAATCACTGGATATCAAAGAGGGAGAAACTTCACCGCCGAAGAGATACAATTCCGGTTCCATGATCCTTGCGATGGAAAATGCAGGTCAGCTGATCGAGGATGAGGAACTTCGTGCGCAGATCAAAGGAAGCGGGATCGGAACCAGTGCGACCAGGGCGGAGATCCTGAAAAAGCTCTTCAATATCAAATATCTGGCACTGAATAAAAAGACGCAGGTGATCACACCGACGCTTCTTGGAGAAATGATCTATGATGTGGTGTTGAATTCTATCCGTTCACTTCTGAATCCGGAGCTGACGGCAAGCTGGGAAAAGGGGCTTAACTATGTGGCAGAGGGAGAAATTACATCGGATGAATATATGACAAAACTGGATCATTTTATTGTCAGCAGAACCAACGGAGTACTGGGAATGAATAACCAGTATCAGTTAAGAAGCTGCTATGACAGGGCAGCAGCATTTTATAAAAAAGAAACCAAAGGCAGAGCATCGAAAGGAAAGAAAGAATGAAAGAAATGACGGTTAAAGAAATGTATACGCTGGAAGAGACAATCGCAAAGGATTTGTTTGAAGGAGTGACCTACCCGTGGGAAGTACTTCCGAAAATCAGCAGTTTTATCCTGGAACTGGGTGCGTCTCTTCCGGAAGAAGAGTATGAAAAACGTGGAGAAAATGTGTGGGTTGCCAGATCCGCAAAGGTTGCACCGACTGCATTTATCGGCGGTCCGGCGATCATCGGAAAGGACGCAGAGGTAAGACACTGTGCGTTTATCCGTGGAAATGCGATCGTAGGAGAAGGGGCAGTTGTCGGGAATTCTACCGAGCTGAAAAATGTGGTTCTCTTCAATAAAGTACAGGTTCCACATTATAATTATGTGGGGGATTCAATCCTTGGATACAAGTCACATATGGGAGCAGGTTCTATCACATCTAATGTGAAATCCGATAAAAAACTGGTGGTTGTAAAGACGCCGGAAGGAAATATCGAGACCGGTATGAAAAAATTCGGCGCGATGCTGGGTGACCATGTAGAAGTTGGATGTGGAACTATTCTGAACCCGGGAAGTGTAGTAGGACCGCATACCAATATTTATCCACTTTCTTCGGTGAGAGGATTTGTGCCGGGAGGAAGTATTTACAAATGTGCAGGTGAAGTGGTTGAAATGAGACAGGAGTAATGACGGATGAAGCTTACGATACTTGGAACGGGAAATGCAACAGTAACGGAATGCTATAATACATGTTTTGCCCTCTCGGATGGAAACAGGCATTTTCTGGTGGATACCGGCGGCGGAAACCGTATTTTAAAGGTGTTAAAAGACACTGGGATCCAGCTGGGAGACATTCACGATATTTTTATTACCCATGAACATATCGATCATCTTCTGGGCGTGATCTGGCTGATACGGATGATCGGGCAGAAGAAGATCGGCCAGGGAAAATATGAGGGGAATCTGCGGATCTACTGCCATGAAGAGCTGGCAAGATCAATCCGCATGATCGCAGAACTTACGATCCAGAAAAAGGTGACGAAATATTTTGATGACCGGATTCTTTTTGTGCCGGTGCATCACGGAGAGACAAAGGAAATCCTTGGCTGTCCGGTCACCTTTTTCGATATTTTTTCCACGAAGGCAAAGCAGTTCGGGTTTACGATGCTGCTTCCGAACGGAGTGAAGTTTACCTGCTGCGGTGACGAACCGTACAATGAGAAAGATTATGAATTTGTGAAAGGCAGCGACTGGCTGACCCATGAGGCGTTCTGCCTGTATGGAGAAGCAGATAAGTTCAAGCCTTATGAAAAGCACCACAGTACTGTGAAAGAAGCATGTCAGCTTGCCGAGGAGCTTCAGATTCCGCATCTGATCCTGTATCATACGGAAGAGATGCATCTTAAGGAGAGGAAAGAGCTTTATACGCGGGAAGGACGGGAGTACTATCACGGGAAGTTGTTTGTGCCGGATGATCTTGAGGTGTTTGAGCTTTAGATTGCAGGACGGGCGGTCTGCGGGAAAATAGAAGACGGACGCGCTTTTAATAAAATAAACCGGACAGATTTAGTTGTGCAGGGCATTCCGATGAGCCTCCGAATGCGAAATTATGTCAGCAATGGCTTCCGAGAAGAAGTGTTCTGGTTGTGGGGGAAGGGGAAGATGTGGTATGATGGGGGAGTCAGAAGCTTTGAGGATCTGGGCGAGAAAGGTTTTCGGGAGGGGTTCGGTTTCTTCTCCGGGGAAGGTGAGACGTGTGGATCTGATTTAAAAATGTAGTTGACAAACCAGAACATACGTACTAATATAGAAGCAGAACAAACATTCGTTCGATGGAGAGCGTGGGCGAAGAATCTGGGATAAGGAGATTAATGATGGCGAATAATACAATGAATGATGAGAATAAAAAGAAAGCATTAGACGCAGCAATTGCAAAGCTTGAGAAAGATTTTGGTAAGGGAGCGGTTATGAAGCTGGGTGATCCGGCGGCACAGGTGCATGTTGAGACGGTTCCGACCGGTTCTCTGAGCCTGGATCTGGCACTTGGTGTTGGCGGCGTTCCGAAAGGACGTATTATTGAAATTTATGGACCTGAATCAAGTGGTAAGACGACAGTTGCATTACATATGATCGCAGAAGTACAGAAAAGAGGCGGCATTGCGGGATTTATCGATGCAGAGCATGCACTGGATCCGGTATATGCGAAGAATATCGGTGTAGATATTGATGAACTTTACATTTCACAGCCAGACAGCGGAGATCAGGCATTGGAGATCACTGAGACAATGGTACGTTCCGGTGCGATTGACATTATCGTAGTCGATTCTGTTGCAGCACTTGTTCCGAAGCAGGAGATTGAGGGTGATATGGGTGATACACATGTAGGTCTGCAGGCAAGACTGATGTCACAGGCACTCAGAAAGCTGACACCGGTTATCAGTAAATCAAACTGTGTTGTAATCTTTATCAACCAGCTGCGTGAGAAGGTTGGCGTTATGTTCGGTAATCCGGAGACAACAACGGGTGGACGGGCACTGAAGTTCTATTCATCTGTCCGTATGGATGTCCGCAGAACTGAGACTCTGAAGCAGGGCGGAGAGATGGTTGGTAACCATGTCCGCGTGAAGATCGTGAAGAATAAAATTGCACCTCCGTTCAAGGAAGCAGAATTTGATATCATGTTCGGAAAAGGAATTTCCAGAGAAGGCGATATCCTGGATCTTGCGACGAAGATTGATCTGGTCAATAAGAGTGGTGCATGGTATGCATACAACGGAGAAAAGATCGGTCAGGGACGTGAGAATGCAAAGTCTTATCTGACAGCACATCCGGAGATTATGGAAGAGATTGAAGAAAAAGTCCGTGCGCATTACGGAATCGGTGCAGAAGGGCAGGAAGCAGAAGAATCGGCACAGGCTGCTCCGGCAGATGCTGAAGAAGTGATGGATGAGGAAGAATAAAACATATGATGAGAATTACCCGAATCGAGCCAGTTACAAAGACAAAGTATCGGGTATCTGTTGATGAGCAGTTCGCCTTTGTGGTTTACAAAGGCGAACTGTCCCGTTTTCACCTGAAAGAAGAGTGTGAATTGACAGAGGATACTTATGCAAAGATCAAAGAAGTTCTTTTGAAGCGGGCAAAGCTTCGTGCGATGCACCTGCTGAATGACATGGCAAGAACTGAATCCCAGCTCAGAGATAAATTAAAGCTGGGTGGCTATCCATCGGAAGTCACCGAAGCGGCGATTGCCTATGTGAAATCATTTGGATATATCAATGATGACGCCTACATTCGGAACTTTATAGACAGCAGGAAAGATAAAAAGAGCAGACGCGAGATTTATGCCCTTCTGAGACAGAAGGGCGTGGATATGAACCGGGCAGAAGAGATCATGGAAGAGATGTATGAAGAACATTCCGATCAGGAAGCAATCCGGGAACTTCTTCGCAAAAAACACTGGGACTTTGCCTGTACAGATCCGAAAGAAAAGCAGAAAATATATGGATATTTGGTGCGGAAAGGATTTCGTTACGAAGATATCCGTCAAGTAATACAAGTTTGCGATTGGAATGCTTGACATATTTGTGAAAACAGTATAGAATTTAAGTGTTGTATTTGTACAATGAAAACTAAATAAGGAGGTGCTCCTGTGCTGATACCTATAATTATTGCTGTAGTTGTTACGCTTATAGTAGTAATGCCGGTTACTTATTTTGTTACTGTTTCCAAGTTGAAGAACGATGCAAATTCTAAGATTGGGAACGCTGATGTAAAAGCAAGAGAAATTATTGATGATGCTTTGAAGACAGCAGAGACAAAGAAGAAGGAAGCACTTTTGGAAGTAAAGGAAGAGTCCATCAAGACAAAGAATGAACTTGAAAAAGAGACTAAGGAACGCAGAGCTGAACTTCAGCGTTATGAAAAGCGTGTACTTTCAAAAGAAGAATCTCTGGATAAGAGATCTGCGGCAATTGAGCAGAGAGAGACTGCATTTACTGCAAAAGAGACAGCGATGAAGCAGCGGGAGGCTGAAGTTGAAGAACTCAGCCAGAAAAGAGTACAGGAACTAGAAAGAATCTCAGGACTTACCTCCGAACAGGCAAAGGATTATCTATTAAAAACTGTTGAAGAAGATGTGAAACATGACACTGCCAAGATGGTGAAAGAGCTTGAAACACGTGCAAAGGAAGAGGCTGACAAGAAGGCGAAAGAGTATGTTGTCACCGCAATCCAGAGATGTGCGGCAGATCATGTGGCTGAAACTACGATCTCGGTAGTTCAGCTTCCAAGTGACGAGATGAAGGGTAGAATTATCGGACGAGAGGGACGGAATATCCGTACTCTTGAGACACTGACAGGAGTAGAGCTTATTATTGATGATACTCCGGAGGCAGTTGTTCTTTCCGGATTTGATCCAATCCGAAGAGAAGTGGCAAGAATTGCACTGGAGCGTTTGATCGTAGATGGACGAATCCATCCTGCAAGAATCGAAGAGATGGTTGAAAAAGCGCAGAAAGAAGTAGAGACTATGATGCGCGAAGAAGGAGAGGCAGCAGCACTTGAAGTTGGTGTACACGGCATCCATCCAGAACTGATTCGTCTTCTTGGACGTATGAAGTTCAGAACGAGCTACGGTCAGAATGCACTGAAGCATTCAATTGAGGTTGCTCAGCTATCCGGATTGCTTGCGGGCGAGATCGGACTGGATGTCCGTATCGCAAAGCGTGCAGGTCTTTTACATGACATCGGTAAATCGATCGATCACGATGTAGAAGGTTCACATGTTCAGATTGGTGTAGACCTTTGTAGAAAATACAAAGAGTCGCCGCTTATTATCAACGCGGTAGAAGCACATCATGGTGATGTAGAACCACAGTCTCTGATTGCAGGCGTTGTTCAGGCAGCAGATGCGATTTCGGCTGCAAGACCAGGTGCAAGAAGAGAAACCTTGGAGACATACACAAACAGATTAAAACAGTTAGAAGATATTACCAACCAATTTAAAGGGGTTGAGAAGTCATTTGCTATTCAGGCGGGTAGAGAGATTCGCGTAATGGTAGTTCCAGAACAAGTATCTGATGATGATATGGTATTGCTGGCAAGAGATATTTCAAAACAGATTGAATATGAATTGGAATATCCAGGTCAGATTAAAGTAAATGTAATCCGGGAATCCCGTGTTACAGATTATGCTAAATAACACGATAATCAGAAAACGACAGCCGTCCAAAAGATTCAATCTTTTGGATGGCTGTATTTAATTTACGCGAGCAACGAGCCAAAGTCCGTGCTTGCACGAGGCCTTGGCGACTGCCGCGATAACTTGAGAAACTCGCGGAGCGTGTTTCTCATAGTTGTGTGAAAAGGAAGTGGAAAACGGATGAAAAAAGAAATCAAACGTGTAAAAAGAGAAAGGGCATATCAGGGAACAATTGTTGATGTATACAAAGATTATATGGAGTTTTCCAATGGAAATCATGAGGTGTGGGACTATATCCACCACAAAGGGGCTGCTGCTGTGATACCTGTGATGGATGACGGCAGACTCCTGATGGTAAGACAGTACCGGAATGCACTGGATCGCTTTACACTGGAGCTTCCGGCAGGAGGGCTGGACCAAGCAGATGAACCGGGACGAGACTGTTCGGCAAGAGAATTGGAAGAAGAGACCGGATATCACAGTGATGATCTGGAATGGCTGATCACGCTTCGAACAACTGTAGCACTTTGCAACGAAAAAATCGAAGTTTATGTGGCACGAAACCTGATCCGTACCCATCAGCATCTGGATGAGAATGAATTTGTGAATGTAGAGGCACATACGGTTGAAGAATTGAAGCAGATGATCTTTGAAGGAAAGATTGAAGATTCCAAGACTGTAGCCGCTATCCTTGCCTATGATGCAAAGTATAACAGATAAAGTGAACGCATAATTGACAACTCCGGACATATAATGAACTATGTGAAATTATTGGAGGCCGGAATGTGGAATTTTATCGGAAGAAATATCAGCTGCCCATGCTATATCTGATCGGTTTTGGAATGGGTATCTTATATGCTAATTTTATTGCGAAAAATTATGTTACGATGACTGGAATTTTCCATGAATATTTTCTAAATCAGTATACACAGGTGAAAATCATAAATGAAGATTACCTGTGGTACCTGCTCAGATGGAGAGTGATGCCTCTGGCGTTAGCGGTCTGTGTGGCAAATCTGGGGTTTCGCAGACTGACAGCAGCCGGAATCCTCCTTTGGACAGGCTTTGCAGCAGGGATACTGTCTGTGGCGGCAGTTTTAAGGATGGGCCTTTGCGGAATGCTGCTGTGTATTGCCGGTATTTTCCCGCAATATATTTTTTATGTACCGGCATATCTTCTATTGATCCGGTATTATTATCGTTATCCGCAAAGTGAATGGAATGGAACAAAAACAGGATTTACTGTTATGATGATCGTGGCGGGAATTTTGTCTGAGGTGTATTTAAACCCTGGGATTGTCCGTTGGTTTGTGAAGGTTCTTACATAGCAGGAATGTGTTCAGCCACATTTTAGCGTCAGGTGATAGAAAATGGCAGAAAGCCCTCTTACTGAACAATTCGGTAAAGAGGACTTTTTGCCGTTTTTTATCGCCCTTGTTTTATCAGGAGAAACATGCAGCAGCCAAATGTAAGAAGCTGGCTTGCAAGCAGTGCCCACAGATAGCCAAGAATCCCGAACTGCGGAATCAGAAATAGAACACCACAGATTCGTACTGCCAGGGTGAACAGATTGATCAGAAAAGTTTTTCCGGCAAGATCCAGACCATTTAACACACTGATCAGTGCGGTGTTACTATAGAGAAAAGGACAGATAAATGCTAGTGTTAAGATATAATTTCCGGCTTCTGGTGTATGAAAGATCCGTCTGCTGATAAAGCCGGATGCGGTAAAGAAAAATAGCAGGCAGGCAAAACCAAGAAACAGGCAGAAAAAAATAACTTTCCGCAAAAGCTGCGGAAGAGCATGCTTTTTCTGAGCATCCGGCATACTGGCAACTTCGGGGAGGAGCATTGTGGAGATGGAATTGGTGAGGGCAGATGGAAATAAAATGCAAGGAAGGGCAATTCCGGTCAGAATTCCGTAGGTGCTAAGAGAAGCGGAGATACTCATTCCATACTTTTGCAGGGCAAGTGGAATAGAAATTGCTTCCAGACTCTGAAAAAGATTCAGAAGGACTCTGCTTGCGGTCAGTGGAAGGGCAGAAAAAAGCAGGGGAGGAACAGCAGAAAGAGCCGGCTCCCGGTGTGGGGATAAAGGTTGCCCGGCAGTTCTGAGCTTATGGATGCAAAGAAAAGCGGCTGCAATTTCACCACCGACAATTCCGAGGACAGCAATTGCGACAGATGGTGTAAAAGCGGTATGAGCATCGGCTGTATAGAGGAAGATAACAAAAAAGATCCGGACCAGCTGTTCAAATAATTGGGAGAGGGCAGGAAGCCGGATCTGCTTGAGCCCCAGAAAGTAACCACAGCTGCAACTGTGCAGAGCTGCAAATGGAAGTGCATATGCTATCAGGAAGATGAGAGAGGCGCATCGGGGATCACCAAGTATGACTGTGGTGAGGAAAACAGCATTTTTCTGCAACAGAAAAAGACAGCAGATGGAAAGAAAAAGAGAACAAAGCAGTGCTGCTTTCAGGTAAGAATAAGCTTTTGCAGACTGCTTTTTTGCAGAAGAGGCGGCAACCAGGCGCGCCAGAGCCGTCTCGATCCCTGCTGAAGTTGCAGCATAAGCAAGTGTGTAGACAGGGAAAATCAGCTGATACAGACCGATTTCTTCTGCAGGGAAAGATCTGCTGAGAAAAATACGGTAAAAAAATCCCATTACACGGGTGAGAATGCCGACTACAGTAAGGATAAAAGTTCCTTTCAGGAGAAAATGTTTTTGTGACATAGCAGCTCCAAAGGCATTTTTGTTTTAAAATATATGCAAGAAAGAGCCTTGACAGAACATAACAGAGGTGATATTCTCAATTTGCAAGAAATCCTAGTAAAACAGTGGGATATAAAAAATAAAGAGAAGGTGATGGATTGAAGATCTCAACGAAGGGTCGTTATGGTTTGCGCGCCTTTATCGATCTTGCGTGTTATGGCGCAGAAGAACCGGTTTCCATCAGCAGTATATCAGCCAGGCAGGAGATATCGGAACGATATCTGGAACAGCTCATGGCGAAGCTGAAAAAGGCAGGTCTTGTCAAGAGTATCCGTGGAGCGGGAGGAGGATATCGGCTGGCAAAGGATGCGGCGGAAGTTTCTGTTGGTGATGTGCTCAGAGCACTTGAAGGAGACCTGGAACCTGCGACTTGTGCAGCACTTCATTCGGAAGACAGCTGCGAGATCCAGGGCAGCTGTATCACGAAATATGTCTGGAAGAAAGTCAATGAAAGCATGGCACAGACGGTAGACAGTATTATGATAAATACCCTTGTGGAAATGAATAAAGAAATAAAGAAAGAAGGACAAAAAGATGAGTAAATTAATTTATTTGGATAACGCAGCAACAACAAAAACTGCACCAGAAGTTCTGGAAGCAATGCTGCCATATTTTACAGAGCAGTATGGCAATCCTTCTGCGATCTACAGCTTCGCATCCCATAACAAAGATGTTGTGGCAGAACAGAGAGAAAGAATCGCAAACGCACTCGGTGCAAAGAGCAACGAAATTTATTTTACAGCCGGCGGATCAGAGTCTGACAACTGGGCACTCAAAGCAACCGCTGAGGCTTATCAGAATAAAGGAAAACATATTATCACAACTAAGATCGAACATCATGCGATCCTGCATACAGCAGCTTATTTGGAAGAACGTGGGTTTGAAGTGACTTATCTTGATGTGGATGAATACGGAAAAGTAAATCCGGCAGATGTGGAAGCAGCAATCCGCCCGGATACCATCCTGATCTCTGTAATGTATGCAAACAACGAGATCGGAACAATTGAACCGATCAAAGAGATCGGTGAGATCGCCCACAAACATGGTATCCTGTTCCACACAGACGCCGTACAGGCTTTCGGACAGGTCCCGATCAATGTAGATGAATGTCATATTGATATGTTAAGTGCCAGCGGACACAAGCTGAACGGACCAAAAGGAATCGGATTCCTCTATATCAGAAAAGGCGTGAAGATCCGTTCCTTTGTTCATGGTGGGGCACAGGAAAGAAAACGTCGTGCAGGTACAGAAAATGTTCCGGGTATTGTTGGAATCGGTACAGCAACAAAACGTGCTATCGCTACGATGGAAGAACGTACAGCAAAAGAGCGCGAGATGAGAGATTATCTGATCAAACGTGTGATGGAAGAAATCCCGTACACCAAGCTGAACGGACATCCGACAGACCGTCTGCCAAATAACGCAAACTTCTGCTTCCGTTTCATTGAGGGCGAATCTATGCTGATCCGTCTTGATATGGCAGGAATTTGTGGATCCAGTGGATCTGCATGTACATCCGGATCTCTTGATCCATCCCATGTACTTCTTGCAATCGGACTGCCGCACGAGATTGCGCATGGATCTCTGCGCCTGACTCTGAATGAAGAGATCACAAAAGAAGACATTGATTATGTAGTAGATCAGCTTAAGACAATCGTAAGCGATTTACGCGGAATGTCACCGCTTTATGAAGATTTTGCAAAAAAACAGAATAAATAATTCGATAAAAAATACAGCTTTAGGAGGAATTTACAATGTATACAGAGAAAGTAATGGATCATTTTCAGCATCCACGTAATATGGGAGAAATCGAGAACGCAAGCGGAGTGGGTACTGTTGGTAACGCCAAATGTGGTGATATCATGAGAATCTACCTTGATATTGATGATAACGGAATTATTAATGATGTAAAATTTAAGACATTCGGATGTGGCGCGGCTGTTGCAACAAGCAGTATGGCGACAGAACTTGTAAAGGGAAAACATATTTCAGAAGCAATGCAGGTAACAAACAAAGCCGTTATGGAAGCACTTGACGGACTGCCGCCGGTTAAGGTACACTGTTCTTTACTGGCAGAGGAGGCAATCCATGCAGCACTGTGGGATTATGCAGAGAAGCACGGGATCAAGATCGAAGGACTCCAGAAGCCGAAGAACGATATCAGTGAAGGTGAAGAAGCAGAAGAGGAAGAGTATTAGAATTTTCTGCAGGAGAAAAGAGAATGGTAAAAAAGAAAGTGGTAGTCGGAATGTCAGGTGGTGTCGACTCATCGGTAGCGGCATATCTTCTAAAAGAACAGGGATATGATGTGATCGGTGTGACGATGCAGATCTGGCAGGACGAAGAATCGAAAATACAGGAAGAAAACGGCGGATGCTGTGGACTCAGCGCGGTAGATGATGCCAGAAAAGTTGCGGCACAGATCGGCATTCCGTATTATGTGATGAATTTCAAGAAGGATTTTCAGGAGAAGGTAATCGATTATTTTGTGGATGAATATTTGCATGGCCGGACACCAAATCCGTGCATTGCGTGTAACCGTTATGTAAAATGGGAATCTCTTCTTACACGGAGCATGGAGATCGGAGCAGACTATATTGCAACAGGTCACTATGCGAGAGTAGAACAGTTGCCGAACGGACGCTATGCGATCCGGCATTCGGCAACCTGGTCAAAAGACCAGACCTATGCGCTTTATAATCTTACCCAGGATCAGCTGAGAAGAACGCTGATGCCTGTCGGTGAATACGAAAAAGACCAGATCCGCGAGATCGCAAAAGAGATCGGATTGCAGATTGCGAACAAACCGGACAGTCAGGATATCTGTTTTGTATCCGATGACGATTATGCATCTTTTATTGAAGAAGAAAGTAACCAGAAAATCCCGGAAGGTAATTTTGTAACACCGGATGGAAAGATTCTGGGACGGCATAAAGGAATCATCCACTATACGATCGGACAGAGAAAAGGACTTGGACTTTCTCTTGGGTATCCGGCATTCGTGCTTGAGATCCGTCCGGATACGAATGAAGTTGTGATAGGGACGAATGAAGATCTGATGACGACGCGTGTCCGTGCAAATAAGCTAAACTTTATGACAGTAGAGGAGCTGGAAGGTGAGATGCGCGTATTTGCCAAAATCAGATACAACCATAAAGGGGACTGGTGCACAGTCCGCAAAACGGGAGAAGATGAGATAGAGTGCATCTTTGAGACACCGCAGAGAGCGGTTACACCGGGGCAGGCACTGGTACTGTATGATGGAGATTATGTACTTGGAGGCGGAACAATTCTGGGATAGCTCAGAATTGTTCTGTTTTTTGGTATATTGGGACCGTACTGCAATCCAACAAATGATTTGCGGGAAAGCCGGGTGGATTTACACATGAAGAATGACAAGGAGGGGAAATTATGAGAGCGGACTGCCATATGCACACTTATTTTTCCGGAGATTCAGAGGCAAAACCGGAAGATATGGTTCTTGCAGCAATCGATAAAGGACTGGAAGCAATCTGTTTTACGGATCATGAAGATATTGATTATTTTTGTGATGATATTGAATTTGTGTTTGATCCGGAAACCTATTTTAAAGAGCTTGGAGCACTGAAGGAAAAGTATAAAGAGAAGCTGGATATCCGGATCGGTGTGGAGTTTGGACTTCAGCCACACCTTGCGAAGAAAGCAAAAACATTTACCGCGGCAAATCCGTATGATTTTGTGATCGGATCCATGCATGTGGTTGGTGGGAAGGATCCTTATTATCCTGAGTTCTTTGAGGGAATTTCGGATGAAGAGGCCTACCGGATGGCACTTCAGGAGACAATAGCCGATATCAGGGCTGTAGCGGATTTTGATGTGCTCGGACATCTGGATTATGTGGTACGCTATGGAAAACATCGGGAACAGGAATATTCTTACGGCAGATTTGCGGATGAAATAGATGAAATCCTGCGGTATCTTATTGAACACGGAAAAGGGCTGGAAGTCAATACGGCAGGACTGAAGTATGGTCTTCCTTTTGCACACCCGCATCCGGATGTGTTAAAAAGATACAAAAAGCTGGGGGGAGAGATCATCACCGTCGGCGCAGATGCACATAAACCAGAGCATGTAGGGTATGATTTTAACATAGTTGACAATATTCTCGAAGCATGTGGTTTTAAATATTATGCAGAATTCATAAAAAGGGCCCCGGTTTTCAGAAAAATAAAGTGAAAAAAGGGGATTGAATTTTTGTTCTGAATTTAGTACAATAAATTACAGTTGATAAATCTTAAACAATGATAAGATTTGTCAAGAAAAATGTAACTGTTATATACAGTAATACAATTTATCTTTAGGAGGACTAAATCATGGCAGTAAAAGTAGCAATCAATGGATTTGGACGTATTGGACGTCTTGCATTCAGACAGATGTTTGGAGCAGAGGGATTTGAGATCGTAGCAATCAACGACCTTACATCTCCTAAGATGCTGGCTCACTTATTAAAATATGATTCAACACAGGGAAAATATGAATTAGCTGATAAAGTATCTGCTGGAGAAGACTCCATCACAGTAGACGGAAAAGAAATCAAAATCTACGCTAAAGCTAATGCAGCTGAACTTCCATGGGGAGAAATCGGAGTAGATGTAGTTCTTGAATGTACAGGATTCTACACATCTAAAGCAAAAGCTCAGGCACATATCGATGCAGGTGCTAAACACGTTATCATTTCTGCACCGGCAGGAAATGACCTTCCTACAATCGTTTACAATGTAAACCATACACAGCTTACAAAAGATGACGCAATCATTTCTGCAGCTTCTTGCACAACAAACTGTCTTGCACCAATGGCTAAGGCTCTTAATGACCTTGCTCCGATCAAATCTGGTATCATGTGCACAATCCATGCTTACACAGGTGATCAGATGACTCTTGACGGACCACAGAGAAAAGGTGATCTGAGAAGATCTCGTGCAGCAGCAGTTAACATCGTTCCTAACAGCACAGGAGCAGCTAAAGCAATCGGACTTGTTATTCCGGAACTTAACGGAAAACTTATCGGATCTGCACAGCGTGTACCAACCCCTACAGGATCTACAACAATCCTTACAGCTGTAGTTGAAGGAAACGTAACAGTTGAACAGATTAACGCAGCTATGAAAGCAGCTTCTAACGAATCATTTGGATACAACGAAGATCAGATCGTTTCTAGCGATATCGTAGGAATGAGATTTGGTTCTCTTTTCGATTCTACTCAGACAATGGTACTTCCGCTTGACAACGGAACAACAGAAGTACAGGTTGTTTCTTGGTATGACAATGAAAACTCTTACACAAGCCAGATGGTAAGAACAATCAAACACTTCGGAACATTACTTTAATCCGTAACGTTTGTTTGGACAGGCTGAATTGATTCTTACTGGAATATTCCAGAGTTAGACTCAAGCAAGGGTCCGGTCTACATGGACCGGGCTCTTTTATTTAACAGGAAATTCTGATGGAGCTTCCTGCTAAATAAAAGGCACTATGTGCCCAAGATGTGTATTCGTGTGAAAACGCAGATTGTCGCAAGCAACTGCGCTCAGCACGGAAATGTGCCCGGCACATTCCATTTAAACGAAATGTAAACAGGAGGCAGGATTATGCTTAACAAAAAATCTGTAGATGATATCAATGTAAAAGGGAAAAAAGTCCTTGTAAGATGCGATTTTAACGTACCGCTGATCGATGGAAAGATCACAGACGAGAACCGTCTTGTTGCAGCACTTCCTACAATCAAGAAACTGATCGCTGACGGAGGAAAAGTAATCCTCTGCTCACATCTTGGTAAACCGAAGGGAGAACCGAAACCGGAGCTTTCTCTTGCACCGGTTGCAGTAAGACTTTCAGAACTTCTCGGACAGGAAGTAAAATTCGCAGCAGATCCTGAAGTAGTAGGACCAAATGCAAAAGCAGCAGTTGAAGCTATGAAAGATGGAGAGGTAATCCTTCTTGAAAATACACGTTACAGAGCAGAAGAAACAAAGAACGGAGATGAATTCTCTAAGGAACTCGCTTCTCTTTGTGATGTATTCGTAAACGATGCATTCGGAACAGCTCATCGTGCACACTGCTCTAACGTTGGTGTTACCAAATATGTTGATACAGCAGTTGTAGGATATCTTATGCAGAAAGAAATCGATTTCCTTGGAAATGCAGTAAACAATCCGGAAAGACCGTTCGTTGCAATCCTTGGTGGAGCTAAAGTTTCAAGCAAGATTTCTGTAATCGAAAACCTGATCGATAAAGTAGACACTCTGATCATTGGTGGAGGTATGTCTTATACATTCAGCAAAGCACAGGGCGGAACCGTTGGAAAATCTCTTCTTGAAGAAGATTACTGTGAATATGCACTGAACATGATTCAGAAAGCTAAAGACAAAGGCGTAAAACTCCTTCTTCCGGTAGACAACGTAATTGCAGATGATTTTTCAAATGATGCAAATATCAAAGTTGTTAAAGCTGGCGAAATTCCGGAAGGATGGGAAGGACTTGACATCGGACCAGAGACAATCAAGATCTATGCTGACGCTGTAAAAGATGCAAAGACAGTTGTATGGAACGGACCTATGGGTGCATTCGAGATGCCGAACTTTGCAAAAGGAACAGAAGAAGTCGCAAAAGCACTTGCTGAGACAGATGCAGTAACAATCATTGGTGGTGGTGATTCGGCAGCAGCAGTTAACCAGCTCGGATACGGCGACAAGATGACTCACATCTCTACAGGTGGTGGAGCTTCCCTTGAATTCCTTGAAGGTAAGGAACTGCCAGGTGTAGCAGCTGCTAACGATAAATAAGCAGCGTCTGTAATTAAGATAAAATAAGGGAGATTATTGCAATGGCAAGAAAGAAAATTATTGCAGGTAACTGGAAAATGAATATGACACCTTCAGAGGCAGTAGAGCTTGTGAATACACTCAAATCTCTGGTTGTGACAGAAGAGGCTGACGTGGTATTCTGCGTACCTGCAATCGATATCATTCCGGTTGTAGAAGCTGCAAAAGGAAGCAACATCCAGGTTGGAGCAGAGAATATGTACTTTGAAGAAAAAGGTGCATACACAGGAGAAATCTCTCCGAACATGCTTACAGATGCTGGTGTTAAATATGTTGTTCTCGGACACTCTGAAAGAAGAGAATACTTCGCAGAGACAAACGAGACTGTGAACAAAAAGATGCTGAAAGCATTTGAACACGGACTTACACCGATTATGTGCTGTGGAGAAACTCTTGAACAGCGTGAACAGGGTGTGACAATGGACTTCATCCGTCAGCAGGTTAAAGTTGGATTCCAGAATGTAACAGCAGATCAGGCTAAGACAGCAGTTATCGCTTATGAGCCAATCTGGGCAATCGGAACCGGTAAGACAGCTACAACAGAGCAGGCTCAGGAGGTTTGCAAAGCTATCCGTGCATGTATCGCTGAAGTTTATGATGAAGCTACAGCAGAAGCAATCCGTATTCAGTACGGCGGATCTGTAAATGCAGCTACAGCACCGGAATTATTCGCTCAGCCGGATATCGATGGTGGACTTGTAGGTGGTGCTTCTTTAAAACCAGATTTTGGTAAGATTGTAAACTGGAAATAGTTTTACCATATTTGTAAAAAATTAACAAAAATATCTTTTGAATTTACACACTCAAGGCTATTTGATTAGTTATTATTACTAATTGAATAGCCTTTTATCATGTTTATATAATGTTTGTAGTATCACTAAAGAAGTATCACGTTAGTATCACTTTCAAAGGAGAGAATGTAATATGAGAAAAAACGGCGAGGGCAGTGTAAGACAGTTGTCAAACGGTAAATGGGAATGCATTATCCAAAGTAAATACATTAATCCAGATTCGAACTCACTTAGTCCTAAAAGAATTAAACGTACTGGCAATACAGAATTAGAAGCAAAGAAAAAAGCAAAACAAGCATTGTTAGCATGGGAAAAAGAATTCGAAAAAACTAGAGAAAATAATAAAATAGATAACAAAAGAACTTTTGGAAGTTATATGAATGAATTTATAGATACCAAAGTGAAGGGTGAAGTAAAAGGATCTATTTATATGTCTTACGCTTATACAATGGAATCTTGTTTTCATAAATATAAAATTAGCAAACTGCAATTAAAAAATTTAAACATCGTTGAATTTGAAGTATATTACAATACTTTAATTCATGACAAAAGTTATAAAACTGCAAAAGTTCCAATTCAATTATGCAGAAGATGCTGTGAATGGCTAATTGGAAAATCTTTATTAAGTGAAAATTATGCAAATATTGCTAAACCCAAAAAAGATATAATTGATGAATTTAATAGAGAAAAACAACGAGAAAGAAAATCGAGAAAAAAAGTTTTTACAAACGAAGATATTCAAAAATTTTACTATGCTTATAAAAATAATATGTCTGAATACGCACCAGTAATAATTTTAATTTTAGAGACTATGATGAGAGGGCAAGAGGTATTGGCACTGACTATGGATGATATAGATTTAGAAAAAAATATAATTACAATTCGAAGTGCAGTAAGCCAAAGATTTGAAAATAATGAAAACAAACATAAAGTAGAACCATATATTAAAGTTCCCAAAACTGATAAAGCACGTGTATGGCACTTGTATCTACAGTCGGCGGAGCATCCGGTCCGCTTTACGGAACTGCATTTATGCAGGCTGGTAAGGCATTGGACGGGAAGATGGAACTTTGCGAACAAGATCTGGTTACAATCCTAGACGCATTTGTTGCAGGTGTACAGCTTAGAGGTAAGGCTGTTGCCGGAGAAAAGACGATGCTGAAGGTTGTGGCAGAGAAAATGTGAGGTGTAAAGAGATGGTTGGATTTGTGATCGTTTCGCACAGCGAAACACTGGCAAAAGGAGTAGTTGAACTGACAAAGATGATGGCCGATGATGTCCCGATCCGGACCGCAGGTGGTTTGGATGATGGAAGCTTTGGCACAAGTTTTGAGAAGATTTCAAATGCAATTGAGGAAGTCTATTCGGATGACGGAGTAATCGTTCTTATGGATATGGGATCTGCTGTTATGACAACTGAAATGGTACTTGAGCTTATGCCGGAGAGAAAAATCGTAATGGCGGATTGTCCATTGGTTGAGGGAGCAGTTGCAGCAACGGTCAGTGCCATGGTCGGCAGGAGTCTGGATGAGATTATGAATGAGCTTTCAGATGTGCGGGAACAGAAAAAGCTACAATAAATTCTGTAAGCTAAACAGAATTCTGTGTTATGATAGAGGGGAATTATAAAACTTGAAAATTTAGACATAACACGAGGGGAGTATAGAATGGAAACAACAGAAAAAAACCGCTTCAGCGTTTTACTGGAACAACTGATCAATATGGGAGAGGTCAAGAGTTCCTCTCTGGCAGCAGCTCTTCGGTATGATCCGAGTTATATCAGCAAATGGATTACAGGAAGAATGATTCCTGTTGAAAAGACAAAGCAGAAAGTACTGCGAGGGATCAGTCAGGAAATCGTCAGACAGAGTACGCCGGACGGATTGGAAATGTTAAGTGCAAATTATCAGATTACAGACACCGATGAATTACAGACTGTGATTTATGATAATTTAGAAGCAGAATACAATTATGTAATGGAATTACAAAAAACTTACGGAACACTGATTGAACCGAAGATGAGTTTCTTTATGATGCTGAGTCCTGCACAGTACATTGCCAAGATGCGCCATCCGGTACTTAGGCGTGTGAAGCTGCTTAATATAGCCGCGGAAATGGACTTGATGGCATTAAATCACGAATACCGTATGCAAATCATACAAGGGAGTATGCGCAGAGAAGTATACAGATCCTATCCGGATGTTCATTTCTCCCTGATCATTCATATACAGCCTGAAAAAATGGAGAAGATCGAAGATGCTGTATTTTTAATGAATGTTATATCAGATATGTCCAGAGTTGATTTTCGTTTATATAAAAACAGTCAGGCGGCAGGAAGAATGATCTTTTCTGTCCAGGACGAGTTTATGATCAGCGGGATGCTGGTGGACGATAAAAGATGTATGGTCGTCAATGTCAGCACAGAGACAGAGCATTGCAGAAGTATGTTTGAAACTCTGAGTGAAGTGTGTACAAGAGATGTACTGCTTTATCGGCCTTCAACTATTGATGAACTGATTGAAGAGCATATCTACCAGCAGTCGATGCTTGCAATGAATAAAAGCTGGTATATAGGACATCTGACTGAGCATTTCCTGCCGGATGAATTATTTGAAGAGCTGTTGGAAACTCTGAAAAAAGAGATGGCACCTGATCCGATAGAAGAAGTCCAGTTGCGGTATCTGCATGCATTGACAAAAAAGGCACTTGCCGAAAGCAGTTCCAGAGTGATTCTTTGTAAGGAAGCGATTACCCAGCTTGTGATTGAAAAAGAGATTAGTTTTTATGGATATTGGATTAAGCTTTCGCTGCCACAGGTAAAGACGTATCTGAGATATTTGCAGACTCTGTGCCAGGGTGAAGAAGCTTCTTTGAAAATGAAAGTGCTCAGTGAGCGACTGGTAACGGATTATCAGTACGAGATGACGCAATGTGTTTTCCTTTCAGATGGCAGTTCCTATTTGATGACAAAAACAGAGAACAGGAAAAATAATCTGGCACTGTTTAATCATCCGGATATGATGACTATTTTTGAACAGTTCTTCCAGAGCATATGGAATATTCAAGATGAGAGATGTTTGTCTACATCGGAGGAACAACAGCAGTTTTTTGACCATATGATTCATAATACTGAGATTCAGACGGCTATACCATTCCATTTTTAATACTATTTATCAAAAGAATTCAAGTCGGTTCATTTTTTTCTGTGTTAAACTGACCCCATCTTAATTTTGTGATGAGAAAGGGGTAAATTATGAATCAGAAAATGACTGGAAAACCAAGTATTGATAAACCATGGATGCAGTATTATCCACCGCAGCTGATACAGGGGCTTGCAATACCTGAGCAGACTGTTTACGAGTATCTTATGGAGAGATGTCCTGGAGATGATGTGGCAGCAATCCATTATTATGGACGAGATATACAGTGGAAAGAAGTAAAAGAGGAGATCAATCTGATAGCGAGAGCTCTGCGAGCTCTTGGGTTCAAGGAAGGAGATCAGATCCCTGTTTTTCTTCGGGCTGTCCCGGAATTTATCTATTTACTGTTAGCAGCTGAAAAGATCGGGGCATCGATTCTCTGTAGAGATAATACAATTGAAGAAAACATAGAAGCAGTGAAGAAATCCGGAGCAAAAGTAATTATTGCGCATGATTTCCTTTCCCATGAAGAATTGAATAAATATCGCAGAGAAGCTGGTATCAGGGGAGCAGTTTTGTTAAGTCCTCTCCGCAGTGCCTTAAGAACCGGAATGCCGGATTATTGCTGGAATTATCTGGAATCTCTTTATACGGATTATCCGGCTTACGGGCCGTGCACCATGTCATGGGATACGTTTATTGCTACCGGAGCGCAGTTTGAAGGCAGCGTAGAAGCGGTAAAAGATATTGACAGACCATTATTCAGAGCTTATACAAGTGGTTCGACAGGACCATCTAAGCAGGTTATCCATTCTGCTCATACTATGATCGGAAATATGCACCAGATGAATTTCTATGGAGCTTCTTCTGATTTCCGTCCGACCTGGATGGTTACACAGCTGACACCGTCTCTTGTAGCAGTAGTAGTTGCAATGCTTTTGATGCCGCTTGCATCCGATAAGCTGCTGATCCTGAGTCCTTTTGTTGCACCGGAAGATGTTGATCTGGAAATGATGCATTATCGCCCGAATTGCTGGCCTTTGATTCCGATGTTTATTGAAATAGTTATGAAAAACGGACGAGTGCCGGATGATTATGATATGTCTCATTTGTTCTCGGCAGGTGCAGGCTGCGAAGCTTATAACAATAACCAGTTGAAGAGAGCACAGAAGTTTTTGAAAGATCATAACTGCAAGGCACGTTTTACTACCGGTTACGGATGCAGTGAAGCCGGATCAAATATGTCATTGCCATTAACTGCTCATCCGATCAAAAATGGAAATGTAGGTATCCCGATGCCGCTTACAACGATTTCAATTTTTAAGCCGGGAACAGATGAAGAACTGACTTACAATACCATGGGAGAGATTTGTCAGTGTGGTCCGGGAACGATGATCGGCTATGATGATCCCCTTGCAACCCAGAGAACGATTAAAATCCACAGTGATGGCAGCAGATGGCTGCATACAGGTGATATCGGTTATATGACAGAAGATGGAACGATTTATGCTCTGACAAGAGGTGAAGCACCAAGATACGGAGGCGGTTCTCTGGAAACACTGCCGATGGAAAATCTTCTTGCAGATGCAGAAATTGAGGGAATCAACGATGAATTCTTTGTTATCATTCAGGATCCGGAACATCACAGATGTTTCCTTCCATATTTGTTTGTTGTACTTGAAGAAGGCTATACGGTTGATGATATCCGTGAAAAAGTGAATGAAAGTCTGGAAGATTATATGCAGCCGGTTGACATTATTGCTCTTCCGGAGCGTCCGTTCTTCCATTTCAAAACCAATCGTATTGGTCTGACTCATGATATTGAAGCAGGAAAATTCAACCACAGATAATAAAAAAAGGAATATATGAGGAAAACTCCCTTCCAGGATGACAGGTAAACTAAACCTGCTGTCTGGAAGGGAGTCTTTTTATGATAGAGATTTACTGTTGTTAAGAACAAGGGTACTGTATAGAAAAAGCACATCCTGATCCTTAAAAGCAATAAACCTGTCAAGAAAATCAGATCTGAGATACCGGATATCTGCCAGAGTGATTTTTGTATATCCTTCAGCAAGAAGAGGAGCGATGCTGCTGGCAAAAGAATCCCGGAAAATGATCAGTTCTTTGCCGGAGGTACATTTTGGATTTTCTATAGTGACAAGAGAAAGGGGACCGGAAAGAAACATTTCATCTAAAAAGGAGAATACATAAATGAAATTTAAAAAATATTTATTTTTGTTTAGATCAAAATGTTTACAATTTAAATTTGAGAGAGCTATTAAAAAAGCCCAAAAGGGTAATCCTCAGATGATACATTTTGATATGGTTACAGGTAGATGCGTAGGTAAAACCCATAATTTCTCTGATTTCTGTTCTAATATTTTCATGCAACTCATCCAAATCTCATCCATCAGCATGAGTAAATAACTTGTCTTCGCCGCTTTCTGTGAATGGTAATCCCTGTGCCACCCAAAACTTTAAACCACTATCAAAACCAGTGTCCCTAAAGATCGTACAGTTATACAATTCTTCTAATTGCTTTTTGGAGTATTCATTCTTCATCTCTTCCACCTCGCTTAACAATTTTAATGGCGCTCTCTTATGTCTTCTCTATTTATATTCGTTTCTCTCTATCTACTTGTTTCTACGGCAACATAATTATAATTATCTACAATAAATTTTCTTAGATGAACTTGTAAAAGAAGAACAGGAAAACGATCCAAATATTTCTACGGCAGTTGCCCAGGAAAGAATTTCTGAAACAGATTCGACAAATATATGGTGGCTCTCATGCGCTTTATATCATGAATGCAGAGGTTTAAATGATGAAGCACAGATAGCAGTAGCTTCTGTCATTATGAATCGTGTAAAGAGTGATAAATTCCCAAATACGATTTTTGAAGTGCTTATACAGCCGGGACAATATGCTTTCGTTAATGATGAAATAATTTGGGGAGAGCCTGATGAACGTGCGATAAAAAATGCCGAATATGTTTATTGGAATGGTTCGCAAATTTCAGAGAATGTTTTATTTCAGGCGGAATTTCTACAAGGATCTGGAGTATGGAAACAAATTGATAATCAATATTTTTGTTATGAATAAATAAAATTATGGTTATAAATATGGTAAAAAAAGAAAATGTACTATATAATAAAAAGGATATCATGAATATTTTCTCTTGTGAGAGTGATAAAGCGTTAAGGATTTTAAGACTATTATATAGTATGAAAGAAGCCACAAAAATTGGACGAGAATATGACATAAGTAAAGAATCTTTTGACCAATTTGTAGAAGATATGAAAGGTAAAGAAGTAATCATCTAATTCATGAGTGATCTTTAATAATGATAAGTGATGTTTAATAATGTTTCAAGTATCACTTTTACAGATGAAGTGCTAAAAAGCCTTTAAAATAGGGCGGTTCTTTTATATATCGTTCCAGTTGTAAACTGGAAATAGTCAATTATACCAAGGCGCAGGCAGAAATGCCTGCGTTTTTCAGCTGTCAAAGTTTTAACAAGTGCTTGCAAGCATATATAAAATCATGTACAATATTTAACTGAAAGAGAAATCAAACGCTTTAAGACAAAATGAAGGAGTGTAAGACGATGAGTAAAAAACCAACAGTTTTGATGATCTTAGACGGTTACGGTCTGAGAGATGAAAAGAAAGGCAACGGTATTGCAGAGGCAAACACACCGGTTATGGATAAATTAATGGCTGAATATCCGTTTGTAAAAGGAAATGCAAGCGGACTTGCTGTAGGACTTCCGGACGGTCAGATGGGTAACTCGGAAGTAGGTCATATGAATATGGGTGCAGGACGTATTATTTACCAGGAGCTCACCAAGATCACAAAAGCAATCGCTGATGGCGATTTCTTTGAAAATAAGGCACTTCTTGCAGCCTGTGAAAATGCGAAGAAGAACGGTACAGCTCTTCATCTGATGGGACTGGTATCTGATGGTGGTGTACACAGTCATATTACACATATTTATGGAATTTTGGAACTTGCAAAGAGACAGGGGCTGGACAAAGTATATGTTCACTGCTTCCTTGACGGACGTGATACACCTCCGGCATCTGGAAAAGAATATGTTGAACAGTTAGAAGCAAAGATGAAAGAAATCGGTGTAGGTGAAGTTGCAAGTGTTTCCGGACGTTACTATGCAATGGACCGTGACAACCGTTGGGACCGTGTAGAAAAAGCATACGCAGCACTTACACGCGGCGAAGGTGACACAGCAGCATCAGCAACAGAAGGAATCCAGGCTTCTTACGACAAAGAAGTAACTGACGAATTCGTAGTACCATTTGTAGTGACAAAAAACGGTACACCGGTTGCAACTGTAAAAGACGGAGATTCTGTGATCTTCTTTAATTTCCGCCCGGATCGAGCAAGAGAAATCACCAGAACATTCTGTGCGGATGATTTTGACGGATTTGCCAGAGGAGAACGTATCAAGACAACTTATGTATGTTTTACAGAGTATGATGAGACAATTCCAAATAAAATGGTTGCATTTGTAAAAGAAGGCATCACGAATACATTTGGCGAATTTCTTGCAGCAAACAACATGACACAGGCAAGAATCGCCGAGACAGAGAAATATGCACATGTTACCTTCTTCTTTAATGGTGGAGTAGAAGAACCGAACAAGGGAGAGGACAGAATCCTTGTCAAATCGCCTAAGGTTGCAACTTACGATCTGAAGCCGGAGATGAGTGCATATGAAGTATGTGACAAGCTTGTAGACGCAATCAAAGCGGACAAGTACGACGTAATCGTAATTAACTTTGCAAACCCGGATATGGTTGGTCATACCGGTGTAGAAGCAGCAGTGATCAAAGCAATTGAAGCTGTTGATGAATGTGTAGGAAAAGCAGTTGATGCAGTGAAAGAAGTTGGTGGACAGATGTTTATCTGCGCTGACCACGGAAATGCAGAACAGCTGATCGATGAAGAGACAGGAGAACCATTTACCGCTCATACAACGAACCCGGTTCCGTTCATTCTTGTAAATGCAGATCCTGTATATAAGCTTCGTGAAGGCGGATGCCTTGCAGACATCGCTCCGACGCTGATCGAGCTGATGGGAATGCAGCAGCCAGCAGATATGACTGGAAAATCATTATTAGTAAAATAGTAAATATATTTGCCCGGAATCATGAAAATGGTTCCGGGTGTTTTGTGTATACGATGAGCCAAGTACAGATTTGTGCTTGCACAAGAATCTGTACTTGGCGAATGTACATCATCGAGCTGTTAAGCGAGATAGTGTACAAAGTATACGAATCGAGTAGGAGTCAGCCTACTCGATTATCAGAAGAGCAAAACATACTGCAGGAGAAAAGAAAATATGCTGCATATAAATCTGATCTACTCTTTTTGAAAAGCATTGAAATGGAAAAATGCATGAAATGAAAAACAAAAATTCAAAAAATCACATTTAAATCAACAAAAATCACGATATATCATATTTATATGCAAGAATTGGTTGACGAAAAATCATTTTTCCTATATACTTACTACTTGTAGTGAGTTTTGATGTTGTCAAAACAGCTGAAAGAAACTGCAGATGGCAGATTTCGGAAGTATAAAGTACGGCAGGAAACACACAATGATTAGTTGATGATTATGGGAGGTTTTCAAGATGACTGCATATAGAGATATGAGTAGAGAAGAACTGCTTGAATTAAAGAGCAGACTGGAAAAAGAATTTGAAGATGTTAAAGGAAAAGGTCTGAAACTGGATATGTCCAGAGGTAAACCGTCCAAAGCACAGCTTGATCTTTCTATGGGGATGATGGATGTACTTAAGAGCACATCAGATCTTGTCTGCGAAGAAGGAGTAGATTGCCGTAACTATGGAGTGATCGATGGAATCAAAGAAGCAAAACAGCTTCTTTCTGATATGATGGAAGTACCGAAGGACAATATTATCATCTTTGGTAACTCCAGTCTGAACGTAATGTATGATACTGTTGCAAGAGCGATGACACATGGTATCATGGGAAGCACCCCTTGGGCAAAGCTTGACAAGGTAAAATTCCTCTGCCCGGTACCTGGATATGACAGACATTTTGCAATCACCGAACATTTTGGAATTGAGATGATCAATATTCCAATGACGTCGGATGGACCGGATATGGATCTGGTAGAGCAGTATGTGGAGAATGATCCAACTGTAAAAGGTATCTGGTGTGTACCGAAATATTCTAACCCACAGGGAATCACTTATTCTGATGAAACCGTACACCGTTTTGCGAAATTAAATCCAGCGGCAGAAGATTTCCGTATTTTCTGGGATAATGCATATGGAATCCATCATTTGTATGAGGATAAACAGGATTATCTGATCGAGATTTTGATGGAATGTAAAAAAGAAGGACATCCGAACATGGTTTACAAATTCGGTTCTACTTCCAAGATCAGCTTCCCGGGTTCTGGTATTGCAGCAATTGCAGCATCCGATGAAAACCTTGCGGAAATCCGCAAGATGATGTCCGTACAAACCATCGGTCATGATAAATTAAACCAGCTCAGACATGCGCGTTTCTTCGGTGATATCCATGGAATGGTTCAGCATATGAAGAAACATGCAGATATCTTAAGACCGAAATTTGACACCGTATTAAGTGTACTGGAAAGTGAGCTTGGCGGACTTGAGATTGGTTCCTGGATGGCACCGCGAGGAGGATACTTCATTTCCTTCGATGCGTTGGATGGATGTGCAAAAGCAATCGTAGCAAAAGCAAAAGAAGCCGGACTGATCTTGACAAAAGCGGGAGCAACCTTCCCATACGGAAAGGATCCAAAAGACAGCAATATCCGAATTGCACCGTCCTTCCCGACACCAGAAGAACTGGAAGTTGCAGCACAGGTATTCGTACTCAGCGTAAAACTGGTAAGTATTGATAAAATTCTTGGCGAAAAAGTAGAAGTTGAAGAAGCTTAATATATGTGAGAAACAGTGGATTTTCCCGAAAAGGAGTCCGCTGTTTTTTTAAATAAAGGTTGTGTGGTCGATTTTACAAAAGAAAGTCCTCCAATTCCATTGTGCAAACCATTTCGATGAGCCTCTTAGAGCGGAAATCATGTTCAGCAAAGGCTTCCATGATTTCTGAGTCTCATCTCCATTGCACAAAAGTGAATTGCAGGACTTTCTTTTGTAAAATCGACCGTTTAATTGTACTGGTGAAAATGACGGTGCCGAATTCGGAGAGAAAAAACTGTAAAGAAAGATATTACACTAATCTTCCCTTCCGACTGCAATTCCCTAAATCTTAGTTCTCACCATCCAAAAAACTTTTGCATATGTAAAAAAAGTTACCAATACACAGACCAGAGGAAACAAAGTACTCCCTCACATGAATTTGCACTACGGAGTTCAAGACTCAGGAATCGTGGAAGCCTTTGCTGAACACGATTCCTGCCTTAAGAGGCTTGAACGAAGTGGTTAGTGCAACTGAATGTGAGGGAGTACTTTGTTTCCTCTGGTCGTCTTATTGCAACCAAATATATTTTACATATCCTAAAATTCTACATCTTCTTCTGCGCAGTCGAAAGCATCAGTTTGATGCGGTTCAGCTGGTTTACTTCGCTTGCTCCCGGATCATAATCGATTGCAACGATGTTGGATTCCGGATGACGGCGGCGCAGTTCTTTAATAACACCTTTTCCGACTACGTGGTTTGGCAGACAGGCGAAAGGCTGTGTGCAGACAATGTTTGGTGCACCGCTGTGGATCAGCTCCAGCATTTCTCCGGTAAGGAACCATCCTTCACCGGTCTGGTTTCCAAGAGAAACAATTTCTTTTGCCATCGAAGCCAGGTGTTCAATATGTGATGGTGGATCGAAGCGTTTACTTGCTTTTAATGCATCAACGGCAGGCTTGCGGAACCATTCCAAAGCCTTGATTCCGAGATTACCCATGCGGGCGGTTGATTTCTTCATGCCGAGATGTTCTGCTTTAAAGTTTGTATTGTAGAAGCAGTAGAGCAGGAAGTCGGTCAGATCCGGAACCACGGCTTCGGCACCTTCCTGTTCAAGAAGATCTACCAGGTAGTTATTGGCAGCTGGAAGGAATTTAACAAGGATTTCTCCGACAACTCCGACACGTGGCTTTTTGACATCTTTTAATGGAAGAGAATCAAAATCTTCTACGATCTGGCGGCAGAGACGCTTGAACTCATGTCTGCTTGGATAGCCTTTCTTGATAAATTCGATAACTGTCTTTTCCCATTTCTTATGCATGGTATTGGCAGAGCCTGGAACAGCTTCATATGGGCGGACACGGTACAGGCAGCGCATGAAGAGATCACCAAATATCAGACCATACACACCTTTCAGTACAAGTGGAAGGGTGATCTTGAATCCAGGATTGCTTTCAAGTCCGCTTAAGTTGATTGAAATAACAGGGATATGTCCGTAACCGGCTTTTTTAAGAGCACGCCGGATAAATCCGATATAGTTGGAAGCACGGCATCCGCCACCGGTCTGCGAAATAATGACAGCCAGGTGGTCGGTGTCATATTTGCCGGAAAGGATAGCCTCCATAATCTGTCCGACTACCATCAGAGACGGGTAGCAGGCATCATTGTTTACATATTTAAGGCCCATGTCAACTGCATGCTTGTTATCATTTTTCAGTACTTCCAGTTTGTAGCCTGCTTCCTGGAAGGCTGGCTCAATCAGTGAAAAGTGGATCGGTGACATCTGCGGACACAAAATGGTATAGGTTTCCTTCATTTCCTTGGTAAAAGGAATTTTTTCGATATTTGCCGGACGAATGGTGCGCTCCATATGCTTCTGCTCGCGGACGCGGATGGCGGCGAGAAGAGAACGGATACGGATACGTGCAGCACCCAGGTTATTAACCTCATCAATCTTAAGAGAGGTATAAATCTTGTCGGAACCGGTCAGAATATCTGCAACAGCATCGGTTGTTACGGCATCAAGACCGCATCCGAAAGAGTTCAGCTGGATCAGATCCAGATCATCTCTTGTCTTTACAAAATTGGCTGCTGCGTACAGTCGGGAATGATACATCCACTGATCCATAACAATCAGCGGACGTTCTACCGGATTCAGATGGGAGATAGAATCTTCCGTCAGAACGGCAAGTCCGTAGGAGGTGATCATCTCCGGGATACCGTGGTTGACCTCCGGATCGTAATGGTATGGACGACCGGCAAGTACAATGCCGCGGGTTCCTGTCTTTTCCATGTAAGCGAGTGTTTCTTCACCCTTTTTGCGGATGTCCTGACGGCATGCAGCAAGTTCTTCCCATGCAGCATGAGCGGCATTTTTGATTTCTTCTGCTGGAAGATTCTTTGCAGAAGTAAATTCACGGACCAGTCCGTCTGTGATTGTCTTTTCGCTTGTGAGGGCGAGGAATGGATTCATGAAATCTACTTCACCGTGTACGATCGGATCCATATTGTTCTTGATGTTCTCCGCGTATGAGGTGACGATCGGGCAATTATAATGATTGTCGGCATCGGCAAATTCACCACGTTCGTATGGTATACAAGGGTAGAAGATAAAGTCTGCACCCTGGTTGATCAGCCACTGTACATGTCCGTGCGCCAGCTTTGCCGGATAACACTCGGATTCGCTCGGAATAGATTCAATACCAAGTTCATAAATCTTATGTGTAGAAGCAGGAGAGAGTAACACATGATATCCCAGTTTTGTGAAGAAAGTAAACCAGAACGGATAGTTCTCATACATGTTGAGAACTCTTGGAATACCAACCGTTCCACGTTTTGCTTCGGATGGATCTAATGGCGTGTAACCAAAATAACGTTCATTTTTATAAGCGAAAAGGTTTGGCACATCACTCTTTGCTTTCTCTTTTCCAAGACCGCGCTCACAACGGTTTCCGGAAATAAAACGACGTCCGCCACTGAATTTGTTGATGGTCAGACGACAGTTGTTGGTACAGCCGTTACATTTTGCCATTGAGGTTGTATAGGTAAGTTCATTGATTTCATCAATGGAAAGCATGGTTGTATTTTTGCATTCTTTGAAACCATAGCGTTCTCTTGCAATCAGTGCAGCCCCAAAAGCACCCATGATTCCTGCAATATCCGGACGGATTGCCTGACATCCGGCGATGGTCTCAAAGCTTCTGAGTACGGCATCATTGTAGAATGTACCACCCTGTACAACAATTTTTTTACCAAGCTCAGATGCATCGGATACCTTGATAACCTTGAAAAGGGCATTTTTGATAACCGAATAAGCAAGTCCGGCTGAAATATCGGATACTTCAGCACCTTCTTTTTGCGCCTGTTTTACCTTTGAGTTCATAAATACGGTACAACGGGTACCGAGGTCAATCGGATGTTTCGCAAAAAGTGCTTCATGTGCAAAATCCTCTACGGTGTAGTTCAGGGATTTGGCAAAAGTCTCGATAAAGGAACCGCATCCGGAAGAACATGCTTCGTTGAGCTGTACGCTGTCTACAGTCTGATTCTTGATCTTGATACACTTCATATCCTGACCACCGATATCGAGGATACAGTCTACATCCGGTTCGAAGAAAGAAGCGGCGTAATAGTGAGATACGGTTTCAACTTCGCCTTCATCCAGAAGAAGTGCGGCTTTAATGAGCGCTTCTCCGTAACCGGTTGAGCAGGAGTGAACGATCTGTACGCCTTCCGGAAGCTGGCTGTAAATATCCTTGATCGCACCGATGGTCGTACCAAGAGGATCACCGTCATTGCCATGGTAGAAGGAGTACAAAAGAGTACCGTCTTCTCCGACCAGAGCGGCTTTCGTGGTGGTAGAACCGGCATCGATTCCAAGGTAGGCATTACCGCGGTAGCTGGCAAGATCGCCAACCGGCACCTGATGCTTTGCATGGCGGTTCTTAAATTCATTGTAATCTGCTTCACTGGAAAAGAGCGGCTGCATACGCTCAACTTCAAAGTCCATTTCAATATGGGCATCCAGCTTTTTCTGCATCTCACCAAGAGAGGTGACTACATCCTTTTTAGAGTTCAGCGCAGAGCCGACGGCTGCAAAAAGATGGGAATACTTTGGTGCGATAATGTGTTCGTCATCCAGCTTGAGAGTACGGATAAACGCTTCTCTCAGTTCAGAGAGGAAATGAAGCGGTCCACCGAGGAAAGCAACATGTCCGCGGATTGGTTTTCCGCAGGCAAGACCACTGATGGTCTGGTTGACGACTGCCTGGAAAATAGAAGCAGACAGGTCTTCTTTGGTAGCACCGTCATTGATCAGCGGCTGGATATCTGTCTTGGCAAATACGCCACAGCGGGCTGCAATCGTATAAAGTGCTTTGTAATTTTTGGCATATTCGTTCAGACCGGTTGCATCTGTCTGGAGAAGGGACGCCATCTGGTCGATGAAAGATCCGGTACCTCCGGCGCAGATTCCGTTCATACGCTGCTCAATATTTCCATTTTCAAAATAGATGATCTTGGCATCTTCGCCGCCCAGCTCGATCGCTACATCGGTCTGTGGTGCATAATCCTGAAGAGCGGTGGAAACGGCAACAACCTCCTGGACAAAAGGTACGCCAAGATGCTTTGCCAGAGTAAGACCACCTGATCCGGTAATCATTGGAGATACCTTGATCTGACCGAGCTTGTAGATAGCACGACCAAGCAGATCAGAAAGGGTTTCCTGAATATTGGCGAAGTGACGCTCGTAATCAGAAAACAGAACATCATTATTACTGTCCAGAACTGCGATTTTAACAGTTGTAGAACCGATGTCAATCCCCAGGGTATGTAATTCTGTCTGATTCATGATTTAACTACTCCTTATTACAATTAAAAAATTTGTCTGTATTATTACCTATTAAATGTAGTTTGCAGAGAACTACAGTATCTTACATTATACGACAGAACCAACGAAAATACAAACAGAAGTTATGTATGGCATTGTAGAAAAAAGTGCCTGGAAGTGAACAAAAGATGTAAATTATGTGAAAAGAGAGTAAAGAGGTGGAATGGAATTGACAAAGTAAAAAGCAGACGATAAAATAACATACGTGGAAGGAGGTTTTGAATGAAGAACTGGTTAGATAAAATGGAGCGCAGATTCGGGCGCTATGCAATTAGAAATCTTACGATGTATCTGCTTGCAGGCTATGCGATCGGATATCTTTTGAGTTTTACGATGCCACAGCTTCTTACCTATTTTACACTGGAACCGGCACTGATTTTGAAAGGGCAGGTGTGGCGACTTCTAAGCTGGGTGATCATCCCGCCGAATGACAATATTATTTTTGTTATCTTTATGATGCTGTTATACTATTCCCTTGGTAATACGCTGGAAAGCTACTGGGGGGCATTTCGTTACAATGTTTACATTTTTTCAGGAATATTATTTACAGTTATTGGAGCTTTTATTGTGAATGGACTGATCGGAGGCATTACCGGATTTGGAAGCCTTTACAGTACTTACTATATCAATATGTCCATTTTCCTTGCATGTGCATCCATCATGCCGGATTATCAGCTTTTGCTTTACGGCATTATCCCGATCAAGATGAAGTGGCTTGCAATTCTGGATGTGGTTCTGCTTGCGGTAGACGCAGTGCAGGGCGGTCTGATCATACGGATCGTGATCATCGCATCCCTTTTGAACTTTATTATTTTCTTTTTCTGCAACCGGAATCTGCGTGGACACAGTCCGAAACAGGCTGCCCGCAGAAAGAAATTCCAGAAGCAGATAAGCCGTCCGCAGAATCAGTATGCAGGCGGTGCAAAGCACAGATGTGCAGTGTGCGGTCGTACTGAACTTGACGATCCGACACTGGAGTTCCGTTATTGTTCAAAGTGTAACGGGAATTATGAATATTGCCAGGATCATCTTTTCACACACGAACATGTGAAGTAGAGTTCTAACATAGAATCAAATTGAATAATAAGAGGAGGAAACAATGAAAAAAACCAAGATTGTTTGTACAATGGGACCAAACACCAACGACAGAGAAATGATGAGAAAGCTGATCCAGAATGGAATGAATGTGGCACGTTTCAATTTCTCACATGGTGATCATGAAGAACAGAAGTTCAGAATGGATATGCTCAAAGAGCTTCGTGAAGAGGAACATACAAACACTGCAATCCTTCTGGATACAAAGGGACCGGAAATTCGTACAGGAATCCTGAAAGACGGAAAGAAGATTACTTTAAAAGAAGGAGAAACCTTCACTCTGACAACAGAAGATATCGTAGGAGATAATAAGAGAGTATCTATCACATATAAGGGACTGGTACAAGATATTTATAAAGGCTGTACCATTCTGATCGACGATGGCCTGATCGGGCTTCGTGTAGAGAGCAAGACAGAGACAGAGATTGTCTGTTCTGTAGTAAATGGTGGAGAACTTGGCGAAAGAAAAGGTGTTAACGTACCGAACGTAGCCATTCGTCTTCCGGCTATTACAGAAAAAGATAAGGATGATATCCGTTTCGGTGTAGAGCAGGATATTGACTTTATCGCAGCATCATTTGTAAGAAATGCAGAGTGTGTACTTGAGATCAAGGCATACTTAAAAGAACTCGGCGCTCCGTATATTCCAATCATTGCAAAGGTAGAGAACGCAGAAGGTATTGAGAATATTGATGAGATCATCCGTGCGGCTGATGGTATCATGGTGGCACGTGGAGATCTTGGTGTAGAGATCCCGGCAGAGGAAGTGCCGCATCTCCAGAAAATGATCATCCAGAAATGTAATGACAACTTTAAGACTGTTATTACTGCAACACAGATGCTGGATTCTATGATGCGTAATCCGCGTCCGACAAGAGCAGAAGTGACGGATGTTGCCAATGCGGTATACGACGGAACAGATGCAGTTATGCTTTCCGGAGAGACAGCACAGGGGAAATACCCTCTGGAAGCACTCCAGATGATGGTTCATATTGTAGAGACGACAGAGGAACATCTGGACTATGATTCCATTCTTGTTAAAGCCGGAGATCATCTGAAGTCAGGAGTGTCCAGTGCAATCGGATATGCTTCTGTACTTGCGGCAGCGAACCTGAATGCAAGATGCATCATCACTCCATCTGTATCCGGTGCAACAACAAGGGTTGTATCCAACCTTCGTCCGAGACAGGAAATCCTTGGAATTACACCGAACGAACGTACCCTTCGCCGGATGTCGATCTACTGGGGCGTAAGAGGATTGAAGTCTCTGGAATTCCATACAACAGATGATATCTGCAGTGGGGCAATTGATCTTGCACAGGCAAAGAAATGCGTGGACAGTGGAGATATTGTTGTCCTGACAGCTGGTATTCCTTCACCGAGCGTACAGCGTGAAAAGGGTTCTGTAAGTAATATGATGCGTATTGCAACCATCGACTAGACGAAAGAGAGATGAACAGAATGAAAAAAGAACCATTCGTAACAAAGACACAGTTAGATGAAATCGTAAAAGAATATCCGACTCCGTTTCATCTTTATGATGAAAAAGGGATTCGTGAAAATGTAAAAGCACTCAAAGAAGCATTTGCATGGAACAAAGGATATAAAGAATATTTTGCAGTAAAGGCAACTCCAAACCCATATATCCTCAATATTTTAAAAGAATATGGATGCGGATGTGACTGCTCTTCCTATACAGAGCTTTTAATGTCTGAGTCTGTTGGACAGGTTGGAGAAAATATTATGTTTTCTTCCAATGATACACCGGCAGAGGAATTTGCACTTGCTGATAAGCTCGGCGCGATCATCAACCTGGACGATATCACACACATTGATTTTCTGGAAAAGACGATCGGAAAGATTCCGGAGACAATCAGCTGCCGTTATAATCCGGGTGGACTTTTCAAAATTTCCAACAGCATTATGGATAATCCGGGAGATGCCAAATACGGTATGACAACTGAACAGATTTTTGAGGCATTCAAGATCCTGAAGTCCAAAGGCGCAAAAGAGTTCGGTATCCATGCATTCCTTGCAAGTAATACTGTAACTAATGAATATTATCCGACACTTGCACGTACTTTGTTTGAAGTAGCAGTTAAGCTTCAGAAAGAGACCGGTGTACATATCAAGTTCATCAACCTTTCCGGTGGTGTGGGAATCCCTTACAAACCGGATCAGGAACCGAACGATATCAAGGTGATCGGTGAAGGTGTAAGAAAAGTGTACGAAGAGGTTCTTGTTCCGGCTGGAATGGGCGATGTGGCGATTTACACAGAGCTTGGCCGTTTTATGCTTGGACCTTATGGATGCCTTGTGACAAAAGCAATCCATGAAAAGCATACGCACAAAGAGTACATCGGTGTAGATGCATGTGCCGCAAACCTGATGCGTCCGGCTATGTATGGTGCCTACCATCACATTACTGTCATGGGAAAAGAAAATGAACCATGCGATCATACTTATGATGTGACTGGTTCTCTGTGCGAGAATAATGATAAATTTGCAATCGACCGTCAGCTTCCGAAGATTGACATGGGAGATCTGCTTGTGATCCATGATACCGGAGCACATGGATTCTCTATGGGATATAATTACAACGGACGTCTTCGTTCCGCAGAAGTTCTTCTGAAAGAGGACGGAGGTACACAGCTGATCCGCAGAGCAGAGACGCCGATGGATTACTTTGCAACTTTCGACTGCTTCCCGGTTTATGAGGAACTTAAGAAGAATACGGAAGAAGCGGATAAGCTTGGAAAATAATTTCAAATAGTTTATTTTGAAAAAAATACTTGCGAACCGAAGATAAGTATGTTATGATTATTTTCGGTTCGTGATTAAAAAACATGAATTTTATGCCGGCATGTCGGAATGGCAGACGAGTCAGACTCAAAATCTGTTGCGGGTGACCGCGTGCGGGTTCAAGTCCCGCTGCCGGCAGTTGATAATTAACTGGAATTGAATAAAAGATATGAGAAGTACATTGCGATGATTCGTGATGTATTTTTTCGTATATACACAATTATTGTGGCACATTTCGTGTATCTGTAATTTTGATGAGGATCTTTTTTACCCCTTCATGTATTGAAAATATCAAAAAAAAATGTCATAATGAGATGTTGTATATTTGAACGAATAGATAGAAAAGATAGAAGTAAGTGATGAGACTTACAGAGAGGCAGTTGATTATGAGCAAAATCGTATTGATAGACGGACACAGTATTCTGAACAGGGCGTTTTTCGGACTTCCGGATCTGACAAATGCGGAAGGACTCCATACGAATGCAATATATGGATTCTTAAATATTATGTTCAAGATCCTGGAGGAGGAAAAGCCGGAGTATCTGACCGTTGCATTTGATGTGCATGCGCCGACTTTCCGCCATAAGATGTTTGAGGCGTATAAGGGGACGAGAAAGCCGATGGCAGAAGAACTCAGACAGCAGGTACCGTTGATGAAGGAAGTTCTGCATGCTATGGGAATCCGGACGATCGAGCAGGAAGGGCTGGAGGCAGATGACCTTCTTGGAACGCTGTCCAAAAGATGCGAGCGAATTGGGATGGAAGTGGTCATTATTTCCGGAGACAGAGATCTTCTCCAGCTTGCTACAGACCATGTTGAGATCCGAATTCCGAAGACAAAACGGACCGGAACTGAGATCGAAAATTATTATGCAGTGGACGTAAAAGAAAAATACCAGGTGACACCGACAGAATTTATCGATGTAAAAGCATTGATGGGAGATACTTCAGATAATATCCCAGGGGTGCCGGGAGTCGGAGAAAAGACGGCGACCAAGATTATTGTAGAATACGGATCTATTGAAAATGCCTACAAGCATGCATCCGAACTGAAGCCGCCGAGAGCATCGAAAAATCTGGTGGAATACTGGGATCAGGCACAAATGAGTAAGGTGCTGGCGACAATCGATGTAGACGCGGATTTTGCTTATGAACTGGAAGAGGCGAAGCTTGGAAATCTTTATACAGAGGAAGCTTATGTCTATTTCCAGAGACTGCAGTTCAAGAATCTGCTGAATCGTTTTGATGTGCAGAGTGAGAATTCGATTGAAGATGCATTTGTGATCGCTGTGGGAAAAGAAGAAATTCAGAAAATCTTTGCGGAGGCAGAAAAAGCGCAGACGGTGGGAGCCGTTCTTTACAAAGATACCAGAAATGTACTTCCGCTCTTTGCAGGAAATGCTGAGATAGGTGGAATTGGAATTTCGTTTGGAAAAGAGAAGATCTACTGTATTCCGGCAGGAAATGGATACAGCATGGAGGAACTTCTGGAGGCACTTGTACATGTGGCAAAGCATGCCGGACGGTTTGTGGTGTTTGATCTGAAGTCATCCCTGCCTTATCTGAAAGGATTAGAAGGAGCAGCAGAGGAGAAGTGCTTTGACAGTATTGTGGCAGCTTACCTCCTGAATCCGTTGAAAAATGATTATGGATTTGAAGATGTGGCACAGGAGCATCTTGGATTGATGATCGATCCGAAGACAGAACTGGAAAAAATGGTCTGTTATGAAGCCTATGCTGCATTTGCGTCATCGGCAGTTTTGGAAGAAAAGCTGAAAAAAGAGAAAATGTGGAAGCTTTTTACAGAAATAGAGATGCCGCTTGTATTTACTCTGTTCCACATGGAGCAAAATGGGGTGCGTGTAGAAGCAGAAGAACTGAAAAGCTATGGAGAACAACTTGGCGGAAAAATCGTACAGCTGGAAAAGGAAATTTATGAGCTTGCCGGGGAAGAATTTAATATCAATTCACCAAAGCAGCTGGGCGTGGTCCTTTTTGAACATCTGTCCCTCCCAAATGGAAAGAAGACGAAAACAGGATATTCGACGGCAGCAGACGTACTGGATAAGCTGGCACCGGATTATCCGATCGTGGCAAAAATCCTGGAATATCGTCAGCTTGCCAAGCTGAAATCGACTTATGCAGATGGGCTTGCCGTGTTTATTCATGAAGATGATCACCGGATCCATGGAAAATTCAACCAGACAGTTACAGCGACCGGACGTATCAGCAGTACAGAGCCAAACCTGCAGAATATCCCGGCGAGGGTAGAACTTGGACGGCTGATCCGTAAAGTATTTGTGCCGGAAGAGGGATATGTGTTTGTAGATGCGGATTATTCGCAGATAGAACTGCGTGTGCTGGCACATTGCTCCGGAGATGCAGCACTGATCGAAGCATACCGGGAGGCAAAGGACATTCACCGGATCACAGCTTCTCAGGTGTTTCATACTCCGTTTGATGAAGTGACCGATCTGCAGAGGCGAAATGCAAAAGCAGTCAACTTTGGTATTGTCTATGGGATCAGTTCTTTTGGACTGAGCCAGGATTTAAGTATTACGAGAAAAGAAGCGGCCGAATATATTGACCGTTATTTTGAAACCTATCCGGGCATCAAGAAATTTCTGGATGATGCAGTTGCTCATGCAAAAGAACAGGGATATGTTGTGACCTTATTTGGCAGAAGAAGACCGGTTCCGGAGCTGTCTTCCAGCAATTTTATGCAGAGACAATTCGGGGAACGTGTGGCAATGAATTCTCCGATCCAGGGAACGGCTGCAGATATCATGAAAATCGCAATGATCGCTGTGGACAAAGAGCTTCGCATGAGAAACATGAAATCCAGGCTGGTTCTGCAGGTACACGACGAACTTCTGATCGAGACATGGAAGGAAGAGGAAGAGGAAGTGCGGGAGATCCTGAAAGAAGGCATGATGCATGCGGCAGATCTTTCCGTTCCGCTTGAAATTGACATGCATAGTGGAAAAAACTGGTATGAGGCAAAATAGAAGGAAACAGATATGAGAAAAATAGGAATAACAGGAGGCATTGGTTCCGGGAAGAGCAAAGTACTCGACTTTTTAAGTGTAGTGCGCGGTGCGGTGATCTGCCAGTCAGATCTGGTTGCACATCAGGTACAGCTTCCGGGAGAAAAATGTTATCAGAAGATCGTGGAGACGTTTGGGAAAGAAATTTTAAATCCTGACGGAACGATTGATCGGAAAATTCTTGGCAGAATTGTGTTTGATCAGCCAGAGAAACTGCAAAAGCTTAATGCAATCGTGCATCCGGCGGTCAATGAAAAGATCCGGGAGGAAATGCAGAAGGCGCAGGAAGAGGGAAAAGAGCTTTTTATTCTGGAAGCTGCACTCCTTACGGAACCGGTATATCGTGAGATGTTGGATGAGATCTGGTATATTCATGTGCCACAGGAGATCCGGATGGAGAGACTGAGAAGTTCACGCGGATATTCAGATGAAAAAATGTATGCGGTGTTTGCAAATCAGCCGTCGGAAGAGACATTTACAGCGGTTTCGGATCTTGTGATCGAAAACGGCGGAACCTTTGAAGAAACGGAAAAACAGATAGACTTGGCACTGGGAAGAGGCTAAGAACAGGGAGAAGAAACAAGATGAGATTATGCAGTATTGCCAGTGGCAGCAGCGGAAACTGTATTTATGTGGGGAGCGATCGAACGCATCTGCTTGTAGATACAGGAATCAGCAAAAAACGAATTGAGGAAGGCTTAAAGGAACTTGAAATAAAAGGGAAAGAGCTGGATGGAATCCTGATTACCCATGAACATGCAGATCATATTCAGGGACTTGGTGTATTCAGCAGAAAATATGAGATCCCGATCTATGGAACACCGGGAACGATTCGGGGAATCCGTGATTATAAAAAACTCGGGGAAATGCCGGAAGGACTTTACCATGAAATCCAGGTAGACAAAGAATTTAAGCTGGGTGATATTGACGTGCATCCATTTGCTATTTCCCATGATGCAAATGAACCGAGCGGCTACCGCTTTGAGCAGGATGGAAAGAAGATCGCGGTAGCAACGGATCTTGGAAAATACGATGAATATACGGTAGAGAACCTGAAGGATTTAAATGCGGTCCTTCTGGAATCTAACCATGATATACATATGCTGGAAGTCGGTCCTTATCCGTATTACCTGAAGCAGAGAGTTCTTGGGGACAGAGGACATTTATCAAATGAATTGTCAGGACGGCTTCTTTGTGATATACTACACAATAACTTGCGGAGTGTATTGCTGGGGCATTTGAGCAAGGAGAATAATTACGAAGAACTTGCATATGAGACTGTCAAGCTGGAGGTCACTTTGGGGCAGAACCCGTATAAGGGGGAGGATATACCGATCGCAGTTGCAAAAAGGGATCAGGTGTCTGCAGTGATCGAGGTTTAGAAAAAGAAAGTATGCAGAATTGGATTCAGGAGGACAGGCAGAATGAAGAAATGCATTATTACAGTAGTCGGTAAAGATTCGGTCGGAATTATTGCGAAAGTATGTACATACCTGGCAGAGACCAATATCAATATTTTAAATATTTCCCAGACGATCGTGGATGGGTATTTTAATATGATGGCGGTTGCAGATGTGGAAAATTCAAAAAAAGAACTGGATATCGTAGCGGTAGAACTTCGTGATATCGGCTTACAGATCGGTGTCAATATTCATTGTCAGAGAGAAGAGATTTTTGAAAAAATGCACAGAGTGTAAGGAGAACCGCTATGATTAATTTTTACGAAGTAGTAGAAACAAACCAGATGATCGAAGAAGAAAATCTGGATGTAAGAACAATCACATTGGGTATCAGTCTGATGGACTGTATTGACTCAGATCTGGACAGACTGAATGAAAAGATATATAAAAAAATCACAACACTTGCAAAGGATCTTGTATCGACAGGAGAGAAGATCGAAAGTGAATTTGGAATTCCGATCGTTAATAAGCGGATTTCCATTACACCGGTTGCACTTGTTGGCGGTTCAGCCTGCAAACAACCAGAGGATTTTGTGACGATCGCAGAGACACTGGATAAAGCAGCAAAGGAAGTCGGTGTAAACTTTATCGGAGGATACTCTGCAATCGTATCCAAGGGAATGACAAAGAGCGATGAACTCCTGATCCGTTCCATTCCGATGGCAATGGCAAAGACAGAGCGTGTGTGCAGTTCGGTCAATGTAGGTTCGACAAAGACTGGTATTGATATGGATGCAGTCCGTCTTTGCGGCGAGATTGTAAAAGAGACAGCAGAGGCGACAAAGGACAAGGATTCGATTGGCTGTGCAAAATTTGTAGTTTTATGTAATGCACCGGATGATAACCCGTTTATGGCAGGGGCCTTTTTAGGTGTTACCGAAGGAGATGCCGTGATCAATGTCGGTGTCAGCGGACCTGGTGTTGTAAAAAGAGCGATTGAAAAATGTCGTGGTGAGGGCTTTCAGGAACTTTGTGATACGATCAAGAAGACCGCATTTAAGGTGACAAGGGTTGTTCAGCTTGTAGCCGGAGAAGCTTCCAAAAGGCTTGGTATTCCGTTCGGAATCATTGACCTGTCACTTGCACCGACACCGGCTGTTGGCGATTCAGTAGCGGAGATTCTGGAAGAAATCGGACTTGAGAGAGTTGGCGCACCAGGAACAACAGCAGCACTTGCTATGCTGAACGATCAGGTGAAAAAAGGTGGCGTTATGGCGTCTTCCTATGTAGGAGGTTTAAGCGGAGCTTTTATTCCGGTCAGTGAGGATAAAGGAATGATCGATGCAGTCAATGCCGGATCTCTTTGTATAGAAAAGCTGGAGGCGATGACTTGTGTCTGCTCGGTAGGACTTGATATGATCGCTATTCCGGGTAAGACGAAAGCTACTACGATTTCCGGGATCATTGCGGATGAGATGGCGATCGGAATGGTCAATCAGAAGACAACGGCGGTTCGTGTGATACCTGTAGTTGGAAAGGATGTTGGAGATATGGCAGAGTTTGGTGGTCTTTTGGGATATGCGCCGATCATGCCGGTCAATGAATTTGACTGCAGTGCATTTGTGAATCGAAAGGGAAGAATTCCTGCACCGATACATAGTTTTAAAAATTAGAAAGAGGTAAAGAGAGCATGGGGAAAGTTGCGATTGTAACAGATAGTAACAGTGGAATTACACAGGCAGAAGGAAAGAAGATGGGAATTTACGTACTTCCGATGCCATTCTATATCAATGAGGAGTTGTTTTACGAGGATATCACACTCACGCAGGAGGAGTTTTATGAAAAACTGGCAGGAGATGCAGATATTAAGACTTCCCAACCGGCTCCCGGAGATGTAATGGATATGTGGGACAAGGCGCTGGAGGAATATGATGAGGTTGTACATATTCCGATGTCAGCCGGTCTTAGCAGTTCATGTGAGACTGCAATCATGCTTTCCCAGGACTATGATGGAAAAGTACAGGTCGTAAATAATCACCGGATTTCTGTTACGCAGCGAAGATCGGTGGAAGAGGCGAAAAAGCTTGCAGATGCTGGAAAGAGCGCGGCAGAAATTAAAGAACTGTTAGAAGCGATCCAGTGGGACAGTGATATCTATATTACAGTAGATACTTTAAAATACCTGAAGAAAGGCGGCAGACTTACACCGGCAGCTGCAGCGATTGGAACGGTTCTGAACCTGAAGCCAGTTCTCCGTCTTAAAGGAGAAAAGCTGGATGCGTTTGCGAAGTCAAGAGGATGGAAGAGTGCAAAGAAGACGATGATCAAGACAATTAATGAGATTCGTACTTCAGAATTCGGAGATTGTGATGGAAAAAAAGATCTGTATCTGGATGCAGCTTACACAGGAGATCGCAAGGAGGCACAGGAATGGCTGGATGAGCTTCATGAAGCATTTCCGGAGTTTGAAATACGGATGGATCCACTGTCGTTGAGTGTGGCATGCCATATCGGACCTGGAGCCAGGGCGGTGACTCTTACCAAAATTCTTCATGTGAACTAAATGAGAAAGAGACTTTTTGCACAAACATGCGTAGTAGCGGTGTGCAAAAAGTCTCTTTTTTGACAAAGGGGAAGGGTTAAATAATTTGCAACTGCTTCTGGTATTCATTTGTAAAAGGTGTGCCAAATTTTTCGGTAATTATGGATTCATACAGGTCTGATGCGAAAATGTCCAGGTTCAGGAGGACCTGGGTGGCGGAGGTGAGATTTCTGGCATCTGCGAGCTTTGTGATCAGAGGGATGGTGGCATACTCTTTGATCTCTTTAAGGATTTGAGTATCTTTTTTTTGAAAACCGAGTACGCGGGCATAAAGGGCGGATGTGGATGACCGCTCTTTTTTTGTTTTGCCGGAAATGTTGCCGGAATCTTCTGCAAAACAGAAAGGAGGCTCATGTCGGAAGGTGTCCTTTTTTATGCCGAGCAGGATGTGCAGCAGGGCGCGGCTGATCCGGGTGTAGGTAAGCTCTCTGGTTTTCAGAAGATCGCAGAAGGAACTCCAGGTAGCAAAATCATTTCTCTGATTGATGATCCGGTTGGCGAGGTCTTTGCTGACATCAAGGTAATCGGTCAGAGAGGAAGCACTCTCACAGAGCAGTCGATACTTTAGCAGGAGCGAAAAATCATCCTGGGTAACTGGAAGTGAGGACTGGTAATTCTTTCGCAGCAGATCTGAAGAAGCGGGCGGAAGTTGTCCTGCAACGGATGAAAAAGCACCTTCTGGTAAAGATGGATTCAGAATTCGGTTGCGGATCGCAGTTGCGGAACTGAAGGTTTCGCAGAGGTCAGTATCGTGGTAGCCGGATCCCTCGCGGGGAATTGCGAAAGGCTGGATCGGACTTTTGAAATACCGGAGCGCTTTTAAGTATTCAATCCCAAGGGTATTGTTTGGTGAGGACAGGATTTCGGCAAGGGACGGATCCTTTGTATAGACACTTAGAGCAGTCTGGCGTGCCTGCGGAAACGGTCGGCCTTTTCGCAGCTCATCCTGCAGGAGCTGCCGGTAGACTTCTGGCTCTTCGGAAAGAATCCGGGCAAGCCGATTGAGTTTTTTGATATCGCCACACTCACTGCCAAAGCAGAGATAGGAAATACAGCCAAGACTGTTAAAAATAGAAACGGCACCTCTTGCAAACAACTCTGCACTGCCACAGGAAAAAAGGACCGGGAGTTCCAGAATGAGTGATGCACCGCCAAGAAGGGCAGCTTTTGCCCGCAAATGCTTTGGCGCGATAGCAGGGGCGCCACGCTGGACGAAGTCACCACTCATAAGGACAATTGCCGCATCTGCCCCCGTTTTTTGAAGTGCCTGGTCTATATGATACTGATGTCCGTTGTGGAACGGATTATATTCTGCGATGATACCGACGATTTTCATACTTTTAACTAAAATCTCCTTTGTGTTGTTTGTGAAAAGATTATACTATAAAAAGAGTTTTTGTGCAAAAAACATTGTACTGGAAAATATTACGTGAAAAAAATAACATTACTTGTATACAATGTGTGCAAGGAGTATAATTAAGAATAGAGTGTGAGTTCTAATAAAGAAAATTCTAGTACCAGAAGGGAGAAACATCAATGAATGTATTAGTAATCAACTGCGGAAGTTCATCACTGAAGTTCCAGCTCATCAACTCAGAATCGGAGGCGGTTCTCGCAAAAGGTCTTTGCGAAAGAATCGGTATTGACGGAAGACTTACCTATCAGCCGGCAGGTGGAGAGAAGAATGTATCTGAAAAGGCTATGCCTACACATACAGAAGCAATCCAGTTCGTAATCGACGCGCTGACAGATGCAGATACAGGTGTTGTTAAGAGCCTTGACGAAATCGGAGCAGTCGGACATCGTGTTGTTCACGGCGGAGAAAAGTTTGCAAAATCTGTAGTTGTAACACCGGAAGTAAAAGCTGCGATCGCAGAGTGCAATGACCTTGCACCACTTCACAACCCGGCAAACTTAATCGGAATCGAAGCTTGTGAAAGTCTGATGCCGGGCACACCACAGGTTGTTGTATTTGATACTGCTTTTCATCAGACAATGCCTGAGAAAGCTTATATGTATGGACTTCCATATGAATATTATGAAAAATACAAAGTAAGACGTTACGGATTCCACGGAACAAGCCACAGCTTCGTATCTAAGAGAGTAGCTGAGATTGTTGGAAAACCATACAACGCAACAAAGACGATCGTATGCCATCTTGGTAATGGAGCATCTGTTTCAGCAGTGCTTAACGGAGAATCAGTAGATACCTCTATGGGACTTACTCCGTTGGAAGGTCTTGTAATGGGAACACGTTCCGGAGATATTGATCCGGCGATCATGGAATTCATTGCTAAGAAAGAAAACCTTGACATTGCAGGAATTATGAATGTCCTGAACAAGAAATCAGGTGTGGAAGGTGTATCCGGTGTATCTAGCGACTTCCGTGATCTTGAGGCAGCAGCAAAAGCAGGCAACAAGCGTGCAGAACTTGCAATCGACGTATTTGCATACAGAGTAGCAAAATATGTTGGTGCTTACACAGCAGCAATGAACGGTGTTGATAATATCGTATTTACAGCAGGTATCGGTGAGAACTGTGCACTTGTGAGAACAAAAGTCTGCAGCTATCTTGGATATCTTGGAATTACAATCGATGAAGAAGCAAATGGAAAACGTGGAGAAGAGATCGTAATCTCTACACCAGATTCCAAAGTGAAAGTTCTTGTAGTTCCGACAAACGAAGAACTTGCAATTGCAAGAGAGACAGTTGCACTTGTATAACAGAAGAAATTAGAAAAAACCTTAAAATCTGTAAATCATCCTTGACAAAAAGAATTTACATGGTATAATAGTTTAGGTGTGAACAGGAGAAAGAATTATGTTAATTGACCTGTCCGAAGTCTTATCTGAACCGCATAAGTCCATTGACGAAGTGGTCGGCACTGAGATGAAAGAAGTGAAGGTGAACGGAAGCAGATTTCCGGTAAGCCGGACACAGCCTGTGCATATTCATGTCGAGTATGCCGGCGAAAAAAAACTTCATATCAGTTGTGAGACAAGTCTTACGGTAATCATTCCGTGTGACAGATGTCTTACAGATGTACCGACAGATTTCACGCTTTCCTTTGAAAAGCAGGTGAATACAGCTCTGGCAGACGGAGAAGATGATGGCGAATCCGATGAAGCGAATTACATTGACGGATATCATCTTGATGTGGAGCAGCTGCTCTATAACGAGATTTTAGTAGGGTGGCCGATGAAAGTTCTATGTAGCGAAGACTGTAAAGGGATTTGCAGTGTATGTGGTCAGAACTTGAATGAGGGAAGCTGCGACTGCGAAGACACCAGTCTTGACCCTAGAATGTCAGTTATCCGCGATCTTTACAAGAATTTTAAGGAGGTGTAACCTATGTCAATTTGTCCAAAGAATAAATCTTCTAAAGCAAGAAGAGACAAGAGAAGAGCAAACTGGAAAATGAGCGCACCGAATCTGGTGAAATGCAGCAAATGTGGAGAACTTATGATGCCACACAGAGTTTGCAAAGCTTGTGGATCTTACAACAAGAGAGAAATCGTTACTGTAGAAAACTAATTAAAAAAGGCTATAGTACAGGAGTTAGGCGTATTGCTTAACTCCTTTTCTTTTTAATTTAACCCAATTTTAACCCAATTGGAATTGTAAAATAATTGAATAGAGAGCTGTGTATAAGATTGAGTTTTAGGGATAAATGGAATTATAAGATATTTGACACAAGCATATTGAAGAGAAGTATGTTTATTTGAGATATTTTATATCTCCATACACAAATAGTATAGGCATATCGGTCAGGTTTAAAAGTAGCACCGGTACTTAAATTTAACCGTTGCTATAGACCAGTTATCAGGACATGAAAATAGGACTAGGAGAAAATCCCAGTCCTATTTTTTGTGCTTTATTTGATTAAAGTATCGGCTCTGTACATCATATCATCATCAAAGTTTGTTGCCGGATTGTAAACCAGTACCGTTTCTACTCTGTCGCCTTGCTTCAAATCAGCATCATACTTGATATAACCGCCTGTGTCAAGTTCTCCATCTCCATCGTCAGAAATAACAGTTCCTTATCTAAGCTGTTCATAGGAAGACTGGAAAAACAGGTTTAGAAGTGAAAGTACCGGCAGGAGAAATCTTGTTGGTGCTTTTAAGGGAAAAACTTTTGTGTTATACTATATTTGTCACAGTATATCTTGTAATAGATATAGAGAAAGCGAGGACAAAATGTTGGCTTTAAAACAGACAATTAAAGATATATCAAAAGCAAAAAAATTACACAATTAGAAATGGCAGAGGTGTTGGGAATAAGCAAACAGAACTTCAGCAATAAAGTACAGCGAAATACATTTTCTCCTGATGAACTTGCAAAGTTAGCTAATAGTTTAGGAATGGAATTGGCTTTCATAGATAAGAATGCAGATATAAAAAATGGAGAGAAATTTATTATATCAGGACAGGAATAAGCGAAATTTAGCAAAATCAAAAAATCGAGGTCGAAAATCCCCCGTAAAATAAGGGTTTCTGAGCCTTGATTTCCCGATGAAACCGGGTTTTCATTTCAAACAGGAAGGAGTGAAAATATATGGATAATCGAATACATGATATTGTATTAAAATTTTCACAGCAAGTAAAAAAGCTGTTAGGGCAGAAATTAGACAAAGTTATTTTATACGGTTCGTATGCTCGTGGAGATTATAATGAGCATTCGGATATAGATATTATGATTCTTACAACTCTGACAGATGAAGAGATTGAAAAAACAGAGCCGATGTTATTTGATTTAGCTTTTGATTTTCAAATGGATTACGGTGTAGATATAAGCGTAGTAGTGAAAAATAAAGACCAATTTGAATATTGGTTGGGAACATTACCGTTTTATAATAATGTTAAGAAAGAGGGGGTAGTGTTATAAATGGATGAAGGGTTACCACTAAATCCTATTTTATAATTGATATTGACGTACAGAATATTGTACGTTATAATATAAGTACAGAAAACTGTACGGAGGTGAAATCTATGTTAGTGGTTAATTATACAAATTTAAGAGATAATATGAAAAGCTATATGGATCAGGTAACAGATGATTATGAAACAATGATTGTTACTCGTAAGAACAATAAAAATGTTGTTATGATGTCAGAAGAAGCTTATAATAATTTGATGGAAAATGTTTATGTTATGGGAAATAAGGCTAATTATGACTGGTTAATGGAGTCTAAGGCACAGTTAGAAAAAGGAAATTTTGCTTCTCATACGTTATCTGAGGTAGTTGATGATGAATAAGGTGTTTACTGATAATGGCTGGGAAGATTACACTTATTGGCAGACAGAAGATAAAAAGACTTTAAAAAAAATCAATAATCTTATAAAAGATATTGACCGAAATGGAAATGAGGGAATAGGAAAACCTGAACCATTAACAGGAAATCTGACAGGATTTTGGAGCAGGAGAATTAACGACAAGGACCGATTGATTTATAAAATTGATGACAAAAATATTTATATTTTATCATGTAGATATCATTATAATGATAAATAATAACAAGCACTGACGGGAAAGATAGAATTTTCTGTTAGTGCTTTTCTTTGTCCTGTTGCCGTTCGTGAATTTCTGATAGAGTCTTTTCCAGTGAAGCTTTATCCCACTGCTGCCGGATTGTTTCATACTGTAGCTGTGTAATCCGGCGATTCAGATAATCATTTGTCCAATTCATGAGGAATCCAGGAACAATAGGTAAATGCTGAATTACGGAAAAGAGAATATCTTCTAATCGTGATTTTATACTCATAACAAATTTCTCCTCTCATGGAAAGTATAACGGAACTACAGCAGCAACTCAATAACATTTTGTTATTAAGAAAATTATGTTTCAAAAATCAGATGAAAAATGGAACAGTTATAAATAAGATAAAAAGAACTGGAATATGACTGAAAACAGATGATTTCTGTTTCATAAAATATTTTAACCATTTCTGAAACAAATTTAGATTTCTGTGAGAAAAACAGGAGTTAAAAGACAATATATAGTCCTGAGACTTGTGTATTCCTGGAACATTACCAGAATGTGATGTTTGAACATAATGCGAAAGATAAGATTTATGAAAATGAAGATGGGACGTTTTTTATAGGTTTAGTGCGAAAGAAGACGTATGCAACATATGAAGAAGCTGTTGATACTGTCTGTGAACGAAAGGTGCTACAAGAGATTATGGGACATAAGACAATTGCCATTACAATGCAAGTATATAATCATGTTTTAGAGGGACGAGCAGAAGCAGAAATGCAACGAATTTCATCAGCATTAGTGGTATGATTTTTAACCCAATTTTAACCCAATTTATAACCCAATTGGAATAAAGTTTATAAAGAATTATAAAGAGTTATATGTAAAGAATCCTGTAAATATAGCGATATAACGAGATATAAAGATTTACATAGCGAAACCCTTCTTACAACAAGAGAGAAATCGTTACTGTAGAAAACTAATTAAAAAAGGCTATAGTACAGGAGTTAGGCGTATTGCTTAGCTCCTTTTCTTTTTCCTAATTTTCCTAAATCTGCTAAATATTATTGATTTTTACGGTCATGTCTAGTAGAATTGGTTTAGTAATGCTGGGAGGTAACAGTATGAAAGAAATAACAAAAGTTGTTGTCGATGCAATGGGCGGAGACAACGCACCGCATGAGATCATCAAAGGTGCGGTCGAGGCGGTCGGGAAGTCAGATGCGATCCATGTGATCCTGGTCGGAAAAGAAGATGTCATCAATCAGGAACTTTCCGGGTACACATATAATAAAGAACAGATTTCGGTTGTTCATACATCGGAAGTAATTGAGACAGCAGAACCGCCGGTTATGGCGATCCGCAGAAAGAAAGACTCATCCATTGTGGTAGGTCTTAAGATGGTGAAGGATAAAGAAGCTGACGCTTTTGTTTCAGCAGGAAGTTCCGGTGCGGTTCTTGCCGGGGGACAGCTTCTGGTTGGACGTATCAAAGGGGTGGAAAGACCACCGCTTGCACCGCTGATCCCGACAGAAAAAGGATTCTCCATTTTGATCGACTGTGGGGCGAATGTAGATGCAAGACCTTCACATCTGGTGCAGTTTGCCAAGATGGGTTCGATCTATATGGAACATATTATGGGAGTCAAGAATCCGAAGGTTGCGATCGTCAATATCGGAGCTGAGGAAGAAAAGGGTAATGCCCTGGTCAAGGAGACTTTTCCTATGCTGAAAGAATGTAAGGATATTAACTTTACCGGAAGCATCGAAGCGAGAGAAATCCCTCATGGACAGGCAGATGTTATCGTCTGTGAAGCATTTACCGGCAACGTGATCCTGAAACTCTATGAAGGAGTAGCATCGGTTCTTGTAAGCAAGATTAAAGGTGGTATGAAGCAGAATCTCCGCGGCATGATCGGTGGACTTCTGGTTAAGCCGGTGCTGAAAAAGACTATGAAGGATTTTGACGCAAGTGAGTACGGTGGAGCACCACTGCTTGGACTCACCGGTCTGGTAGTAAAGACACACGGCAGTTCCAAGGCAAAAGAAGTCTGCAATTCAATTTTGCAGTGCGTAACCTTCAAAGAAGAAGGAATCAATGAAAAGATCAAAGAATGTATTCAGGCGGAAGAAAAATCCGCACAGGAATAAGCTCAGAAAGGATTAAGAATTATGGAATTTGAAAAACTGAAAGACATTATTGTTGATGTGATGGGATGTAACCCGGATGAAATTACGATGGACACTACATTTGTAGATGATCTGGGAGCTGATTCGCTTGATATTTTCCAGATTATTATGGGAATTGAAGATGCATTTGATATCGAAATTGAAAATGAAGATGCAGAAAAGATCGCAACAGTAGGTGATGCTGTAGAACAGATCAAGAACGCTGTTAACTAGGGAAAATGATTACAGGGGACATCCCCATTTTTGGGGAGTGTCCTTTTTTAAAATTGGAGGAGCAATCATGAGCAGAAATGTAAAGGAACTGGAAGAAAAAATCGGCTACAATTTCAAGGACAGCCATTTGCTCAGACATGCTGTGACGCACAGCTCTTATGTGAATGAAAAGCATATGAAGAAGGCAGACTGTAATGAACGTCTGGAATTCCTTGGAGATGCTGTTCTGGAACTGATTTCAAGCGAATATCTTTTTTTCGAGAACCAGACAATGCCGGAAGGAGAACTGACTAAGTTAAGAGCAAGCATGGTATGCGAGAAGGCACTTGCATTTTGTGCGCGGGATCTGGAACTTGGAAGTTATCTGTTGCTTGGGAAAGGTGAGGACGCGACCGGTGGAAGATTCAGAGAGTCTATTACCTCGGATGCATTGGAAGCACTGATTGGTGCGATTTATCTGGATGGTGGTTTTGCTAATGCGAAAGAGTTTATTTTAAAATATATTTTAAACGACCTGGAAGGGAAACGGCTCTTTTATGATAGCAAGACTATCCTGCAGGAAATGGTACAGGGCGGTCAGGAAAAAGGAATTGTCTACCAGCTGGTAGGAGAAGAGGGACCGGACCACAATAAATCCTTCCGTGTAGAGGTTGTGATCGGCGGAGAAGCCTTTGGATGTGGTATCGGAAGAACCAAAAAGGCTGCCGAACAGGAAGCGGCTTATCAGGCAATCCTGAAGCTGAAAGAAGGAAAGGTACAGTAGGTGAGGCATGTATTTAAAAAGTATTGAAGTACAGGGATTCAAGTCTTTTGCAAATAAGATTGTCTTTGAATTTCATAACGGGATCACCGGAATCGTCGGACCGAACGGAAGTGGGAAAAGTAACGTGGCGGATGCCGTCCGCTGGGTACTCGGAGAGCAGAAGGTGAAGCAGCTCCGTGGAGGTACGATGCAGGATGTTATTTTTTCCGGTACGGAAAACCGGAAACCCCTCAGCTACGCATCGGTTGCGATCACACTGGATAATTCAGATCACAAACTCCCGGTGGAGTTTGAAGAGGTTAAAGTCACAAGAAAGTTGTACCGTTCGGGGGAAAGTGAATACCTGATCAACGGCAGTGTCTGCAGGCTCAAAGATATCAATGAGATGTTTTATGATACAGGTATCGGAAAAGAAGGATATTCGATCATCGGACAGGGACAGATTGACAAGATCCTGAGCGGTAAGCCGGAAGAGAGACGAGAGCTTTTTGATGAGGCGGCCGGGATTGTCAAATTTAAGCGCCGTAAGGCGTTATCTCTTCGCAAACTGGAAGAAGAGCAGAGCAATCTGGTCCGTGTCAATGATATTTTGGGAGAGTTGGAAAAGCAGTTTGGTCCGCTTCAGAAACAGTCGGAGACAGCGAAGGAATATCTGAAAAAGAGAGAAGAACTGAAGCATTATGACATCAATATGTTCCTGGTGGAGATGAAACGTCTGAAGGGGCAGATCCGGGAAAACGATGAGAAGCTGAAGATTGCGCAGAATGAACTCACTGAAGCCGGTAAAAAGCATGAAGATATGAAGGCACAGTATGAGAAGATCGAGCAGGAAGTAGATGAGATCGACGCCGGAATCGAGCATGCAAAAAGCCAGAGAAATGAGACAACACTTCTGAAGCAGCAGTTGGAAAACCAAATCGAGCTTTTAAAAGAGCAGATCAACAGTGTCCGTATGAATGATGAACACTATGAAAAACGCGCAAACGATATTCAGGCAGAGCTTGCAAACCGTGAAAGGCAGAAATCCGAACTGGAAGAAGAAAAAGCAGAGATCGACAGACATCTTGCAGCAGCATCTGAGAGACAAAAGCAGGCAGGAGAGGAGCTGACTGCCCTGCAGAGCCGGATTGCAGAGATGACAGTGGAGATTGAAAAGAATCAGAACGATATCCGTGAGCTTCTGAATAACCGTGCATCCACGAAGGCAAAGCTGCAGCATTATGAAACGACGCTTGAACAGATCAAGGTACGCCGGGCACTGCTTTACAAACGTCTGGTAGAAGCGGAGAGTGATGTACAGAGGCAACAGGAACTTGCCGCGCAGTATACGGAAGAACTGAAGGCAGTATCAGGGAAGATCACGGATTCTGTAGAACAGATCAAAAACTATGAAACAGAGATTGCCGGACTGCAAAAAGAGATCGGACAGGCAAATGAAAACCTGCGAAACAGGCAGAATGCTTATCACAGGGAGTACTCTCGTCTGGAGTCTCTGAGGAACCTTACGGAGCGTTACGATGGTTATGGGAACAGTATCCGTCGTGTGATGGAGCAGAAAAGCCGTGAGCCGAAAATCCTGGGGGTTGTGGCTGATCTGATCAAAGTAGATAAAAAATATGAGACTGCGGTGGAGATCGCACTTGGAGGCAGTATCCAGAATATCGTTACTGCAGACGAAGAGACTGCAAAAAAAATGATTGGTTATCTGAAGCAGAACCGGTATGGACGTGCAACTTTCCTTCCATTGACAGCGATTCATGGGGGACAGGGATTTGCCAGGGCAGAAGCCCTTCGCGAGCCGGGTGTGATCGGCACGGCGGACAAGCTGGTAACGGTAGAAGATAAATTTACATCTCTTGCAGAGCATCTTCTTGGAAGAACTCTTGTGGCAGACAACATTGATACCGGGATCCGTCTGGCAAGAAAGTATCGTCAGTCCCTGCGTATCGTTACGCTGGAAGGAGATCTGATCAATCCTGGCGGAGCAATGAGTGGTGGAGCATTTAAGAATTCCAGTAATCTGCTCAGCAGAAGACGTGAGATTGAAGAACTGGAAAAGACGGTTGCGCGTCTGAAAACAGAACTCCAGAAATCGGAAGCAGAAGTTGCGGCCGCAAAGGAGAAGCGGACGGCGCTGTATGCAAAGGTGGAAGAAATCCAGCAGGAGTTGCAGAATGACTATGTGGTTCAAAATACTGCGAAGATGAATCTGGACCAGGTAAAAAGCCGTCAAAATGTGACCAGAGAAAATTCAGAAGGAATTTATGCGGAGCGCAAGAAACTGGAAGAACAGGTTCATGAGATCGAGGAAAACGAAGAATCGATCAAAATGGAGCTGGAGACCAGCCAGCAACTGGAGGACGAGCTGACACGCCAGATGGAAAGCTCACAGAAGTGGCTGGAAAAAGAGCGTGAGGCAGAAGCGGCAGAAGTGCGCAAAAATGAAAATATTCACCTCAGTTTTGCTGCATTGGAGCAGAAAAAAGATTTTATCGAGGAGAATTTTGTCCGTATCCGGGAAGAGATGGGAAAATTCCAGGAAGAGCTTGCCACTTTAAATGCAAGCAAAGGAGAGAATCACGGTGAAATAGAGCAAAAGGAAGCACAGATTACCGAGATTCGGCAGACGATAGAGAATTCAAAGGAATTATTTGAGGAAATCAACAAAGAGATCGAAGAATCGCAGAAAAAGCGGGAAGAACTGAATCAGAAGCATAAGGCATTCCTGAAAAAGCGAGAAGATCTGGCAGCCCATATGGCAGAGCTTGATAAAGAATCCTTCCGGCTTACCAGCAAGAAAGAAGGCTACGAGGAAGCTTTGGAAAAGCAGATCAATTATATGTGGGAAGAGTACGAACTGACGTATAATCATGCACTGGAAATCCGGGATGAGAGTCTGACAGATCCTGCCGAGATGCGAAGGCGGATCCAGGAATTAAAGACGGAGATCCGGAAACTCGGATCGGTGAACGTCAATGCGATCGAAGATTTTAAAAATCTTTCCGAGCGGTATGAATTTATGAAAACGCAGCATGATGATTTGGTAGAGGCAGAAGCAACGCTCAAGAAGATCATTGAAGAGCTGGACGAGGCGATGCGCAAGCAGTTTACTGAGCAGTTTGCGAAGATCAGCCAGGAGTTTAATCAGGTGTTTAAACAACTGTTCGGTGGTGGAAAAGGAACTCTGGAACTGATGGATGATGAGGATGTGCTGGAAGCCGGAATCCGGATCATTGCGCAGCCGCCGGGTAAAAAACTTCAGAATATGATGCAGCTTTCCGGTGGAGAAAAGGCGTTGACGGCGATTTCGCTGCTGTTTGCAATCCAGAATCTGAAACCTTCCCCGTTTTGTCTGCTGGATGAGATCGAGGCGGCACTGGATGATTCTAATGTCACGAGATTTGCACAGTATTTGCACAAGCTGACGAAAAATACACAGTTTATCGTCATTACACACCGTCGCGGTACGATGACAGCGGCAGACCGGCTGTATGGGATCACTATGCAGGAAAAAGGGGTATCAACGCTGGTATCTGTGGATCTTCTGGAAGATGAGCTTACAAAGTAGTGGATAGGAGGATATGATGGCAGAAGAAAAAATGGGATTTTTTAAGCGTCTGGTAGCAGGACTTAACAAGACGCGCGATAATATCGTGTCTGGAATGGACAGTATTTTTCATGGATTTTCAAAGATAGATGAGGACTTTTATGAGGAACTGGAAGAGGTTCTGATCATGGGAGATCTGGGGGTAAAAGCAACTTACGCGATTCTTGATGATCTTCGTAAAAAAGTAAAAGAACAGCATATCAAAGAGCCGATTGAGTGCAGACAGCTCCTGATCGACAGTATCAAAGAGCAGATGGATGTAGGCGAGACAGCTTATGAATTTGAAAACCAGACTTCTGTTGTTCTGGTGATCGGAGTAAATGGAGTCGGAAAGACGACTACTATCGGAAAACTTGCCGGTAAGATGAGAGGTCAGGGCAAGAAAGTTGTGCTTGCTGCAGCAGATACTTTCCGTGCAGCTGCGGGCGATCAATTAAAGGAATGGGCACATCGTTCGGATGCAGATCTGATCGGCGGACAGGAAGGTGCAGATCCGGCAGCCATCGTTTATGATGCGGTAGCGGCTGCAAAAGCGAGAAAGGCAGATATCCTTCTGGTGGATACAGCCGGAAGACTTCACAATAAAAAGAACCTGATGGAGGAACTGAAGAAGATTAACCGTGTGCTGGAAAGAGAATATCCGGAAGCATACAGGGAAACTTTGGTCGTTCTGGATGCAACGACCGGACAGAATGCACTTTCACAGGCAAAGGAATTCAGTGATGTTGCGGATATTACAGGAATTATCCTGACTAAGATGGATGGAACGGCCAAAGGTGGAATTGCAGTTGCAATTCAGGCAGAGCTTGGAATTCCTGTTAAATATATAGGTGTCGGTGAGACAATCGATGATCTGCAGAAATTCGATTCCGACGAATTTGTACAGGCATTATTTACAACAGAAGAAAAGAAGGAAGAAGGAGAAGAATAATAATATGCTGACATTGGAAAAATTTGAAGAAGCAAGCGAGATCGTAAAACGTGTGACACGTCCGACAAAGCTTATCTACAGTGAGTATCTCAGTAGCCAGACCGGGGGGAAGGTCTATTTGAAACCGGAAAATATGCAGTACACAGGTGCATACAAATTAAGAGGAGCTTATTACAAGATCAGCACACTTTCTGAGGAAGATCGTGCAAAAGGTCTGATCACAGCTTCAGCAGGAAACCATGCGCAGGGTGTGGCATATGCGGCAAAAGCGTTTGGATGTAAGGCGACGATTGTTATGCCAACTGTCACTCCGCTGATCAAGGTAAACCGTACCAAGAGCTATGGCGCCGAGGTTGTTTTACACGGAGATGTCTATGACGATGCCTGTGCAAAGGCCTATGAGCTTGCAGAAGAGTACGGATATACTTTTGTACATCCGTTTGATGATCTGGATGTAGCTACCGGACAGGGAACGATTGCAATGGAAATTGTCCAGGAACTCCCGACCGTTGATTATATCCTTGCACCGATCGGGGGCGGCGGACTGATCACAGGTGTATCTACACTTGCGAAAATGCTGAATCCAAAGATCAAAGTGATCGGTGTGGAACCGGCAGAAGCAGCAAGTATGACTGCTGCAATCGAAGCAGGACATACCGTAACACTTCCAAGTGCCAACACGATCGCAGATGGTACAGCAGTAAAAAAAGTCGGGGAACAGAACCTCCCATACGTCATGGAAAATGTAGACCAGATCGTAACTGTAGAAGACGATGAATTGGTCGGAGCATTCCTTGATATGGTGGAAAACCATAAAATGGTAGTAGAAAACTCCGGTCTTCTTTCCGTTGCAGCTTTAAAACAGCTGGATCTGAAAGGTAAGAAAGTAGTATCTATCTTAAGCGGCGGGAACATGGATGTTATTACCATGTCTTCAGTTGTACAGCACGGACTGATCCAGAGAGACCGTATCTTCTCTGTATCGGTACTTCTTCCGGATAAACCGGGTGAACTGGTAAAAGTGGCACAGACGATTGCAGAAGAGCAGGGAAATGTGATCAAACTGGAACATAATCAGTTTGTAAGTATTAACCGGAATGCGGCTGTGGAGCTTCGTGTGACACTGGAAGCATTTGGAACCGATCATAAGAACCGGATCATTGCGGCATTGGAGGCAGCCGGGTTCAGACCGAAGCTGATCAGTGCGAAGTTATATTAGAATGTTTAAGAGGACAGTCTTATCCCCTGGTGAGGGATGAGGCTGTCTTTTTTTGAAAATAAGGTTGTTAGGCCGGGGGAGAAAAAGAATCTCTTCCGATCCAGGTTGTGCAAACCATTCCGATGAACCTCTGAAGGCGAAAATTATGTCAGCAGAGGCTTCCATAATTTTTGAGTTTCATCTCCATTGCACAAAATAGGATTGAAAGAGATTCTTTTTCTCGCCCGGCCAATGAACGGTATTGGTAAAAAGGGCAGGACTGCTTCATAGTGAGGGAGAGGGGATAGAGACTGCAAATGTGATTGGGTGCTTGTTAAAGACGGGAGATATAGATGGAAAAATATGGAAATTTAACCAATTAGCACTTTAATTGAATGAAATACTGTGTTAAAGTCACGAAATGAGGAAAATGGGGTTGACATCGAAGGTATAGTTGTATACAATAATACAAAAATACAGGTCAGGGAGTGACGGTTATGGAAAATAGGAAGGTTTATCTGGATAAGCATACAAATTTATTGCAACTTGAGGAGCATATGTACCCGCTGGTAGACGTGGACACACCGAATGTGTTCCGGAACCTGTTTCATTATGATGAGATTCCGAAGATTGCGTTTAATGATCGTATTGTACCGCACAGTATGCCGGATGAGATCTGGATCACGGATACGACATTCAGGGATGGACAGCAGTCGAGAGCACCCTATTCAACGGATCAGATTGTAACCATTTTCGATTATATGCACAGGCTTGGAGGTTCGCAGGGGAAGATTCGTCAGAGTGAATTTTTCTTATACAGCAAGAAAGACCGTGATGCCGTATATAAATGTATGGAAAGAGGTTATAAGTTCCCGGAGATCACAAGCTGGATCCGTGCAAATAAAAAGGATTTTGAGCTGGTAAAAGATCTGGGAATGAAGGAAACCGGAATTCTGGTAAGCTGTTCGGATTATCATATTTTTTATAAACTGAAGATGACAAGACGAGAGGCGATGGAACATTATCTGTCAGTTATACGTGAATGTCTGGAGACCGGTGTCAGTCCAAGATGTCATCTGGAAGATATTACCAGATCGGATATTTATGGATTTGTCATTCCATTCTGTCTGGAACTGATGCATCTGATGGAAGAATATCAGATTCCGGTGAAGATCCGTGTCTGTGATACAATGGGATACGGAGTCAACTATCCGGGGGCTGTGATTCCTCGTTCCATTCCGGGTATCATTTACGGACTCAGAGTACATGCAGGTGTACCGAGTGAACTGATCGAATTCCACGGACATAATGATTTTTACAAGGCAGTCAACAATTCAACAACGGCCTGGCTTTATGGAGCATGTGGTGTGAACTGTTCCTTGTTTGGAATCGGTGAACGTACCGGCAATACGCCGCTGGAAGCGATGATTTTTGAATATGCGCAGCTTCGCGGAACGCTGGATGGTATGGATACAACGGTGATTACTGAACTGGCAGAATATTATGAAAAAGAGATTGGATATCAGATTCCGCCGCGTACCCCGTTTGTCGGAAAGAATTTCAATGTAACCCGTGCGGGGATCCATGCAGACGGACTGTTAAAGAACGAAGAAATCTACAATGTGTTTGATACCGGCAAGTTTCTGAACCGTCCACCACTGGTTGCTGTGTCAAATACTTCCGGCCTTGCAGGTATTGCACACTGGATAAATACATATTATCACCTGAAAAATGAGAAACAGGTAGACAAGAATTCCATTTTAGTTGTAGAATTGAAGAAGTGGGTTGACGCGGAATATGAATCCGGCCGTGTGACCGTACTCACAGATCAGGAACTAATCCGGGAGATTGAGAGAATCTGTGACGAAAAGGGGATTACAATCTAACGAAATTCAGGAGAGAGATAAAATGGAAGAGTATTCATTGAGAAGTCAGGTTTTTCAAACTATCAGAGATGACATTCTGAAAGGTAAGTATGAAGAAAATGACGAACTCAGGGAAGCAACATTGGGGAAGGAACTTGGAGTTAGCCGTACACCGGTAAGAGAGGCACTTAGACATCTGGAACTGGAGGGACTGGTGAACATTATCCCAAATAAAGGAGCTTATGTTACCGGTATTTCCGATAAGGATGTACATGATATTTATATGATTCGTTCCATGCTGGAAGGATTATGCGTCCGTTGGGCAACAGAACATATTACACAGGAGCAGCTGGAAGAACTGGATGAGATCATTCTTTTATCCGAGTATCATATGGATAAAGGACATTCCGATCAGCTGACAGAGCTGGATGGAAGATTCCATCAGATTCTGTATGAGGCATCACAGAGCAGGATTCTGGATCATGTGCTTTCAGATTTTCACAAATATGTACAGCTTGCAAGAAGGACTTCCGTTAAGACAGAAGAGCGTGCGATCAAGTCGATTGGTGAGCATAACGAGATCCTGAATGCCATCAAGGCGAAGGATGCGGAAAAAGCCGGCGATCTGGCAACGATCCATATTATGCATGTTATGGAGAACCTGCATATCGAAGAAGAATAGCCAAAAAGGAGACGAAGTTATGAGTAAAATTCAGATGACGACACCGATTGTTGAGATGGACGGAGATGAGATGACCAGAATTCTCTGGAAGATGATAAAAGATGATCTTCTTCTGCCGTATATCGATCTTAAGACAGATTATTATGATCTTGGATTAGAACACCGCAATGAGACAGATGACCAAGTTACAGTTGATTCGGCTAATGCAACAAAGAAGTACAAAGTAGCAGTCAAATGTGCGACCATTACACCGAATGCGGCAAGAGTAAAAGAATATGAACTCAAAGAGATGTGGAAGAGTCCGAACGGAACAATCCGTGCGATTCTGGATGGAACGGTATTTCGTGCTCCGATCGTGGTAAAAGGAATTGAACCATGTGTAAAGAACTGGAAGAAGCCGATCACGATTGCCCGTCATGCTTATGGGGATGTATATAAAGGAACCGAGATGAAGATTCCGGGACCTGGAAAGGCAGAGCTGGTCTACACGGCACCTGACGGAACAGAGACAAGAGAGCTGATCCATAATTTCGATGGAGCAGGTATTATCCAGGGAATGCACAATATCAATGCATCGATTGAAAGTTTTGCAAGAAGCTGTTTTAGTTATGCACTGGATACAAAGCAGGATCTTTGGTTTGCAACAAAAGATACCATTTCAAAAAAATATGACCATACTTTCAAAGATATTTTCCAGGAGATCTTTGATGCGGAGTATAAGAACCTTTTTGATGAAGCGGGAATTGAATATTTCTACACACTGATCGATGATGCGGTAGCCCGTGTAATGAAATCAGAGGGTGGTTATATCTGGGCATGTAAGAATTATGACGGGGATGTGATGAGTGATATGGTTTCCTCAGCATTTGGTTCACTTGCCATGATGACATCTGTACTGGTATCACCGGAAGGCTTTTATGAATATGAAGCTGCACATGGAACAGTACAGCGTCATTATTATAAACATCTGAAAGGGGAAGAGACTTCAACAAACTCTGTTGCAACAATTTTTGCATGGACAGGAGCTTTGCGCAAGAGAGGAGAACTGGATGGGAACCAGGAACTGATGGATTTTGCAGACCGTTTGGAAAAAGCAACGATTGATACGATTGAAGAGGGTTATATGACAAAGGATCTGGCAATGATTACAACTCTTCCGGAGGTACATGTACTGAACAGTGAAGGGTTTATTAAAGCGATTGCAGAAAGATTATAAAAAGAGCAGGGAATGCATGAAGGGCGTATCTCTGACAGGAAAATGGGAAGAACTGGCTTATTCAGCCAGTTCTTCCCATTTTTCATAGAGTTCTTCGAGTTCTGCTTCGTTTGCTGCTTTTTCTTTTGCCAGTTCCTGGCATTTAACAGAATTCGTATAGACTTCTTCCTGCATCATCAGTTCATCAATTTTGCCATTACGTGTTTCCAGAACACCGATACGTTCTTCTGTTTTCTTCAGGTCGTTCTGCCTTTTACGGAGACGTGCCTGTTCTTCTTTCTGTTCCTGCCAGCTTAGTTTGGATTCGGAAACCTGCGCCGGTGCGTCTTCGGAAGCAGCTGTGGAAACAGCCGGGGTCAGAAGATCTTTTTTCTCCAGATAATAATCATAGTTGCCGATATAATTTACAAAGGTATTGCCGGTCAGTTCCAGAATACGGGTGGCAGTCTGGTTGATGAAATAACGGTCGTGGGATACATAAAGTATCGTACCGGTATAATCGTTCAGAGCCCGCTCAAGAATTTCCTTGGAAGTGATGTCCAGATGATTGGTCGGCTCATCGAGGATCAGAAAATTTGCATTGGAGAGCATCAGCTTTGCCAGAGATACACGTCCCCTTTCACCACCACTTAAATCACCGATCAGCTTGAAAACATCATCTCCGGTAAAAAGAAAAGCCGCAAGCATGTTCCGGATCTGTGTGTTGGTAAGTGTCGGATAATCATCGGAAATTTCTTCAAAGATCGTCTTATCCATATGAAGGACGTGGTGTTCCTGATCGTAGTAACCAATCTCCACATTGGCACCCAGTGTAAAGGAACCGCTGTCTGCCTGGATCACATTGTTCAGAATCTTGAGAAGTGTAGTTTTCCCGGTTCCGTTGTCGCCAATGATAGCTATATGTTCCCCACGCTTGATCTCGAAACTGATATCGGTGAAAAGTGTCTGTGGCGGAAAGGCTTTGCTTAATCCTTTGACAGAAAGGACATCATTGCCACTGACATGGGAAGGCTCCAGCTTCAGATGGATGTCAGTGTTGATCTCCATCGGTTTGTCTACAAGCGTCATCTTGTCCAACATTTTTTCCCGACTTTCGGCACGCTTGATGGATTTCTCACGGTTAAATGAACGGAGCTTTTCGATCACGGCTTCTTGATGTTTGATCTCACGCTGCTGATTCAAGTATTCTTTTAATCTGGCTTCTCTGAGCTGTTCTTTTTTGACAGCAAAATCAGAATAATTGCCCATATAAGTATGAAGCTGTCCCTGCTCGACTTCAATTACCTTTGTAACCACACGGTTCAGGAAATAGCGGTCGTGGGATACGATAAGAACAGCACCCGGATAATTCAGAAGATAGGTTTCCAGCCATGCGATGGAGTTCATATCCAGGTGGTTTGTTGGTTCATCCAGAAGCAGGACGTCAGGCTTGGTAAGAAGGAGTTTGCCAAGAGATACACGGGTCTTCTGACCACCGGATAAAGAATCTACAGGTTTAGTAAATTCTTCTTCTGTAAATCCGAGACCTTTTAGAACGCCGGTAAGCTCACTTTTATAAGCGTAACCGTCTGCGTGTTCAAATGCAGAAGTCAGTCTCTGATAAGTGGCAAGACGTGCTTCAAGAGCATCTCCGGAAAGAGACGGAAGCTCTATCTCGATTGTACGGATCTGCTTTTCCATCTCAATGACTTCGGCTTTTGCCGTGCGGACTTCTTCGTAAATGGTATTGCCGCTTTCCATCTCCTGATGCTGTGCAAGGTAGCCGAGAGTTTTGCCTTTGGTAAGAACAACCGTCCCTGCATCGGGAGAAAGCTGTCCTACGATCATCTTGAGGATCGTGGATTTGCCGGCTCCGTTAAGACCTACAAGAGCAGCTTTTTCATGGTTCTCTATATGAAAGGATCCGTCTTTTACGATGACCTGATCCCCAAAACTTTTTGACAGATTATGACATGCCAGTATCATTTTTATATCCTCCTGTTAAAGTGGCAATTATGTTACTGCTCACAGTAACATAATTATAGCTGAAATACGACAAAAAACAACTATAAAATTTGACTTTTTCACTAGATTCTTATATAATTAAAAATAATGAGTCAAAAAACAGGAAGGTGGAAGTGAAAGTGGCATCAAGAGAAATATCTCAGGCAGTAATAAGGAGACTTCCGCGGTATTATCGTTATTTAGGGGAACTACTGGAGAGCGGAGTCGAACGGATATCATCCAATGAATTAAGTAAAAGAATGAAAGTAACTGCTTCACAGATCCGTCAGGATCTGAATAATTTTGGTGGATTTGGACAGCAGGGATATGGCTATAATGTAAAGTATCTTTATACAGAGATAGGTAAGATCCTTGGACTGAACGAGAAACATAAATTCGTTATCATTGGAGCAGGAAATCTTGGACAGGCACTGGCGAACTATGCAGCATTTGAAAATCGGGGATTTGTTTTAAAAGGGCTGTTTGACGTAAACCCAAGGCTTGCCGGATTGACGATCCGTGGAGTTGAGATCCGTATGATGGATGAATTGAAGGATTTTGTGAAAGAAAACGATATTGAGATCGGGGTTCTTACGATTCCGAAGACAAAAGCAGTAGAGGTTGCCAATCTCCTGGTAGATAATGGAGTTAAGGCTATCTGGAATTTTGCGCATACAGATCTGAATCTGCCGGATAATATTATTGTGGAGAATGTTCATTTGTCTGAAAGTTTGATGAGATTATCTTATAATATCACCAGATACAATGAAGAACATGAAGGAAAGTAGGCAAAGCAGACCAGAAGGCAGAGGTGCAGGAAAGTTTTTTCCTGCACCTTTTTGAAAATCAAATGTATGGGAGACCGGATATGAAAGAAATACTGACAGCAGATCAGATGAGAAGATCGGATCAGAGAATGATACAGAAGATGCAGGTCCCGTCCCTTGTCCTGATGGAACGGGCGGCACTTCAGTGTGTGGCTGCGATGAAAGCAGAAGACATAGATTTGTCGAAAGCACTGGTCGTGTGTGGAAGTGGCAATAACGGTGGTGACGGATTCGCAATTGCAAGGATGCTCGTAGAAGAAGGGAATCATCCAGATGTAGTATTGGTCGGAAATTATGACCATCGTAGTGAAGAAACAAAAATCCAGATGAAAATTCTGGAAAATCTGGGAATATCTGTAGGAAACAGTTTGCCACAGAAAGAATATAGTGTTATTATAGATGCCGTATTCGGTATTGGCCTATCCCGTGAAATAAAAGGCAGATATGCAGAGGTGATTGATCAGATGAATCGGATGACTGCCTGTAAGGTGGCAGTCGACACTCCTTCAGGGATCCGTTCGGATGATGGAAAAGTGCTTGGAACGGCATTTAAAGCAGATCTTACAGTGACCTTTGCGTTTCAGAAGATGGGACAGATCCTATATCCGGGATGTGAGTATACAGGAAAGCTTGTTACAGCGCCGATCGGAATTACCAGACCGGAGTTTTTTGCGGAAGAAGAAATCTGCATGGCACTTGAAAAATCCGATGTGCCGGCAATGCTGCCGCAAAGGAAACCGGATTCTAATAAAGGAACTTATGGAAAGGTTCTGATGATTACCGGAAGCAAAGGAATGTCCGGTGCAGCATATTTAAGTGCCAGGGCAGCATATCTTTCGGGAGCAGGTCTTGTCCGGATTTATACGGAGGAAAGTAACCGGGCAATCTTACAGGAACTTTTACCGGAGGCGGTAATGACGACCTATTCTCTGGATGAGACAGAATCATTTGAAGAACTTCCGGATTTGCTGGAATGGGCGGATGTGCTCTGTATTGGATGCGGACTCGGTATGGGACCGCATTCGGAGGAATTACTGAAAAAGGTGCTTGAGAATAATAAAACCCCGGCTGTTATTGATGCGGACGGACTGAACCTTCTGGCAAAGACCGATGAGTGGGGGATCGAACAGATTCGGATGAATCCTTCCGGATATGTACTTACTCCACATATGAAAGAAATGTCCAGACTGACCGGATACAGCGTACAGGAATTAAAAGACAACAGAAGAGAGCTATTAAGGAAATATACAGAAAAAGTCCATGCTGTCTGTGTACTGAAAGACAGCAGGACACTTGTGAAAGCGCCAGAGGGAAGGCTTATGATCAATACCACCGGTAATGCGGCAATGGCAAAGGCCGGATCGGGAGATGTGCTTGCGGGAATGATCACCGGACTTATGGCACAGCATATGAGACCGGATGATGCCGCTGTGCTTGGCGTTTATCTGCATGGGCTGTGCGGAGATTATGCCAGAAAAGAACTTGGCTCTTACAGTGTGCTTGCGGGTGATCTCTTGAAAATGCTCGGCAGAACACTTAAGGAATTGGAGGATATGACAGAATGAAGAAATACAGCAGACTGCGTGCGGTGATCGATCTGGATGCGGTGATGTATAACATGGAAATGATGCATGCAAATATAGAAAAAGGAACCAAGATGGTCGTGGTCATCAAGACAGATGGTTATGGTCATGGAGCGGTGCCGATTTCAAGAATGCTGGAAGATGTGGACTATGTCTGGGGCTATGCGGTCGCAACTCTGGATGAGGGTGTTGTGCTCAGAAAAGCCGGCATTCAGAAGCCGATTCTTTGCCTGGGATGTATTTTCCCGGACCAGCTGGAAGAGATGATCCGTCATGAGATCCGCATGACAACCTACAGCTATGAGCTTGCGAAGCTTGCGGATGAGACCGCATACCGTATGGGGAAGAAGGCATATCTGCACATTAAGATCGATACAGGAATGTCAAGACTTGGCTTTCCGGTAGCGAAAGAAAGTGTAGAGGAGATCCTTAAGATCGGCAGACTTGTTTATACGGATTGCGAAGGAATGTTTACCCATTTTTCAAAGGCAGATGAGACGGATAAGACCACGACACTGGAACAGATCCGTGCTTTTTTGTGGATGAAAGAACATCTTGCAGCAGAAGGTATGGAATTTACTTATTATCACTGTGCAAACAGTGCAAGTATCATTGATATGCCAAAGCTTGGAATGAATCTGGAGAGAGCCGGGATTTCTACCTATGGACTGTATCCGTCAGATGAAGTCAATAAGGAGGCAGTTCCGCTCCGGCCGGCAATGGAGCTGATCGCGCATGTGACTTATGTGAAATGGATTGAAAAGGGTACGGAAGTCAGCTACGGAGGCACCTTTGTTGCCCCGAAAAGGATGCAGATTGCCACGATCCCGACGGGATATGGAGACGGATACCCACGAAGTCTTTCCAACAAAGGATATGTTCTGATCCATGGTCAGAAGGCACCGATCCTTGGCAGAGTCTGTATGGATCAGTTTATGGTAGATGTGACCGGAATTCCGGATGTGAAATTTGGTGACAGGGCAACACTGGTCGGCCACGATGGGGATGCTTATCTTTCAATAGATGAGCTTGCCGGTCTGAGCGGTAGATTTAACTATGAATTTATCTGTGATATCAATAAACGTGTTCCGCGGGAATATCTGCGTGACGGAAAAGTTGTAGAGCAGGTCGATTATTTCTAAAATGCGGGGATGCACTTCGAAAGAGATATGAATACAGCAGGAGAAAGCTGGCAATAATGAAAGTATCTTGATAAGCGGAGTGTGAAAGAAGTGCAGATCAGGCGTGGAGATATTTATTATGCGGATTTAAGTCCGGTAGTCGGTTCGGAGCAGGGCGGTGTGCGTCCGGTTCTTGTCATCCAGAATGATGTCGGGAACCGGCACAGTCCGACCGTTATCTGTGCCGCGATCACTTCAAGGATGAATAAAGCGAAGCTGCCGACACATGTGGAAATCGATGCAAAAAGGTACAGAATCGTCAAGGATTCTGTTGTCCTTCTGGAGCAGATTCGGACTATCGATAAACAGAGACTGAAGGATTACGTGTGCCGGGTAGACAAAGAGCTTATGAGAAAAGTCGATGAAGCGCTGTGCGTCAGCCTGATGCTTCATACATAAAAGAGGAGAAGTATGGAAAGCAATGGAAACGGAAGGTAATTTACTTCAGAAAATGAAAAATGTATTTTCTGACAATGAAGATAAAGAGAAAATTGCAGAAGAAATCATTGAAAAAGTACTGGAAGGCTATGAAAAAGGTGTTCTGACAAGACGTGAGATGAAGATGATCACCAACATTTTTGAATATATGGATTCGGATGCAAAAGATATCATGACGCACCGGAAAAATATCGTAGCACTGGATGGAGAGGAATCTCTGGAAAAAGCACTTACCTTTATGCTGGAGGAGAACAAATCCAGATTCCCGGTTTATGAAGAAGATATTGACAACATTGTGGGGATTCTTCATATCCGGGATGCGATGCAGAGCTACCTGGACGGTCCGGCAAGGAAAAAACCAGTGCATGATCTGAAGGATGCCATCCGTCCGGCAGGATTTATCCCGGAAACAAAGGCGATTGACAAACTGTTTCAACAGATGCAGCAGGACAAGAGCCATATGGTGATCGTGCTGGATGAGTATGGACAGACATCAGGGATCGTAACGATGGAAGATATTGTAGAAGAAATCGTTGGAAATATCCAGGATGAGTATGATGAGGAAGAAGAGCTGATCATCAAACAGGCAGATGGTACATATATCGTGGATGGTATGACACAGCTGGAGGATCTGGAAGAGCTTCTGGGAATCAGTTTCAACGAAGAAGATTACGATACGATCAATGGTTATCTGATCGACTGCCTGGACAGAATTCCTTCGGAAGATGAAGAATGTCAGGTGGAATTCGGAGGCTATCTGTTCCATGTATTGTCAGTTGATAATAATACAATACGCAAAGTCCTTGTCAGTAGGACAAAAAAGTGATAAAATAGTACAATTGAGAATAGTAAAAATACTGAAGAGAGGTAAAAAGTAATGTCAGGACATTCAAAATTTGCGAATATCAAGCATAAAAAAGAAAAAAACGACGCAGCAAAAGGAAAAGTATTCACGAAGATCGGTCGTGAAATCGCTGTAGCAGTCAAAGAAGGAGGCGGAGCTGATCCGGCTAACAACAGCAGACTCCGTGATGCGATTGCAAAGGCAAAAGCAAATAATATGCCAAATGACAATATTGACAGAAGTATCAAAAAAGCAGCCGGAGACGGAGATGCTAACAACTACGAACACATCGTATACGAAGGATACGGACCGAACGGAACTGCAATCATCGTTGATGCACTTACTGATAACCGTAACCGTACTGCTTCTAATGTAAGAAGCGCTTTCACAAAGGGAAAAGGAAATATCGGAACCAGTGGATGTGTTTCTTTCATGTTTGATCAGAAAGGACAGATCATTGTCGATAAAGAAGAATGTGAACTGGATGCAGATGATCTGATGATGCAGGCACTGGATGCAGGAGCAGAAGATTTTTCGGAAGAAGAGGACAGCTTTGAAATTCTTACAGATCCGAATGATTTCAGTGAGGTTCGTCTTGCTCTGGAAGAAGCGGGTATTCCGATGGCAAGCGCAGAAGTTACAATGATTCCACAGACATGGGTAACTTTGGACAACGAAGAAGATATCAAGAACATTCAGAAGACGCTTGATCTTCTTGAAGATGATGATGATGTACAGGAAGTATATCATAACTGGGAAGAAGCATAGGATCGATTCCGGGAGGAACCTGAATGAATCAGAGTATACAGGATGGATTGAATGACCTTTTTGACCAGATTATTCCGATTTCCGGAGATTTCAATAAAAAGACTTATGCGGATTCGTTTAAAAATGCATACGAGAAGTATAAGTCACTTTTTACTGAGATTGCACAGGAATGCGAGAATTCGGAAGACAGACAGGAAGAGATTGAAGAGATTGCTGCTGTTCTGCCGGATAGAATGCGGGAAGTACTGGATCAGGAAATTTCAAAAAGAAAAAAAGAAAATGTACTTATGAAATATAATCTGGGCATGGTTACGTATGTGATCCCGATGTTCCGTTATGGCAGAATGGATGCTTGTGAAGAGATTGTAGACTGCATGATCGAACGCTGGAATGATCATGATCTGGAACTAAAGATCAGTAAATCGGAATTCGAGCAGATCCAGGGAGGCTTCAAATCACGTCTCTGCTATATTACTACAGCCGTATGTGCAAGCCTTGGCAAACCGGATGACTGTTACGAACTGAATCTGATGAGAAGATACAGAGATGAATATCTGGTGAATCAGAAAGGCGGCGAAGAAATTGTTGCCGAGTATTACGATATTGCTCCGACAATCGTAAACCGGATCAACCGGATGGAAAATTCAGAAGATGTATATGCAGATATCTGGTGCCGTTATCTTCACCCATGTGTTTCCATGATCGAATCCGATAATCTGGAGGCATGCCGCAAGATTTATACGGATATGGTATATAGCCTGCGCAGGAAATATTTATTTTCATAATGTTTAAATCAAAGAGAATGTGCCGAGTCACATTCTCTTTTGCATATACAGTGAATCAGGTACAGATTTGTGTCGGTACAAGAATCTGCGATTCATTTCTGTGGCGAAAATCCTGCATATTTTCATAAGCATTGTCCATACTAAGCTAAAAAGAACGGAGGAATGCGGCAATGAAAATACAGGAAGAAACGGATGTAAAAGAATACCAGATACGCAAGAAAAAGAGCAGGGAACAGACTGTAAAAAATATGGAAAATAAAGAAAAGGCAGTCAGAGAGACAGAGCTGGAGACCACAAAGGAAGAAGATGAACATGTTAAAGAAATGGGAATGCTTTCGCTTGATCGACGTCGGAATCATCAGATCGAGCTACTCACGATCATCGGCGAAGTAGAAGGGCATGAGACGGTTTCCGGCAGTACAAAGGCAACCAAGTATGAGCACCTGCTTCCAAAGCTGGCACAGATTGAGAACAGTGTTCAGACTGATGGTGTGCTGATTCTCTTAAATACATTGGGCGGAGATGTGGAGGCGGGACTTGCGATTGCGGAAATGATCGCGTCCTTAAGCAAACCGACAGTATCTCTGGTACTTGGAGGGTGTCATTCTATCGGTGGCCCTCTTGCTGTGTCGGCAGATTATTCTTTTATTGTTCCAAGTGGGACGATGATCATTCACCCGGTGCGGACAAGCGGAATGTTCATCGGTGTGGCACAAAGCCTGCGGAATATTGAAAAGACGCAGGATCGGATCACCGGATTCCTTGCAGAGCATTCCGGAATGTCACAGGAGCGGATTGAAGAACTGATGCTGGATTCCACACAGCTTGTCAAAGATGTGGGGACAATGCTGGAAGGAAAACGTGCAGTGGAGGAAGGACTCATTGACGAAGTTGGCGGAATAAGAGATGCATTAAATAAATTGCATGAAATGATTGATGAAAAAATGGAAAATACTGATAAAAATTATGAGATGACATAAGGCGAAGAGGATGCTATAATAAAATAGTATGTACAAGTATACACTTTTGATGACTGATTCCGGATACTATATCTGGGGAGAGAGGAGAAGGAATCGGTCATTTGATTACAAGATAAAGAGTATAAATACAAGGGGGAAGTTTGATGGCTTCAAAGACAACAGGAACAAAGAAAAATGCAAAGCAGAGCACGGCGAAAAAGCGGCAGCCTACGAAGAAGACAAGTGCAAAGTCTGCAAAATCTGCGAAGACAACCAGAAAGAATACCACATCAAAAGCTGTGCCGCAGGAAGAATCATTTCTTGCAACGGAGATTCTGATCTGGGTGACACTTGCGGTAGGGATTCTGCTCACAATCAGCAATTTCGGACTTGCAGGTGCATTTGGAAGAAAGATTGCAGCACTGCAGCAGGGAATGATGGGTTGGATGGCGTATGTATTCCCACTGCTTTTATTTTGTGGAGTCGCGTTTGTGGTTTCCAATAAAGGAAACAGGATCGCATATATTAAGACTGTTGCAGGCGTTGTATTACTGGTTCAGTGCTGTGTGCTCTTTGAACTGATTGATGAAAAAGGCGGATCTGTCGGAAAGGCAATTGCGGTCAGACTGGTGCCGGCAATCGGTAAAGTTGGTACATATGTTGTCGTGATCATTTTAATGGTGATCTGTGTAGTCCTTATCACAGAAAAGTCTATTCTAAAAGGAATGAAGATCGGCGGGGAAAAAGCGTATGACCGTGCCAGAGAGGACATGCAGAAGCGTAAAGAAGAGGCTGAGGAACGCAGGGCAAGACGGGAAGCTATGCGTGTTGATTATCAGGTAAGCGGCGTTTCCTTTAATTCGACAGTTGGAGGAAAAGAGAACGAGGCAGAAAAAACAGAAGAAAAAGCCGGAAAAGAAGCAAAGGAAAGCACAGAAAAGAAAGCTACCAGACGCAGCCGGAAGGATATGAGCAGCGTGCTTGCCGGTGCAGAAGAAGCGGCTGCAAAGCACATTATGGAACAGACTGGGAAAATTGCACTGGATGATGTAGTGATCAATCGTGCGATGCCCCTTTCCGCTACAGAGCTGATCCCGGATCCGGAACCGGTTCCCCTTGAGCCGGTGAAAGAAAAACTCCCGAAGTTCTTAAAAGGAGCGATGCAGGAAGCAGAAAAAAAGACGGAGTCCGGTAAAGATATACAGACAGATGTGGCTGAAGAAAATTTATCAGCGGTGCAGACAGAAGACGGAATAAAAAGACAGGTCTCCGGAAATTCAAAAGTTAAGGCAGATATCCCAAAAGAGGTGGCTGCTGTTGCAGATACGATTGCAAAAAGTGAGAAACCGGTCAGGGAATACCGCTTTCCACCTCTTAGTCTGTTGAAGCATGGAAGTAAAACCTCCGGAGATTCGGATGCGCATCTGCGGGAGACAGCAGCAAAGCTCCAGAAGACACTTCAAACCTTCGGTGTGAATGTTACAATCACTAATATCAGCTGCGGACCTTCTGTCACACGCTATGAGTTACAGCCTGAGATGGGGGTGAAAGTCAGCAAGATCGTAGGACTTGCGGATGACATCAAGCTGAACCTGGCGGCGGCTGATATCCGTATTGAGGCACCGATTCCAGGAAAAGCAGCGGTCGGTATTGAAGTTCCGAATAAGGAAAATACTGCAGTTATGCTGCGTGATCTTCTGGAATCAGATGAATTTAAGAAAAGTAGATCACGGATCGCATTTGCGACAGGTCGTGACATTTCAGGTAAAGTGGTGGTATCAGATATCGCAAAGATGCCGCATCTGCTTGTCGCAGGAGCTACCGGATCCGGTAAATCTGTCTGTATCAATACGATCATTATGAGTATTATCTACAAAGCAAAACCGGAGGATGTGAAGCTGATCATGGTAGATCCAAAGGTGGTGGAATTAAGTGTATATAATGGAATTCCACATCTGATGATCCCGGTTGTAACGGATCCGAAGAAGGCAGCAGGAGCTTTGAACTGGGCGGTTGCAGAAATGAACAGACGTTATCAGCTTTTTGCCGAGTATAATGTCCGTGATCTGAAAGGTTACAATGATAAAGTCGAGAACATTAAAGATATTGATGATCCGAATAAAGCACAGAAACTTCCACAGATTGTAATCATCGTAGACGAACTTGCAGACCTGATGATGGTTGCACCTGGAGAAGTAGAAGAGGCAATCTGCCGTCTGGCACAGCTTGCGCGTGCGGCAGGACTTCATCTGGTTCTTGCAACGCAGAGACCATCGGTTAATGTCATTACCGGTCTGATTAAGGCGAATATGCCATCAAGAATAGCATTTTCTGTATCATCCGGTGTGGATTCCCGTACCATCATTGATATGAATGGCGCGGAGAAGCTGCTGGGAAAAGGCGATATGTTGTTCTATCCGGCTGGCTATCAGAAGCCGGTACGTGTTCAGGGGGCTTTTGTTTCTGATAAAGAAGTCCAGGCAGTGGTTGATTTCCTAAAAGAGAACAGCGGAGGCGCAGCCTACAGTGAAGAGATCCAGAAGCAGGTGAATAGTAATCAGAATGTATCTGCGGGAGGAGCATCTTCCGAGGACGACAAAGATGTCTACTTTGTAGATGCAGGAAAGTTTATCATTGAAAAAGACAAAGCATCGATCGGAATGCTCCAACGGGTGTTTAAGATCGGGTTTAACCGTGCGGCGCGGATTATGGATCAGCTTGCCGAGGCGGGAGTCGTAGGAGAAGAAGAAGGTACCAAACCAAGAAAAGTACTGATGTCTATGGAACAGTTTGAGCAATACATAGAAGAATCAGTTTAAGAAACGCAGAAGAAAAAAGGGAGGATATAATTATGAAAACAGACATTCAGATCGCACAGGAGGCAGAGATGCTCCATATTCGCGAGGTTGCAGCAAAGGTTGGAATTGAAGAGGAAGACCTTGAGTTTTACGGCAAGTATAAGGCAAAATTATCGGATGAACTGATGGAAAGAGTAAAAGACAGACCAGATGGAAAGCTGGTACTTGTTACTGCAATCAATCCGACTCCGGCGGGAGAGGGGAAGACGACGATTACCGTTGGACTTGGAGAGGCAATGGCAAAGCTCGGTAAAAAAGCTCTGATCGCTCTGCGCGAGCCATCGCTCGGACCTTGCTTTGGAATTAAAGGCGGTGCTGCCGGTGGCGGTTATGCACAGGTTGTACCGATGGAAGATCTGAATCTTCATTTTACCGGAGATTTTCATGCGATCACATCGGCAAATAACCTGCTTGCAGCTCTTCTTGACAACCATATCCAGCAGGGAAATGCTCTTGGAATCGATCCGAGACAGGTTGTGTGGAAACGGTGTGTAGATATGAATGACCGTGTACTGCGTAATGTAGTAGTTGGTCTTGGAAATAAAATGGACGGAATGGTAAGAGAGGATCATTTTGTGATCACGGTTGCGTCCGAAATTATGGCAATTTTATGTCTGGCAGATGATCTGGAAGATCTGAAAAAACGTCTTGGCAGAATCATTGTTGCCTATACATTTTCCGGAGAACCGGTTACAGCTGACCAGCTTCATGCAACCGGTGCAATGACAGCACTGTTAAAGGATGCGATCAAGCCGAATATTATCCAGACTCTGGAACATACACCGGCACTGGTACACGGTGGCCCGTTCGCAAATATTGCACATGGCTGCAACAGTGTACGTGCAACCAAGATGGCGCTTAAGCTGAGTGATATCACGATCACAGAAGCGGGATTCGGTGCGGATCTGGGTGCAGAGAAGTTTATGGATATCAAGTGCCGTATGGCGGGACTGAAACCGGACGCAGTAGTTCTGGTTGCAACGGTACGTGCATTAAAATACAATGGTGGCGTGCCAAAAGACGAACCGAACGAAGAAAATCTGGATGCTCTTGCAAAAGGAATTGTAAATCTTGAAAAGCATATTGAGAACCTGCAGAAATTCGGCGTTCCAGTTGTGGTTACCTTGAATTCATTTGTCAGTGATACTGAAGCAGAATACGAATTTATCCGTAAGTTCTGCGAAGACAGAGGCTGCGAATTTGCCCTTGCAGAAGTATGGGGTAAAGGCGGAGACGGCGGAAAAGAGCTGGCAGAGAAAGTATTACAGACTCTGGAGACAAAAGAAAGCCATTATCATCCGATTTACAGTGATGAGTTATCAATTGCAGAGAAGATCGAGACAATCTGCAAAGAAATTTACGGAGCAAAGAGTGTTGTATATGAACCTGCTGCAAAGAAACAGCTTGCACGAATTGAATCAATGGGCTTTGGCAAGTTCCCGGTATGTATGGCAAAGAACCAGTATTCTCTGTCCGATGATGCGAAGCTTCTTGGACGTCCGGAGAACTTTGATATCCATATCCGTGAAGTCTATGTAAATGCAGGAGCAGGATTTGTTGTTACTCTTACCGGAGCAATCATGACCATGCCGGGTCTTCCGAAAGTACCTGCAGCAAATGGAATTGATGTAGAAGACGGTAAAATTACCGGATTGTTCTAAAAGAAGTATGATACCAGAAGGAGACGAAAGACAATGAAATGTATGCACTGTGGAGCAGATTTGCCTGAAGATCAGTTGATCTGTCCTAGCTGCGGCAGGGAAATACAGATCGTGCCTGATTATAACCCACTTGATGATATGCTGACTGCTCAGTTAAAAGGAGGCATTACACAGACAATGTCGCTTCATCTGGGTGAGCAGGAAAAGCAAGATGTCAGCTATTCTGGTGCGGCAAATCCGGTATATGAAAGACGGGAAAGTGTTGGAGGAGAGACCAGGTGCGTGGGAAATTCGGGAAGTGTTGGTCGTCGCCAGCAGGAAACTGTGACCAGGCGTGGAAGAGATGCGGTGGTCAGACGCAGTGATGTCAGACCGGCTACCGGACGTGTGGGTCAAAGAGAAGATGCGCGGGAACAGACGAGAAGAGCGTATGAAGAAGAACGCAGATTGCGGCGTATGCGGGCAGAAAAGAGAAAAGAGCGCGCCAGAAAAAAACGCCGGAAAATGCTGCTTATGCTACTGGCGGGGTGTATTGTTCTGGCAGGACTCATTTTCTTGTTTTATCAAAATTCATATACCGGAAAAGTAAAGAAAGGATACCGGCTTCTGGCAGCTTCCGAATATGAGAATGCACTCACTGTATTTGAAAAAGCAGCTTCTGGAAGTCCGAAGAAAGCAGAAGCTTATACAGGAATTTCAAAGGTTTATATTGCCAAAGATGATCTGGATCAGGCAGAAGAAGTTTTTGCAGACGAGATTGCAAAGCAGTCCGGAAATGCAGAAATTTATCGTGCAGCGGTAGAATTTTATATTGATACCAAACAGGAAGAAAAGGTATCACCGCTTCTGAATGCATGTACCAGTGATACGGTTCTTGAAGCACTGAAGGATTATGTGTCAGGTGAACCGGAGTTTAGTCTGGATGAAACAGAGACATATGATGAAGTGCAGGCACTGGAACTGACCGGAAAAGGAAAAGCAATCTACTATACGACAGACGGTTCAGAGCCGACAACTTCAAGTACGAAATATACGGAACCGATCAAGATCGGTGAAGGTGAGACGACGGTGAAAGCAATTTCTGTTAATAAGAAAGGAATTCCAAGCCTGACAGAAAGTAAAACTTATAAAGTTGAGTTCCCGATTGCAGATGCGCCGGCGGTGACTCCATCGACCGGGCAGTATAACCATGTCCAATCAATCAGTGTGGTTGTACCGAATAAGTATACGGCATATTACACGACGGATGGATCAGATCCGGATCCGGAAAATAATTCTGCGACGCAGGAGTATACCGGGCCGATCGTAATGCCGGCGGGAAGTACGATTTTCAGCTTTGTTCTGCAGGACCAAAAAGGCAGATTAAGTGATGTCACAAGAAGAAATTATGAACTGAATACAGATTAAAACCCGATTATAAGAAGAGAGTATGCCAAGCCGTCTGCTTGTCAGAGCAGACTGGTAAAGCGTACTCTTTTTCGATTACTTTCATTTTTGAAAAATTTGCGTAAAATATGTGAAATATATCACAAATCAATTATTTTATGAATAGGGTAGAAATAATATGGTTTATTAAAAATGTATAATTGTATGGAAATAAGTACAATTTATTTGTGGTAAAATGTTGCAAAAAGCATAGAATTGAGATACAATATGATTGTCAAAAAGATAACATACTTTAAGGGCTAAGGAGTGTTTGAAATGAGCAGATTTACATTACCAAGAGATATTTACCATGGAAAAGGATGTCTTGAAGAACTGAAGAACCTGAAAGGAAAAAAAGCAATCCTGGTTGTCGGAGGAGGCTCCATGAAGCGTCAGGGATTCCTCGACAGAGCTGAGAACTATCTGAAAGAAGCAGGAATGGAAGTAAAGCTTTTTGAAGGTGTTGAGCCAGATCCATCTGTTGAGACCGTTATGAAAGGTGCAGCAGTTATGCAGGAGTTCCAGCCGGACTGGATCGTAGCTATGGGTGGCGGATCACCGATTGATGCTGCAAAAGCAATGTGGGCATTCTATGAATATCCGGATGTTACATTTGAAGATCTCTGTATTCCGTTCAACTTCCCGGAACTGAGAACAAAAGCAAAATTTGCTGCAATTCCGTCAACATCAGGAACAGCAACAGAAGTAACAGCATTCTCCGTTATTACCAACTATCAGACCGGAGTAAAATACCCACTTGCCGATTTTAATATTACACCGGACGTTGCAATTGTAGATCCGGATCTTGTCATGGGTCTCCCAGTAAAGCAGGTTGCTTACACAGGTATGGATGCACTGACACATGCGATCGAAGCTTATGTATCTACCTTGAACTGTCCATTTACAGATCCGCTTGCACTGCAGGCAATCGAGATGGTTCTGGATTACCTTCCGGCATCTTACAAATGTGATATGGTAGCAAGAGAGCAGATGCATTATGCACAGTGTCTTGCAGGAATGGCATTCTCCAATGCACTTCTTGGAATCGTACATTCTATGGCACATAAGACAGGTGCGGCATTTTCAACCGGACACATTCCGCACGGATGCGCAAATGCAATTTACCTTCCATATGTAATTAAGTATAATGCAAAAGATCCGGTCGCTGCAAAACGTTATGCAGAAATCGCACGCAGAATGGGACTTCCGGGTACATCTGAGAAAGCGCTGATCAACAGCCTGTGTGCAAAGATCGATGCATTTAATGTAGAACTGAATATTCCGAAGACACTGAAAGATTTCGGTATTGACGAAGCAGAATTCAAAGAAAAAATTGCAAAGATTTCAGAACTTGCAGTTGGTGATGCATGTACAGGATCCAACCCACGTCCGATCGATCCGGCAGCTATGGAAAAACTTTTCAACTGTACATATTATGGAACAGAAGTAGATTTCTAAAAAAGAGAATATAGTTCTTACAGAGACAGACGGCCTCGATACTGACCGTCTGTCTCATTTTATATCCGGTCAGCAGGTACAAATTCGTGCCGGCACAAGATTTAATACGGTTGAAAAATTTGGTAACCGGAAGAATTTTGGCAGATTTATAGAAGAAATATTAGTACTTATAGATAAAAAAGATAGTTATATTTATGACATAAATAATTTTTTAACAAATTAAAAAGAAATACTTGCTATTTACTTTGCAATAATTTATCATAAAGAGAGTAAATATTTTAGGAGGCAATGCAATGTACAAGATAAGAAAAGCTGAAAAACTGGCTGATAAGATTTATCTTATGGATGTAGAAGCACCACGTGTGGCAAAGCACTGTGAGCCAGGACAGTTCGTAATTGTCAAGATGGATGACAAGGGGGAAAGAATTCCGCTGACAATCTGCGATTATGACAGAGAAGAAGGAACAATTACCATCGTATTCCAGACAGTAGGAGCATCTACTGAGAAGATGGCACAATTAAAAGCAGGAGACTCTTTCAGAGATTTCACAGGACCACTCGGATGTCCATCTGAACTGATTTCAGAAGATATTGAGAGTCTGAAGAATAAAAAGATCTTATTTGTAGCCGGCGGTGTTGGTGCAGCCCCTGTATACCCGCAGGTTAAATGGATGCACGCGCATGGGATCGATGTAGATGTTATCGTTGGTTCTAAGACAAAAGATATGCTGATTCTCGAAAAAGAGATGGAAGCTGTTGCAGGAAATTATTACCCATGTACAGATGACGGTACATACGGACATGCAGGTATGGTAACAACAAAGATCGAAGCACTTGTTGCAGAAGGTAACAAGTATGATGTCTGTGTTGCAATCGGACCGATGATCATGATGAAATTCGTTTGTCTGCTCACAAAGAAACTCGAAATCCCGACTATCGTCAGCATGAACCCGATCATGGTAGACGGAACAGGTATGTGTGGCGCATGCCGTCTCCACGTAGGCGATGAAATCAAATTTGCATGTGTAGACGGACCGGAATTTGACGGACATCTCGTTAACTTTGATGAAGCAATGAAGAGACAGCAGATGTATAAGACTCAGGAAGGCAGAGCTATGCTGAAATTACAGGAAGGTGACACACATCACGGTGGATGCGGTCATTGCGGAGGTGACGAATAATGGCAGACGTATTAAAGAAAGTACCTGTAAGAGAACAGGATCCGAAGGTACGTGCAACAAATTTTGAAGAAGTATGTTATGGATATAATCAGGAAGAGGCAATGGAAGAAGCAAGCCGTTGCATCAACTGTAAGAATGCTAAATGTATTCAGGGATGCCCGGTAGGAATCAATATTCCTGCATTCGTTCATGAAGTAAAAGAAGGCAATATCGAAGAAGCATATAAGATTATCGGACAGTCTTCTGCACTTCCTGCTGTTTGTGGACGTGTATGTCCTCAGGAATCACAGTGCGAAGGAAAATGTATCCGTGGTATCAAAGGAGAATCTATTTCTATCGGTAAGCTGGAAAGATTCGTTGCTGATTACGCTCTGGAGCATGACATCAAACCGGTTGGAGCTGACAAGAAGAACGGACACAAAGTTGCCGTTATCGGTTCAGGCCCTGCAGGACTTACCTGTGCAGGCGACCTTGCAAAGCTTGGCTATGATGTAACTGTATTTGAAGCACTTCATGAACTCGGTGGAGTACTTGTATATGGTATTCCGGAATTCCGTCTTCCAAAACAGAAAGTCGTTGCAAAAGAGATCGCAAAAGTAAAAGAGCTTGGTGTTCACTTTGAGACAAACGTTGTAATCGGTAAATCTACTACAATTGATATGCTGATTGAGGACGAAGGATTCGAAGCAGTATTTATCGGATCAGGAGCAGGACTTCCAAAATTCATGGGAATCCCGGGAGAAAATGCCAACGGTGTATTTTCTGCAAATGAATACCTGACAAGAAGTAACCTTATGAAAGCGTTTGATGATTCTTATGATACACCGATCGCAGCTGGTAAGAAAGTTGCAGTTGTTGGTGGTGGTAACGTAGCAATGGATGCTGCAAGAACAGCACTTCGTCTTGGAGCAGAAGTTCATATCGTATATCGTCGTAGCGAAGAAGAGCTTCCGGCCCGTGTAGAAGAAGTTCATCACGCAAAAGAAGAAGGTGTACAGTTCGACCTACTGACAAACCCGGTAGAAGTCCTTGAAGAAGATGGATGGGTAAAAGGAATCAAATGTGTTCGTATGGAACTTGGTGAACCGGACGCATCAGGAAGAAGACGTCCTGTACCGGTTGAAGGTTCTGAATTCGTGATCGATGTTGATACAGTTATCATGTCACTCGGAACATCACCGAACCCGCTGATTTCTTCTACAACAGAAGGACTGGAAGTTAACAAGTGGAAATGTATCGTTGCAGACGAAGAACACGGAAAGACTTCTAAAGAAGGCGTATACGCAGGTGGAGATGCCGTAACAGGTGCAGCTACAGTAATCCTTGCTATGGGAGCCGGAAAAGCTGGTGCAAGAGGTATCGACGAGTATCTTTCAAATAAATAAGGGTTATGACCGCAGTTTCCTTTGATAGGGACTGCGGTTTTTGTATAGGTTGTGTAGACCACTTTGAAAAAAATAATCGTTCCAATTCAAGTTGTGCAAAGGGGAGAAAACTGGCGGTTATAAAGGGCGGAGAAATAGACGCTGGTTTGTGTGTTTTGGCTGATTTTAAAGGAGGTTTGGAGATTAGGGTTTCTGGACAAGAAGAGTTAAAAATGGTACAATAAAAAAAGTATTATTTTGTGAAAGAGGGTTATTATGAAGTATAAATATATCTTATTTGACTTGGATGGGACGATTACGGAATCGGGACCGGGGATCATGAATTCGGTGGAGTATGCGCTGAATAAAATGAACCGGGAGGTTGGTGAGCGGGATACTTTAAAGAAATTTATCGGACCGCCGTTGACGGAATCAATGGAGAAATATTATGGGATGTCTGAGGAAGAGGCACTGCTTGGAGTAAAGTATTACCGGGAATATTATGCGGTGAAAGGCATTTTTGAGAATTCGGTGTATGAAGGGCTTGCGGAGACACTGGAATCCTTGGAGAATGAAGGATATATACTTGCAGTGGCAACATCCAAGCCGGAAGAGTATGCAAAAAGGATTGCAGACAAATTTGACTTTGCAAAATATTTTGCAGGGATTTACGGGGCTACGATGGATGGATCACTGATCCGGAAGGCAGATGTGATCCGGTATGCGTTGGATAACCTGGGCGTAGAAAGGGAGAATTACGATCAGGTCGTTATGGTCGGTGACAGAAATAATGATATCTACGGTGCAAAGGAGAATGGGATCCAGGTGATCGGTGTCCTGTATGGATACGGAGATCTTGCGGAGCTTCAAAGTGCCGGTGCAGATTACATTGCAAAGATGCCGGAAGAGATTGCACAAATCATCGGAAGATGTAATCATGAGAGGGTTTGAATATGAGTAACAGCGACGCAATGAACAGTGAGATTCGGTTTCTGGAAGAGGTTGAAGAGAAACTGAAGACACGCATTACCGAGATCAACGCATCGTTTCTTGAAGGAGAAAAACAGATTGAGAGCATGCATGATTATTATTGGGAAAACTATACGGAAATGGATGAGTATGGTTATGAAAATTATGATAATCAGCAGGCACTTCTCGGAGAAGTTAATGCGAACAATGAGCGTCTGATGAAAAAACAGCGCCTTAAGAAAATGATCGACTCCCCATATTTCGGAAGAGTGGATTTTCTCTTTGAGGGGGAAGAAGAAAGCGAAAGTTTTTACATCGGAATCGGCAATTTTGCGCCTAAGGCAGGAATGACGCCACTGATCTACGACTGGAGGGCGCCAGTGAGCGGTCTTTTTTATGATTATGACAGAGGACAGGCTTCTTATGAAGCACCGGGAGGAACCATTGAAGGGGAGATTACTTCCAAATGGCAGTATAAGATCAAGAAAGGAAAGATGGTTTATGCATTTGAAAGTGACACCAAGATTGATGATGAGATCCTGAAACAGGAGCTTGGAAGTAACGGGGATGTACAACTGAAGAATATTGTCCGTACTATCCAGAAAGAACAGAATGAGATCATTCGGAATGTAAAGGACAAAGTTCTGGTCATTCAGGGAGCCGCAGGAAGTGGGAAAACCTCCGTTGCACTGCACCGGATTGCATATCTTTTGTATCACGACAGGAAAAATTTAAAAGCATCGGATATCCTGATCCTTTCACCGAACAGCGTATTTGCGGATTATATTTCCCACATTCTGCCAGAGCTTGGAGAAGAAAATATCCAGGAGATGAGTTTTGATCTGTTTGCGTACAGAGAATTGAAAGGAATCGTATCGGACTGTGAGGACCGTTATGATTATCTGGAGAAGCTGATCCATTTTCCGGAGATGGGAATCCGGGAGAGCTATTTGAAGAAGCAGTCTGCCGGATTTGTCGGAGAGATGGAAGGCTTTCTGGCAGTTCTGGAAGATCAGCTGATGGATTTTAAGCCGGTTAAGATCCGTACTCTGGAAAAAACCGAAGAGGAGCTGATCCATCTGTTCTATTTCAAATTTCAGGATATTCCGATCCTTGCAAGAATGGATGCGGTGATGGAATATCTGGTGGATGAATACGAGACATTGTATAACCGGAATCTTCCGGAAGATGAGGTAGAAGAGATCCGGGAGAAATTCAACCGGATGTATGTCACCCGTGATATTTATAAAATATATAACTGGTTTTTGGAAGACAATGGGTATGAGACACTGGCAAAAATTCCGTATGAGAACAGAAAGCTCCAGTATGAAGACGTATTTCCGGTACTTTATCTCAAATACCGGATGCTTGGAGGAACCAGACATAAGCATATCAAGCATCTGGTGATCGACGAGATGCAGGATTATTCATATTTGCAGTACGTGGTACTGTCCCGGCTGTTTTCCTGCCGGATGACGATCCTTGGCGACCGGGCGCAGACACTGGACAGTCAGATGCAGGATGTACTGACATTCCTGCCGAAGATTTTCGGACGTACGATCCGCAAGATCATCATGAATAAAAGTTACCGGAATACCATTGAAATCGCAGAGTATGCAGCGAAATTTACCGGGGAAAAGGATCTGGAATATCTGGAGCGTCATGGCAAACCGGTGACCGAAAAGACATTTGATTCGGATGAGGAACTGTTAAATGAACTTATCCGGGAGGCAGATGCCGGAATGGATAAATATGAGACCGCCGCAGTTCTGACGGAGACGATGGACGAGGCGTATACAATGACCAGGATGCTTTCAAACCGTGGACTTCCGGTAAACTGTATTGACCGGGACAGCAGTACCTTTGAAAAAGGCGTGACAGTAACGACTTTCTATATGGCAAAGGGACTGGAATTTGATCAGGTATTCGGCGTGTTCCCGAAGAAAGAAAATCCGATGACCGGGCAGGCAAAATACATCTGTGCAACAAGAGCACTGCATGAGCTTTATATGTATGAAAGGGCATAACTGTACAGACTGATACAGCGAAAGAGAGGAAGGAACAGGATGAAGATAACCGTACTGACGGTTGGAAAAATAAAAGAAAAGTATCTGCGGGATGCGATCGCGGAATATACGAAGAGACTGAGCCGCTACTGCAAGCTGGAGATCATTGAGGTGGCGGATGAAAAGACACCGGACAATGCCAGCGAAAATGCAGAGGAAATGATTCGGCAAAAAGAGGCCGAACGTCTTTTGAAATATATCCGTGAGGATGCATATCTTATTACACTGGAGATAGGCGGAAAGCAGCTGACTTCCGAAGAGTTTTCAGAGAAAATTGAAAAACTTGGCATTCAGGGAACCAGTCACATTATTTTTGTGATTGGCGGATCCATAGGGATCGGGAAGGCAGTTCTGGAAAAATCGGATTATGCACTTAGTTTTTCAAAAATGACATTTCCGCACCAGCTGATGCGTGTAATCCTGCTAGAGCAAATTTACCGTGGATACCGGATCATGTCGGGAGAACCCTATCACAAATAGAAAAGAGGTCATTAACAGTTAAAGATAAATTATAAAATCATATAAGTAGATATTGAGTTTTAT
>ERZ894251.56-NODE-56-length-109519-cov-12.953227_pt1 | contig 109519 bp, 111 predicted proteins | sample MGYA00380301_ERZ894251 | MGnify/ENA primary metagenome ERZ894251 (study PRJEB32331, sample SAMN06328418) | human gut metagenome | biome: human gut microbiome; feature: stool | host: Homo sapiens | collected 2014-02-13 ... | reverse complement strand
CACAGGAGCCGATACAGGAGAGGACGCTGTTCCTAAACGGCACCATCGCAGAGGAGAGTTGGTTTGACGATGACGTCACGCCCCAGCTTTTTAAGGATGAGTTAAACGCCGGGACCAGCGATATTACGGTCTGGATCAACAGCCCCGGCGGGGACTGCGTGGCGGCGGCACAGATCTACAATATGCTGATGGACTATCCACACAACGTGACTGTAAAGATTGATGGCATTGCAGCAAGCGCAGCCTCGGTAATTGCGATGGCCGGCACAAGGGTGCTGGTATCGCCGGTATCCATGATGATGATCCATAACCCCATGACGGTGGCGATGGGCGATACCGCAGAGATGCAGAAAGCCATCGAAATGCTGGGGAGTGTGAAGGACTCCATCATCAATGCCTATGAGATCAAGACCGGGCTGTCCCGGACAAAGCTGTCCCACTTGATGGACGCTGAGACATGGATGGACGCGAATAAGGCGGTGGAGCTTGGCTTTGCAGACGCCATCCTGCAGCGGGAGGATATCCCGGAGGACGTGGAGCCGCCTGCGATATCCATGCTCTATTCGAAAGCCGCCGTGGTTAATTCCCTGATGGATAAGATTGCGGCGAAATGTATCACAAAACCGAAAAACGAACCCCAAGGCCGTTCCGTGGACGTACTCATGGAACGGCTTCATCTTTTGAAAAATTAAGGAGGATTTTTGTTATGACGATTCTTGAACTGCGCGAGAAGCGCGCAAAGGCATGGGAAGCGGCAAAGGCGTTCCTGGATTCCCACAGAAACGAGAAGGGCATCCTGACCGCGGAGGATGACGCCGCCTACACCCGTATGGAGCAGGAAATTACCGACCTGGGAAAAGAGATCGCAAGGCTGGAGCGCCAGGAGGCTTTGGAGGCGGAGCTGAACCTTCCCGTCAACAAGCCCATCACGTCCAAGCCTATGAACGGGAAACCGGAGGAGGGCAATAAGACTGGACGGGATGCGGAGGAGTACCGCACGAACTTCTGGAACATGATGCGTTCCAAAGCACCCATGCCCGCCGTGGTCAACGCCCTGCAGATTGGCACGGATTCCGAGGGCGGTTATCTGGTACCGGATGAGTACGAGCGCACCCTGGTGGAGGCGCTGGAGGAGGAGAACATCTTCCGCCAGCTTGCGAAGGTCATCCAGACCTCCAGCGGCGACCGCAAGATTCCGGTGGTCGCTACGAAGGGAACGGCGTCCTGGATTGACGAGGAGGGCGCGTTTACGGAAAGCGACGACTCCTTCGGGCAGGTATCCATCGGTGCTTACAAGCTGGGTACCATGATCAAGGTTTCCGAGGAGCTTTTAAACGACAGCGTCTTTGACCTGGAAAGCTACATCTCCCGCGAATTTGCCCGCAGGATCGGCGCAAAGGAGGAAGAGGCGTTCTTTACGGGAGACGGCTCCGGGAAACCCCTGGGCATCCTGGCGGCAACGGGAGGCGCAGAGACCGGCGTGACCGCCGACGAGCTGATGGATTTGTTCTACAGCCTGAAATCCCCCTACCGCAGGAATGCCGTGTGGGTGCTGAACGATTCCACCATCAAGGCAGTGCGCAAGCTGAAGGACGGTAACGGACAGTATCTGTGGCAGCCTTCCCTGACCGCAGGCACCCCGGATACTATCCTGGGAAGGCCGGTGAAAACCTCTGCCTATATGCCCGCCATCGCAGCCGGGGCCAAAACGGTTGCCTTCGGGGATTTTTCTTACTACTGGATTGCAGACCGGCAGGGACGTTCCTTTAAGCGCCTGAACGAGCTGTATGCAGCCACCGGGCAGGTCGGTTTCCTCGCCTCCCAGAGAGTGGACGGCAAGATGATCCTGCCGGAAGCCGTGAAGGTGCTGGTACAGAAGGCTTCATAAGGAGGGCGGACGGATGAGCTACAACGCAAAAAACTATACCGAGCAGGGCGGCGATAAGACCGTGATCGGCGGAACCCTGGAGATTTTGGAGGGAGCCCAGGTCAAAGGGCTCCCTTCCGCTACGCCTGCCGCAAACCAGGCGGACAGCACGGCGTCCGATGTAGAGGGGCTGGTGGCGGACTTCAATTCCCTGCTTGCGAAACTGAAAGCGGCCGGACTGATGGCGGCGGATTCCGAGTAAAGGAGGGCGGCGTGTGATGGGCATTGAAAGCAGTGCGGAACTGCTAAAAAAGGTAAAGGCGAACCTGATCTTAGAGCATACGGCGGATGATGAGCTGCTGAAGGGCTACATCACCGCCGCAGTTTCCTATGCGGAGAGCTACCAGCATATCCCGGAAGGGTACTATGCGGACAACGCCATGCCTGCCACCACCGAGCAGGCGGTCATCCTGCTTGCCAGCCACTTCTACGAGAGCCGGGACGGCTCCACGGGCGGCTTCTTTGCTGACAACACGGCAGCGGCACAGCAGGTGTGGAATACGGTCAACCTTCTTTTGCGGCTGGACCGGGAATGGAAGGTGTGAGTATGAGCTTTGGGAAAATGAACGCCTTTATCGACATTGCCAGGACACAGACCGTAAAGGATGACGAGGGATTCTCCCAGGAGAAGGAAGTTGTCCTTGCCTCGGTGCGGGCCTACCGGGAGGGGCGGCACGGCAGTGAGAAATGGGCGAACATGGCCGTGTTCTCTGAGGCCACCGACCTGTTCCGGTTCCGCATCATCCCCGGCATGGAGGTTACGACAGCCATGCGGATTCTCTGTGACGGACACACCTTTGAGATCACATCCGTGGAAGATGTGAAAGGCAGAGGGATGTATATTGAGGCGTTGGTAAAGGAGGTCAAACCAAGTGGCTAAAGTGGAAGTAAAACTGCCGGAGGACTTTCTTTTGAAGCTCTCCCGGCTGGGGACAAAGACGGATGAAATCTGTGAAAAGGCGCTGGAGGCAGGCGGGGAGGTTGTGCTGGGAAAGGTACGGGAAAACCTTTCCGCGGTCATCGGCAGCGGGACGAAGTATGATTCCCGGTCCACCGGGGAGCTGGAACAGTCCTTGGGGCTTTCCCCGGCGAAGATGGACCGGAACGGAAACCACAACATCAAGATCGGTTTTTCAGAGCCCAGGTCGGACGGCGGCAGCAATGCGAAGATTGCCAATATCATCGAGTACGGCAAGCACGGGCAGCCTGCCAAGCCGTTTTTAAAGCCTGCCAGGACTTCTTCCCGGAAAGCGTGTATCGCTGCCATGCAGGAGACGCTGGAGAGGGAGGTGGAGAAGCTGTGAGCCTGTTATCGGAGCTTACGGATATCGCAGAAGGCTGCGGCCTTCCTGTGGAAACCGGGGTGTTTTCCGATGAGCCTCCAAAGGAGTATCTGGTCATCACGCCGATGGCGGATACCTTTGCGCTTCATGCGGATAATCTGCCGGAGTTTGAAACCCAGGAGGCAAGGCTGTCCCTGTTTGCGAAGGGCAGCTACACACAATATAAAAATGCATTGGTCCGCGCCCTGTTGGGTGCGGATTTTACGATTACGGACAGGTGGTACATCGGGCATGAGGATGACACCGGGTACCACCACTACGCCATTGACGTGGCGAAACTTTATGGATTGGAGGAATGACTATGGCTACGATTGGCCTTGATAAGCTGTTTTACTCGAAGATCACCGAGGGTACAAACGGCGATGAGACCTATGCCACCCCTGTTTCTTTGGCAAAAGCCATGACCGCAGAGCTGTCGGTAGAGCTGGCCGAGGCGACGCTGTATGCGGACGACGGGGCGGCGGAGGTTGTAAAGGAGTTCCAGAGCGGGACGCTGACACTGGGGGTGGATGACATTGGAAAAAGTGTCGCAGAAGATCTGACCGGGGCGACCATTGACGAAAACGGCGTCCTGGTCTCTGCATCGGAGGACGGGGGCGACCCGGTCGCCATTGGTTTCCGGGCAAAGAAAGCCAACGGAAAATACCGTTATTTCTGGCTGTACCGGGTAAAATTCGGCATCCCGGCCACCAACCTGACCACGAAGGGAGAAAGCATTGAATTTTCCACGCCGACCATCGAAGGGACGGTGCTTCGCAGGAACAAGGTGGACAGTAAGGGCAACCACCCGTGGAAAGCGGAGGTTTCCGAGGATGATACCGGGGTATCTTCCTCCATCATCAGCGGTTGGTACCAGGAAGTTTATGAGCCGTCCTATACAACATCGGGCGGCAACGGTTAAGGAGGAATGACAGATGGATGAACGGAGTGCAACAGTGAATATCGGCGGTCAGGAATATGAGATGCTCCTGACCACCAGGGCGACAAAGGCGATTGCCGGACGGTACGGCGGATTGGAGAACCTGGGCGAGAAGCTGATGAAGGCCGAGAATTTTGAGATGGCGCTGGATGAGATCGTGTGGCTGATTACCCTTCTTTGCAATCAGCCGATCCTTGTCCACAACCTGAAACATCCGGAGGAGAAAAAGCCGGAGCTGACCGCTGAAGAAGTGGAGCTTCTCACTTCCCCGATGGAGCTGACGGATTATAAAGACGCCATCATGGAGGCGATGTACCGGGGAACCAAGCGGAACGTGGAAAGTGAACCGGACACAAAAAACACGGCGGCCGGGTAAGCGACGAGGAGTTGTTTACCCGGCTCTTGTATTATGGCACGGCCCACCTCTCCATGCGCATGGAGGAGGTGTGGCTTACGCCCTTTGGGCTGCTTATGGACCTGTGGGAGTGCCACAGGCAGTTTTTGGGGATGGCAAAACCGAAACGGGAACTGACCATTGATGATGTCATTCCCTACGGAATATGACGGGGCCCCGCAAAGCCAGATGACTTTGTGGGGAGAGGACGAATGACGGAATGAGCGAGTTTTCGTGTATGCACGGAAACGAGTGATAGGAAGTCCATGAGGACGAGGAAGGAGGTGCGGTCCGTGGCTGACAATTTCGGTCTGAAAATCGGCGTCGAGGGCGAAAAGGAATTTAAAAAGGCCCTTTCTGAAATCAACCAGTCCTTTAAGGTACTCGGTTCTGAAATGAAGCTGGTATCCTCGCAGTTTGACAAGAACGATAAATCCGTGCAGGCGCTTTCTGCCAGGAATGCGGTGCTGAATAAGGAAATCGAAACCCAGCGCCAGAAGATTGAAACCCTGCGGGCCGCCCTCCAGAACGCCGCTGATTCTTTTGGGGAGAGCGACAGGCGTACCCAGAACTGGCAGATCCAGCTCAACAATGCGGAGGCTGCCTTAAACGACATGGAACGGGAGCTTGCCGACAACAATGCCGCCCTGGAAGAAGCGAACCGGAATTATGACGACGCCGGGAACGCTTTAGAGGACATGGACCGGGAGATGGACGAGGCAGCCGACAGCGCCGACGATATGGGCGAGGAACTGGAGGACGCCGGGGACGCTGCGGAAAAGTCCGGCAGTAAATTTGAAAAGCTGGGTTCCGTCCTGAAAGGGATCGGCGCAGCGATGGGCGCTGTGGTAGTGGCGGCGGGAGCCGCAGCCATTTCCCTGGGGAAAGAAGTCGTTTCCGCTTATGCGGATTATGAGCAGCTTGTAGGCGGTGTGGATACCCTGTTTAAGGAGTCCTCCGGCAAGCTGCAGAATTATGCGGCGAACGCCTACAAAACGGCGGGGATGTCGGCAAACGAATACATGGAAACCGTGACGGGCTTTTCCGCCTCCCTGATCCAGTCCCTTGGCGGGGACACGGCAAAGGCTGTGGAATATGCGGATATGGCGATCACGGATATGGCTGACAATGCCAACAAGATGGGTACCGATATGGCCTCCATCCAGAATGCTTACCAGGGCTTTGCCAAGCAGAATTACACGATGCTGGATAACCTGAAATTGGGGTATGGCGGCACCAAAGAGGAGATGGAGCGTCTGCTTGCGGACGCGGAGGCAATTTCCGGCATTCACTATGACATCTCGTCTTATGCGGATGTGGTGGACGCTATCCATGTGATCCAGACCAGTATGGACATCACAGGGACCACCGCGAAGGAAGCGGAACACACCATTTCCGGTTCCATCAGCTCCATGCAGGCAGCTATACAGAACCTTGTGGTGGGATTTGGCAGGGCGGACGCCGATATGGAGATGCTGTGCCAGAACGTGGTGGACGCTTTCCGGGATGTGGTCACGAATATCACACCGGTCATTGAGAATATCGTATCCGCCCTCCCTACCGTAACGGGCGCACTGCTGGAGGCAGTGGCGGGGCTTTTGCCGACGCTTTTACAGACCGTGACGGAGCTGTTTTCCCAGGTGCTAAATACCCTGCTAAACCTGCTCCCGTCCCTCATCCCGGCAGCGGTGGAGGCGGTCATGACCATCGTGAATGCCATCATTGAAAACCTGCCGCTTTTGATCGAGGCGGCGGTACAGCTTATCGCCACACTGGTACAGGGCATCGGCGAGGCTTTGCCAACCTTGATTCCGGCGGCAGTACAGGCTGTTGTGACCATTGTGCAGGGACTGATTGAAAATCTCCCGATGATACTGGATGCGGCGCTCCAGCTTATCCTGGGGCTGGTCCAGGGGCTTTTGGACGCCATTCCCGTACTGGTGGCGGCTCTGCCCGCCATTATCACGGCTATCGTGGAGTTTGTCATCGGGGCGATCCCCCAGATCATAGACGCCGGGATACAGCTTCTGACTTCGCTGATTACGGCGCTGCCGGAAATCATCACTGCTATTGTGGCGGCGATCCCGCAGATCATCGACGGGCTGGTAACGGCAATCCTGGGCAGCATCCCGCAGATCATTGACGCGGGTGTGAAACTGCTGATTTCGCTGATCCAGAACCTGCCGCAGATCATTACCACGGTGGTTTCTGCCATTCCGCAGATTGTGTCCTCCCTGGTAAACGCGATCATCGGGAACATCGACAAGATCATTCTTGCCGGAGTACAACTTTTTGTGGCGCTGATTAAAAATCTGCCGCAGATCATCGTATCCATCGTAAAGGCGGTGCCGCAGATTATTTCCGCGATTGTGAAAGGCTTTGCCAGCGGCGCATCCCAGATGGCGAGTATCGGACTGAACCTGATCAAGGGCATCTGGAACGGCATCTCGGATGCGGCCTCCTGGCTGTGGAGTAAGGTCAGCGGCTTCTGCTCCAGCCTGATGAGTAAGATCAAAGGCTTCTTCGGCATTGCCTCCCCGTCCAAAGAAATGGCGTGGGTGGGCGATATGCTGACCCAGGGGCTTGCAGGAGGTATTGAGGACGGAGCAGGAGTGGCGATCCACGCTGCGGAGGATTTAAACAACGGTATCCTGGGTGTGATGAATGGTCTGGCGGAGGATATGCAGTCTGCCATTCCTTCTGACTTTTCTTTTGATGCGAAAGGAACGGTCGGTTCTGTGGCCGGCGGTGCGGGAGGTATGGGTGGTTCCTCTTTTGGCACCCTCATAACCATCCAACAGATGATTGTCCGCAGCGAGGAGGACATCCGCAGGATTTCCCAAGAACTTTACAACCTGATCCAGACCGGCTCCCGCGCCCAGGGACGGTTTAGCACAGCTTAGGAAGGAGGTGCAGTCATTGGGCTTTACCTATAACGATATTACCTCAAAGAGCATGGGCCTAAAAGCAAGGCTGACCTCCTGGCAGGTCTGCGGAAGGCTCCGCAATTTTACCACAACGGTTCCGGGCAAGTACGGGGTGACGGACTTTGGGGCGGATCTGGACTACCGGGAGATTTCTGTTTCCTGCAATATCTTCCCGAAGCACAGCTTTGCCGCCCTGGTGTCGGCGCTGGATGGGATCGCGGCGTGGCTGGACCCGCTGGGCGGTTTAAAGCAGCTCGTGTTTGACGACCTCCCCGACCGCTATTTTATGGCAAGGCTCAATAATGCAGTGGACTGTGAACGGCTGCTGCGGTCGGCGGGCAGCTTTGACCTGACCTTCTTCTGCCCGGACCCCTTTGCCTATGCCGTGGAGGACGAGACGTTTTCCATTACGGCACAGGGGAGCAGCACCGTCACCCGTCTTACCGGGAACATGGAGTCCAATCCCATCTACCGCATTGAGGGTGTGATAAGCTCCGGGGCAGGAAATTCTATCAGCATTACCACCAACGGGCAGGAGCTGAAGATCGTCAATGCCACCCTTGCGTCCGGCGAGACGCTGGTGGTGGACACGGAGAAAATGACCGCCTATGTGGAGGACGAGAACGGGCTGATTTTAAGGAATGCCCTGCCCTATCTGGAGGAGTTGAACTTTCCTTCACTGGCGGTGGGGAGCAACACGGTTTCCGTGACGGCGGCAAACGCCACCTTCACGGGACTGGAAATACAGGCAAGGAGCCGGTGGAGGTGATGGGATGGCTTTGAAAACAATACTCAATCAGCAGACAGACTTTACCGGGGAGTTCCCGGAAAGTGGTGCCAAGTCCGGCCTGTGGCGTTTCAATGAATCCGCGCCGGATGAGGAGGACTGCCTTTTGGATTCCTCCGGCATGGAAAGGCCGGCATACATCCACAACTGGAGTGGCACCAGCGCCTCCCTTTCGTCGGGAGTTACGGGAAGATACTTCCGTATGAACATCGTAAACCCGGCTACCGAGCAGAATTACCTGAAAGTGGAAAATGACGGGAGTATTTTTGCAGAGCTTGGGGAGCGCATGGTCTGCGGCGGCTGGATGAACCCCACCACCTATTCCGTGGGGAACACCTACTGTCCGATCTTCAACACCCGGTACGGTCCGGGGCAGCCCATTTTCTATCTGTCCCTCATCCGGGGCAAACCGAGGATCATGCTCTATAATTCCTCCGGTAGCCTGATTTTAGACGAGTCGGTGACGCCGCCCTTTTCCTTTGTCAACGGCGGGTGGTATTTCCTTGCCTGCCTGATCGAGCCGGCCAATAAAACGGCGCAGTATGTAGTGGGCGACCGGGGCAGCGGCGTGGTGTGGACTTCCTCAAAACTGTCCTTTACCGGGGAACTGAACCAATCCTGCACGGCAGACCTGATCCTGGGGATGCACGCCGATTCTTACTGGTATGCGGGCGGGCTGGACGACTGGTTCCTGGACTGCGACACGCAGCTAACGGCGGAGGACTTGGAAGCCTACTTCCTATCTTCCTTCTGCGCCAACGGCGGCGATACCGCCGGGGATGTGGATGGGATCACCGAGCCGGGAACGGTCACGCTCCGGGCATCAAACGGCGTCTATCCATCGGAGGGCGTACTGACCACGGCGGCAGCCGTCTGCAATCTCTCCGGCACGGGGCGTGTATCCGTGGCCAGTGAGTATATCTCCGGCACCACGGCAGTGGGGACGGTGGAGACCTCCACCAGCGATGACATGGAGGAATGGAGTCCGTGGGCGGCGGTTCCTGCGGACGGAAAGCTGGCGTCTCCCAACCGGGCCTATATCCGGTTCCGGGTAACGCTTACCACAAGCGACACTTCCAAAACCCCGAAGCTCATTGATATCCGGCTCTATGACATTCCCAAGTCTCCCTATGAAAAGATCGGGTATGCAAGGCCGGTGGTGTTAGACAGTAACGGTGCATGGGAGGCGGTGCTGGAAAACGCCTATGATATCATCGTGACGGGAGAGATCAACGGCGAGGACATCCTTTCCTTTAAAATCCCTTACCGGGATGGGAAGCGCGCCTTTGTGGACAGCGAGAAGAAAATCCAGATCGTGGATGATGTGTATAAGGTGCGGACGGTGACGGACACCAGGGATACGGACGGCAGCGCCGTCACAGAGGTGTATGCGGAGGCGGAATTCTATGACCTGACATTCTCTGTCCGCAAGGAAGAGCGCGCCTTTGACGCGGAATACCCGGAAGCGGCAATGGCCTATGCCCTGGAAGGTACGGAGTGGAGTGTCGGCACGGTCACAGTGCGGACAAAGCGTACCTGGACCAGTACGGAGAAGAACGCCCTGTCCATCCTCAGAAACACAGCAGACCTCCACGGCGGCGACCTGGTCTTTGACTGCCCCAACCGCCTGGTGCATCTTTTGACGGTCAATGGAAAGGACAGTGGGGCGCTCTTTGCCTACAGAAAGAACATGAAATCCATCCAGCGGGTGGTGGACACCCGGAGCCTTGTAACCCGGCTCTATGCCGTGGGTGCGGAGGGCATGACCTTTGCGGACATTAACGGTGGCAAGCCTTATGTGGAGGATTTCACTTACACCAGTGAAATCCGCATCTCCACGCTGGACTGCTCCTCCTTTACCAATCCATATCAGATGAAGGAATATACAGAAATGCGGCTGGCGCAGTACGCAAAACCAACCATTTCCTATGTGCTGAATGCAATGGACTTATCCGTGCTGACAGGCTACGAGCACGAAGCCTGGGAACTTGGGGATTATGTGCGGGTGGAGGATAAGGAGCTGGGGCTTTCCGTCACTACAAGGATCGTCCGCAGGGAATACAACCTGCAGGAGCCGTGGAACACGGTGCTGGAGCTTTCCACCACCTTAAAGAACCTGGGCAGTTCCGCAAGCCAGTGGGACAACGCGGCGGATACCCTGGAAGGCACCAGCATGGTATCCAATGACGATATCCGGGAGATGGTGCCCTTTAACCTTCTGCGCAACTCCCGCGCCGATGACGGGCTGGCTTATTGGGTAAACTCCGGCTTTGAGGCGGACAGTGAAAACGGTGCATCCGGTACGGCGTCCTTTAAGGCGGTGGGTGTGGCAGGCATGACCAAAAGCCTGTCCCAGACCGTTTATCCCGCCAACCGTTCCAGCTACACGCTGTCGGCGCAGATCGGCTCGGAAAATCTGGAGAAGTTAAGCGATAATTCCCAGGTTGGCATTGAAGTGATCATCGAATATGAGGACGGCAGTACGGAATCAAGGTTTATTGACCTGTATTAAAGGAGGCGGTGCGTAATGGCTTATTTATCCCCTACCCAGGCGAGGATCACGCCGGAGCATTATGGTTCCCGGATTAAGTCTATCACTGTGCGTGTGTGCGTCACAGACTGCACAGGCACTTTTTATATAACAGACTTCTTGCTACAGCCGGGTTCTGTAGCCACGGGATGGGTAGGCCATCCCTGCGAGATACGGTGGACACTGGATGGGTAAAGTACGCTTTGTCCGCCTGGCGGAGGTTGTAAACAGGCATGAGCAAAAGCGTGTCGTGAGCGTGACCGTGAAGCCTACCATAACGGACTGCTCCGGTACGATTTTTTTTACAGACCTTATGCTCCAGGAAGGCCCGGCGCTGACCGGGTATGCGCCGCACACGGAGAAATGCCTGGAGAAATACCAGGAGGACGGCGCTGTGAAGGCTCCCGTCTGGTTCAACGGTGTGGTGCGGGGTGAGGAAACGGTCATCCTGTTCAATCTCGGTTCTACCTCGGCGGGGGTGGATATCCATCTGTATCCAAAGTCAGATATGGCGGCAGGCACAGTTTCTCTCTGTCAGGGCGTGGGCGGGCAGAAGGTATCCTTCCCCCAGGCACTTTCTGCCGGGGACGACCTTGCCCTGCTTGCTTCCACGAGGGAATGCACGAAGAACGGGAACCCGGAGAAAAAAGAAGGCTTTTACCAGTACAGCGCGGCGTGGGATTCCAAACATAAGGTAACGCTTGAAGATGGTAAAACGGCGAGGCTGTTATTTTCCATGCAGGAGATGCAGGACGGAGGTGAACCGCTTTAATGGATACGCTCAAAGGCAGACAGGTCATGGTGTGGACTTTTATGGGGAATGCCCGGATGTATGAGGCACTTCGGGATTACGGCGACCGCATCAGCCAGATCGGGCTGTTTTCTTTTAAGGTACGGGCGACCGGGGAAATTTATGAGAGTGGTGTGGCAATTTCCAATATGCTGACCTACATCAACAAATGGCCCCACATCAAGTGGCTGCTGACCGTGGCCAATGACGGGGCAAACAGCATCTTTAGGGCGCTCCGGGATAACATAGACGGGGCGCAGGATATGTTCCTCTCAGAGCTTATCCGTATTATGGAGAAATACCCCTGGTGTGACGGGGTTGACATCGATCTGGAAAAGGGGGACGGCTATTCCACCCATGAAGCGTCCACGTCCATGTTCCGCAATATTTACAACACGGTCAAGAATTATGACGCCACAAAGCAGATGAACATCTGCCTGCCGGGGATGACTTCCGTTAATGGCTCGGTGGGAGGAGAGAACTGGTGTGTCTACGACGACCTGAATCCATACTGCGATACCGCCTCCATTATGTCCTACGGCATGGCATGGGCAGGGAGCGCGCCGGGGCCGGTTTCTCCCCGTTCCTGGCTGGAGGGCATTTATGATTACGCTGTCCAGGTCATGGACCCGGACAAGGTCTTTCTTGGGATGCCCGCCTATGGCTGGAACTGGCAGATTTATGATAAGCCGGAGAACCTGGGAAAGACCTACCGGGGAACGTCCAATACCTACTATGCCGCCAAGCTGTGGATGACGGGCGGCTACAACTTTACGGATGACGCCCCTCCACAGCCTTTTATCCCCATCGTGGCCTATTGGGATGATTACGATAAAGTCCCCTATGCCTTTCCCCAGGTCTACGACTATATGGAGGGATCGGATGCTGTTTCCTACGAATACCCGCAGCTTGCGGGAACCTATAACCGAAGGAACTACCTGACTGCCTATGCAAAGGAGCAGAAGGCGGAGTTTGGGAATATCCTCATCGACCGGGATGCCGGGAACTATTCTGGCGCATCCGGGATTGTTTCCATTGAGAACGGTGTGGCTACGCTGGGTGATGCCGGTTCCGTGACCTACAGCTTTACCGTGGGTACAGCGGGGACCTATGATGTGGCGGTGCGCATCTGCTACCCATTTTGGGATAAGAACGGCATCTATATCTCCCTGGACGGGACGCAGAAGCATTTCACAGAAAGCCGTCTGTGGTGGCCGTACTGGAGGAGTACCTTCTGGACTTCTCTTGCCAGCGGCGTTTCCCTTTCTGCCGGGACGCATACCGTGACCATCTCTGTGGATGTCAAAGGCGTGCAGTTTTACGGGTTCCGTGTCTGCTCGGCCTTTTCCGAAGGTCCATCGGCGGGAGAAGCTACATTTGCTCTTGCACCCAGGAGTTTTAAGGATGTGGACGGGAACATGGCGGTGCCCGACAAGGGCTTCAAGCTGACGCTGGAAATGCTCCGCAGGAAACCGGATTCCGCCCTGGTGTGGTATGAGGACTTCCGGGACTATGGTGTGCTGGAGACCAACTACTGGACGGTGCTGTCCGGCTCCTGGTCCGTGTGGCGGTCAGAGGAATATTCCACGGAGCGTGTGTACTCCCAGCTTGAGGGAAGCGGACAGCTTGCATGGCAGTATGACGGCTTTACGGAGCTTCATCTGCTGGCAAGGCTGGCGTTCCCAGCAAACGGCAGCGGCAGGGCCGGGGTATTCTGCGGAAATTTATTCTGCTGCTTAAACTATGACGCACAGCGGGTAGAGCTGTATCAAGGCACAATGCTGCTTGGCAGCTACAGCCAGGAGATCGCAAGGACATCGGCGGCAAATCTGCGGGGCAACCCTACCATGTACACGGTGGAGATGCGCATCCGTGGGAACCGGGTGCGGGTGTATTCCGGTTCCTCCTATACCCTGCGCTTTACGGCAACGGTCAGCGGATTTACCGGGGGTTATGCCGGGTACCGGTCGGACAATACGACTGTCTGCGAGCTTCTGCGCCTGGGCGACGCCTGGACCTACGAGCCGTATGAACGGTTTGATGTGACGATGCCGGACGGCAGCGTTCAAAGCTATGGCAGGATAGCCCGCACGGGCTGCATCTGGGATGAGGAGTTCCAGGTATTTACGCTGACTTCCGATGTGGAGGAGGCATCCACACGCACCGAGGACATTTCCCTGGATTACGATTTCTTCCATTCCGGTCTGCTGGAGCTTTCCTGCGGGAACGACTATACCGTCACGGTCACGCCGAAGGATATCAACATCTGGATTGCGAGGCTGTTTTTAGGGGATGCGGACGGGTTCTCCATCCTCTATTACCAGGATGTGGACTCCCTGGTCTATTGGGCGAATGAGGCGGCATACCGCTGGAAGCTCCGGGGGATGTGTATGTGGTCTTTGGGGCAGGAGGATATGCGCCTGTGGGAATATCTGCCGAAGCAGATTTAGGCATCCCGGAGCAATTTCATAAAACAGAAACTGGCGACTGTTCTTAGGGGCAGCCGCTTATTTCATACAAAAATTTCAAAGGAGGGATTCAACATGAAGGAATTTTGGAACACGATCCAAGTCATTTTTGCAGCTATCGGAGGGTGGCTCGGCTACTTCCTGGGCGGCTGCGACGGGCTTCTGATCGCACTGGTGGTATTCGTGGCCGTGGACTACATCACGGGTGTGATGTGCGCCGTGGCGGATAAGAAGCTGTCCAGTGAGGTGGGATTTAAGGGCATCTGCAGGAAGGTGCTGATCTTTATCTTGGTGGGGATCGCCAACATCCTGGATGTGCAGGTCATCGGCACCGGCTCGGTACTCCGCACGGCGGTCATCTTTTTCTACCTCTCCAACGAGGGCGTGAGTCTTCTGGAGAATGCCGGACACCTGGGGCTGCCCATCCCGGAGAAGCTCAAAACCGTGTTAGAGCAGTTGCATGACCGCTCGGAAAGTGAGGGAAACTGATATGAAGCTGGTACAGAGTATTTTGACAAAGAACCCCTGCTATACGGCGGGGAGAAAGATCACCGTCAAGGGGCTGATGCTCCATTCCGTGGGCTGCCCGCAGCCGAAGGCGTCCGTGTTCATCAACTCCTGGAACAGCCCGTCCTATGATAATGCCTGTGTGCATGGGTTCATTGACGGGAATGACGGGACGGTGTACCAGACGCTTCCCTGGAACCACCGGGGATGGCACTGCGGCTCCGGCAGCAGGGGCAGCGGGAACAATACCCATATCGGCGTAGAGATGTGCGAGCCTGCGTGTATCAAGTACACGTCAGGCTCTAACTTTACTTGCTCCGATACGGCAACGGCGAAAGCAGTGGCAAAGAGGACCTATGAGGCGGCGGTGGAGCTGTTTGCTATGCTGTGCAAGCAGTACAGCCTGAACCCGACTGCGGATGGCGTAATCATCAGCCATAAGGAAGGACACAGCAGAGGGATCGCCAGCAACCACGGGGACCCGGAACATCTCTGGACGCAGCTTGGCATGGGATACACAATGGACGGGTTCCGCAAGGCGGTCAAGGCAGCCATGTCCGGAACGTCCTCCGGGGAGGATACCAGTGGGTACACGAAGATCATGGGGACCGCTGTGGCAACGGCGGAGCAGATGAAAGCCTACCTCAAAGGAAAGAACCCGTCTGTGGCGCAGAGCGTCCTGGATATGATCCCGCTGTATCTGTCGGAGGGAAAGACGGAGGGTGTGCGGGGCGACATCGCCTTTGCGCAGTCCTGCCTGGAGACCGGGAACTTTACCTTCTCTGGCTCTGCGGTCACGCTTTCACAGAACAACTTCTGCGGGATGGGCGTGACCAGCAACGGGTTGAAGGGAAATTCCTTTGATACCCCGCAGCTTGGCATCCGGGCGCAGATTCAGCATCTGAAAGCCTATGCTTCTACGGAAAGTCTGAAAAATCCCTGCATTGACCCGCGGTTTAAATATGTTACGAGGGGATATGCGGAATATGTGGAGTGGCTGGGACAGCAGGAAAATCCGGCCGGGAAAGGCTGGGCTGCGGGAGCCGGGTACGGGGCGAAAATCCTCTCCATCCTGAAAGCGATTACCGGCACCTCCGGCGGGGCATCCTCCCCTACGGAAGTCTGGTACCGGGTGCGGAAGACCTGGGCGGACGCAGCTTCGCAGAAGGGAGCCTTCCACAGCCTGGACAATGCGAAGCGGTGCGCAGATGAGAATGCGGGATACTCCGTGTTCGGTGAATCCGGCAAGGCGCTTTACACCTCCCAGGCGGGCTTTACGCCGTATCTGGTAAAGGTCAGCATTTCCGACCTGAATATCCGCAAAGGGCCGGGAACGAACTATGCCAAGACTGGGAAGTACACGGGCAAAGGTGTCTTTACCATTGTGGAGGAAGCAGACGGACAGGGGGCAAGCCGCTGGGGGCTTCTGAAATCCTATCAGAAGAACCGTGACGGCTGGATTTCCCTGGATTATGGAAAAAAGGTATAAAAGGAGTTTAGACAAGGGCAGGCCCCACGGAGATTACCGATTTCCGTGGGGCTTAATTTTTTTGTCTTAATGGGTCCCCAAACCGTCTCCCAAATCTCCGTATTCTGAAGGAGACTTCCTTCAGATCGGAGGAATACCATGCAGGTAATGAAACTCACAGGACAGCGGCAGGCACCCTCCCCTGCTGTAGAGACTTTTACAACTGAGAAATTACAGAGGGAATATGACTATTACATGGCACAGAAGCGGCTGGAATCTTTACTTGCTGCGGGGCTTATTTCCGAGGGTGAATTCAACAAAATCACGGCGAAAAACCGCCAGACTTTCTCTCCGTATTTGGCTGAGCTTATGCCGGAAATGACTTGATATTACGAGCGTTTAGAGCGAATATGTGACCTACCGAAAGCGAGGTGAGTTGATGAAACGGATCACAAAAATTGAGGAAAATAGGAGCCTTGATAAAAAGAAAAAGCTGCGGGTGGCAGCCTATTGCAGGGTATCAACCGCAAGCGATGAGCAGCTTGTCAGCCTGGCGGCGCAAAAAGCCCACTATGAAAATTACATCAAGGCAAATGATGAGTGGGAATTTGCCGGACTGTATTATGATGAAGGGGTAACAGGTACAAAGAAGGAAAAACGGGATGGCCTGCTTTCTATGGTCGCAGACTGTGAAAGAGGAAAGATTGACTTTGTCATCACAAAATCCATCAGCCGATTTGCACGGAACACGACTGACTGTCTGGAACTGGTCAGAAAACTTCTTGACCTGAATGTTTACATCTATTTTGAAAAGGAGAACCTGAATACCGGATCGATGGAAAGCGAGCTGATGCTTTCCATTTTAAGCAGTCTTGCTGAGAGCGAGTCCGTATCCATTTCTGAAAATGAAAAATGGGGAATTAAAAAACGGTTTCAGAATGGAACTTTCATCATATCCTATCCCCCGTATGGTTACGACAATGTAGATGGGGAGATGGTCATTGTGCCGGAACAGGCAGAAATCGTGAAACAGATTTTTGCGGATACGCTGGCGGGAAAAAGTACCCATGCCATTGCAGGAGAACTGAACGCAAAGGGAGTCCGGACCAAGAAAGGCGGCAGTTGGACGCCGGGTACAATAAATGGAATTATCGGTAATGAAAAATATACGGGGGATGTTCTTTATCAAAAGACTTATACAGACAGCAGCTTCAACCGTCATACAAATTACGGTGAGCTTGACCAGTATTTGGTCCAGGACCACCATGCTGCAATCGTCAGCCATGAGGATTTCGACAGAGCCAATGCCGTGCTGCGGCAGCGGGGCAAGGAAAAGGGCAATGGCAAGAACACGGAAAAATACCAGAACCGATACGGTTTTTCTGGAAGGATTAAGTGTTCGGAATGCGGAGACAGTTTCAAACGTAGAATCCATTACAAACCGAGCGGTTCCTATGTCGCATGGTGCTGTGCCACCCATTTGATAGATAAGGATATCTGCGCCATGAAATATGTTACCGACGATGCTTTGAAGCGGGCGTTTGTAACGATGATGAACAAGCTGGTATTCGGACACCAGACCGTGCTTCGTCCCCTGCTGCAAAGCCTCAGAGGGATGAATGACAAGGCACAGCTCTTGAAAATGCAGGAGCTGGAAGAGCAGATTGAGAAAAATATGGAGCAGCGGCAGGTGCTGACGAGCCTTATGGCTGGCGGCTATCTTGAACCTGCTCTTTTCAATAAGGAAAGCAATGCTCTGGCGGTAGAAGCTGAAACACTGCAACGGGAAAAGGACAGTCTTATGCACTCCCTCAACGGGAACATGGTAAAGGTGGATGAATTGCAGAAGTTGCTCCGCTTTGCATCAAAGGGAACCATGCTGACAGGGTTTGAGGATGGGACTTTTCTGGAATATGTGGACAGGGTTACCGTCCTTTCAAGAAGCGAGGTTTCCTTTGAGTTGAAGTGCGGGCTGTGCTTGAGAGAAAGGCTGGTGGATTGAATGAGGCACATACCATACGGATATAAAATTGAGAACGGCATGGCTGTTATAGATGAGGAAGAAGCTGCGGCTGTGCGGGAATTTTTCGAATACTATATTTCCGGTCTGGCGCTCATGACAGCGGCCGAGAAGGTGGGACTGAAACTTTACCACGGGAGTGCCGGACGGATACTGCGGAATGTGAAATATCTCGGAGATGATTATTATCCGGCGATCATTGACAGAGAAACCTTTGATAAGGCGGAAGAAATACGGATGAGCCGTGCAAGGGCGCTTGGCCGTGTGAGGAATCTGAAGGGGAAACAGCCAGCCCCTTTTCCGACAAGGTTTATCATGCCTGCGGTAAAAACGGTCTACGATGATCCTTTTGAACAGGCGGCTTATGCCTACAGTTTGATAGAGAGTGAGGTGACAATAGATGGAACGAAATAAAAATGTTACAGTTATCCCTGCCCGGAAACGTGTAGGAAATACTGTGACAGCAGAAACAAAACCAAAACTCAGGGTTGCCGCCTACTGCCGTGTTTCCACGGACAGCGATGAGCAGGCAAGCAGCTATGAAGTGCAGGTGGAGCATTACACTCGGTTCATTCAGAAGAATCCGGAGTGGGAGCTGGCGGGCATATTCGCGGATGACGGGATCAGCGGCACCAACACCAAGAAACGGGAAGAATTCAACCGCATGATTGAAGAATGTATGGCAGGTAAGATTGACATGATCATCACGAAATCCATCAGCCGGTTTGCCCGGAATACGCTGGATTGTCTGAAATATATTCGGGAACTGAAGGAGAAGAACATCCCGGTATTCTTTGAGAAAGAGAACATCAATACGATGGATTCCAAAGGAGAGGTATTGCTTACCATCATGGCGAGCCTGGCACAGCAGGAAAGCCAGTCTTTGAGCCAGAACATCAAACTTGGCCTGCAGTACCGGTTTCAGAACGGAGAGGTCCGGGTCAACCACAGCCGTTTCCTCGGATACACAAAGGATGAGAAAGGAAATCTGATCATAGAGCCTGCGGAGGCGGAAGTGGTAAAGCGGATCTACCGGGAGTATTTGGAAGGGGCAAGCCTGCTTCAAATCGGGCGTGGCCTGGAAGCAGATGGCATTCTTACCGGAGCGGGGAAAACGAAGTGGCGTCCGGAAGCGCTGCGGAAGATTTTGCAGAATGAGAAGTACATCGGGGATGCCCTTTTGCAAATCTTCTATCCGAAAATGATACAAAAAACCCACGGAATACTGTAAAAGTAGACCGTGGGTTAAGTACATTTTATGGGGATTAGGTTGTTCAGTGGGGCATAACAATTCCTCGTTGTGATAATCGTTTTATTTTAATGCACAATGTTAATAAAAAAGCCAACCAAATCATATATATTCATAATAAAACCTGTTGAAATAACCACGTAATTGTGGTATACTAAATTAGAATATAGGAGGGTTTGATATGGATATAAACATTTCCGATAAATGGGTAAGCATTGAATATGCTGCTGATTATCTTGATATAAGTCAAGACACTATAAGAAATTGGATCAGAAAAAATAATGGTATTCCAGCTCACAAAATTGGTAAACAGTGGAAATTTAAACTTTCAGAACTTGACGAGTGGGTAAAAAGCGGTAAAAGCGCAATGGAATAAATTCAAGAGGTAAAAACAATGAGAACAATGCTTTTGAGTTTTAAAGCTGAGGTATATAAAAAAGTAATCACAGGTGAAAAAATATACGAACACAGAAAAGTATTTCCTGATGATTCGATAAAAGCATATTTATATGTTAGCGCACCTATAAAAGCAATAGTTGGTATAATGCATCTCAATAATAAAACAAGAATTGAAGATTGGAAAGATAAATATTATTATGATGAAAGTGCCTTGAAAAGAATAGATAATTATTTGCTTCATCATAATTTTGCGATGGAAATAACCGATTTCCAAGATACTAATAGAATACCGCTTGAAAGGTTACGGAAGGATTTACCTGGATTTGTTGTACCACAAATGTATTATTTTATTGATAATACGCCTTTGCTTAGCTATTTGGAGCAGAATCTGGTGAGCTGCGGTGAAAAGATAGAACATGATTTCTCACATATTACAAGTGAGCAAATCTGTATGGAATAAAGGAGATTGGTATGGATGATTTACGCTACGAACAGTTATGGTCTTCATTAAGTGAAAAAAGTAGAGCTGTTGAAACAGAAATGGATGCTTTACAACGGAAGAGAACTGGAAGCTATTTTACGGATTTGAAATTGACTGATGTGATGATGTGTGAGTTACTTGAGCATTTAAATAAATCAAATCCTTTAAAGAAAATATGTGAATATAGATTTTTGGAGCCATGTGTTGGTGCAGGCAACTTTGTGTTTTCTTATATCAATGCGGTTAGAAGTCTTAATATTGATAAAGAAGATGCAATGCGTATGCTTAATAATATTTTTGTAGCGGATGTGAATGAGGAAGCTCTGGAAAAATATAAAGAATCGCTGAAAGAAACGGCATTATTATTTTGGGGGATAGCATTGTCAGATGAATATTTCAACATACATATGGGGACAGGATTACTGGTTGATGTAACAGCCACAGAATTGACCTATATTCCCATCAACGAAGTTTTCCCGAAGGAAATTGTAAACGGAGGATTTGATATTGTCGTTACAAATCCACCGTACAAAAACTTAAAAGCTGAGCGCGGGCATTATAAAAGTGATGAAGATTACGAAGGCGATAAAGGAAAATATTTAGATGTTTCCCAAATAGTGACAAAACGTTTTAAATATTCGACAGATGGTGTTTTGAATTTATACAAGCTTTTTGTTGAAGAGATAATAGATCAATATGCAAACGAAGCAGCTTTTGTAAGCCTTCTTATACCGGCATCAATAATGTCAGATAAGACTTGCATGAAATTACGAACACATATTCTTGAGGATAATAGATTGATTTCTGTGAAAGTAATCGGTGAAGGCAGTGGGTATATTGATGCTCAACAAGCATTATGCGCGGTTCTTTTGCAAAAAGGAAAAAAGACTGATACAGTATCTGTAATAAAGGATTATTGTGCCAAACCAGAAGATGTTGCAGAAGTATCAATAAAGGATATTTTAAACAAAAATACTGGGAATGCCATCGTTGCAATATCGTCCGATGAATACAAAATCTTAAAGAAACTAAGACGATTTCCTGTGGTTAAAGAACTTCCTTTTGTGTCAAACTTGAGAGGAGAGCTTGATTTGACTGCAAACAAACAGAGTATTGTAGATATAGACACGGGGTATCCTTTGGTCAGAGGCAGAAATATCGGCTATTATTCTTTGCTTACCACTAAAGAAAAAGAATTTGTTTCGGTTGATTTTGTAAGTACAACAAAAAAAAGCAGTTATATTCAACATGAGAGGATTATATGTCAACAAATAGCAAATATGAATAAGGATAGACGCGTAACATTTGCTCTGGCACCTAAAAATTACGTGTTGGGCAATTCGTGTAATTTTATATCCGTTGAAGAAAATCAGTACGGAGTGGATATATATACACTGTTGGGCTTATTCAACACCAAAATAATCAACTGGTTATTTAAGCTGACCAGTAGTAATAACCATGTCAACAACTACGAAATAGATTGCTTCCCCATTCCGATTGAAGCACCAGAATTAAAGAAAATATCCGCTCTTTCTAAGAGGTTTTTAGTTGAGCATGATGATACAATTCTTGAAGAGATAGAAACGTTGGCACGAAAGGCATATGGAATTGAAAACACCGAGGGAGAAGAAAAAGTGGATATAGATAAATATATCAGCGACTATGCTGATGCAATAAGATACATCCTTCCTCATATAACAAACGAGGAAGCAAGAGCAATTCTAAATGAGCAAGATAATATAGATGACTTTCTCGGGAATCTAAGCAAATTTGATATGAATGTTGCGAAAGGCATAACGGTAAAATATAGAACACTTTTACAAGGGAAATTGCTCAATCATACAACATTTAAGTTAAGCGATTTGGATCTTGAGATGATAAAATCAGTACCCCCTGGTGGAAGTTGGAAAGATATTCCGATGGGAACGGTAGAAAAATCAAAGAGGCTTAAGCGCATAACTCAAACAGGCGGTAGAACCACATTATATGGTAGAATTGATTATAATAAGCCGAGTTATACAATTACAACCTATTTTAATAGACCTGGCAACGGAACCTATGTACACCCTGTTCATGAAAGAGTATTAACTGTTAGAGAAGCAGCAAGATTCCAGGCATTCAGAGATGATTATTATTTTTTCGGTAATAAAACACAGCATTTGAAGCAGGTAGGAAATGCTGTACCCACACTATTAGCGTATCAAATTGCAAGGAAAATAAAGCAGAAAACAGGTTGTTGCAAATCCATTGATTTGTTTTGCGGTGCGGGTGGGATGACAGCAGGATTTAAAGCTGCAGGGATAGAGTCATTGCTAAGTAATGACATAGAAGAGAGCGCCTGTATTACTTTGAAAATAAACAATCCAGAAATAAATGTGCTGTGTGGTGATATAACAAAAGCTGAAACAAAGAGCGTTATTGAAAAAGCTGCGATTGAGGGTGGAGCAGATATTATATGTGGTGGTCCTCCTTGCCAAGGCTTTTCTATGGCTGGGTTTAGGTCAGAAGATGACCCGAGAAATCAATTGTTTCGAGAATTTGTTGATATAGTAGAAAGGGTAAATCCTAAAGTTATCGTGTTTGAGAATGTTGAGGGGTTGCTAAGCTACCAAGGGGGTAAAACATACCAAGAGGTACACACTCTCTTTTCTAAACTGGGATACAATACTGCAGGAAGAACTTTGATGGCAAGTGATTATGCCGTTCCTCAAAAAAGAAAGAGGGTTATCATAATATGCACACGAAAAGACATATGTATTTCCCCAGATGAACTATATCCAGAGCCAATCACTGAAGATGAATCAAGTCAAGTTACAGCAAGAGAAACAATAGCTGACTTAGAAACGGTTCCTTGTGACGATAATGCAAAATATGTTGATTTTAATGAATCGGATATACTGGAGTTTTTCAAAGGCGAAATTACTTATGAAGAGTATATAAAACAGAAAACGCCAAAGGAGCAGCATACAAACAAGTCAATTAAGGAGCCATATGAGCAATTAAGCTTATTAGGTATGATATAAAATACAGAGGATGACTATCGTTTGATAATCATCCTCTGTGTTTATATTATAGTGAATCAATTATTCTGTTCTCGATAGTTTCTACAAGATTAACTACAAGTTGTTTGCAATCTGCGATAGGCATACCAGATTCAATCTTTGAACAAATTGATTTTAGTGTTACAATTTCTGCAGGACTAAGGTCGTGCTTATTGTTTCGGTTATCTTTTTCACTGTAATCATAAACTGATTCAATGGCGATTCTTCTGTATCTATCAGTTTCATTTTGATTTCGGTCGGTATAGTGTCTATCCGATTTATCGATTATTTCGCCTCTATCGTTGAACTTATATGAGTACTTGAAGTATTTATAGTTTGGCTCTAAAAAGGCGGCAACAAGAAAATCCTCTCCTCGATTTGGACAGTTTTCAAGTATAGTTAATAGAATGAACATAAAATTAGCCATATTCTGTTTTAAAGCATCACGATAGATGGTTGGCACTTTATCTGGGCTTGAAGAATAATTCGTTCTTATATATTCCCAAATCAATTTCGATTGCCAAGACATCGGGTACACACTAGTTCGTTTTTCTGTTTCAATAATGCTCTCTATATCTACGATTTGCAAGCGATCACGTTTTGAAGAATTATCTCCTCCTGGCATGGGTTGAAGATATCGTGGATCGTGGACAAAACCTAAAGAAATTGGTCCAATATGATCGGCTGATGTTCCATCAAAGAAATTGCTACCCATAAATTGATTGGCGGCATGAATATTTCCATCGCTCCAGTATTCATAGGCACGTCTATCCTTTGTATAGGATTTCAGATTTTCTTTTGAACGTCCTTTATCCTGTGTGGCTCTACAACAGCGGTTATATGTATGGAAGCCATCATATCGATCTGGAAAATTTGACATTGCACCCGGTCCCAAGCATTTTTTATCGCCTTTTCTGCAAGCATATTCCAATGCATCGATTATCTCATCTTTCTCCGCAGTATGAGGATCTAAGTCCAACTCACCTTTATTTATTAAGAATTTTGCAATGTCGATTTTTCGTATACCACGATTTATTAGTTCATCCCAGATATCACTGATGTGATCGCAATCCGTGAATTCAGAACAAAAAGTCTTATTTAAAGATTTGAGGAAATTGGCATTAGGATAGTGATAGTATAAAGACATAGATTTACCGCATATTTGACAAACTTTCCATTTTGTTGGATGGATTTCGAGCATAACATCTGCATACATACCAGGATATGGTTCATGTTCTGCTATGAAATGCAGATCTTGTGCTTTAGAGATACACCAATCAATTCGTGCTTGTCCTATGTCAGATTTAGCAGTTGCAATCCAAGCATAAGAACCGTCAGGCTTTTTCTTAATGGGTAGTCCTTTGTAATTGGGATTGTTTATTATTTCCTCCATATATTTTAGAAATCTTTGATGCCATTGTTTTTCAGCTTGTGCCATAATAATATGTACCTCCTATTATTTAAATAAATGAAATTCTTCTTTTGTGAAACCCGCATCTAATGCACGATATAGATACCGTGCAGCAATGGAAGAGTACGGTTTCCATTTTTTGCATCGTTTTTGTATTGACTCTTTTGAACGGTCTGTAGTTTTGTACAACCACTCATATGCTTGAATAAAGGCTATATCTTCAGTTGGTAAAACATCTTGTCGATCAAGAACAAAAATCAAATACATTTTTATAGTCCAATTACCAACCCCTTTTAGAGTAAGTAATTTCTTACAAATTTGCACGTCATCAAGTGATGGAAGTTCATTGAAGTCTATCTTTCCAGACAGCACGGCATTAGTAACACCACGAATATATGAAACCTTTGATGAAGATGTACCAATGCTTTTTATTTGTTCGTCAGTTAACCTATTAATACTATCTGGAGTAATGACTCCACCACACAAGTTTTCAAGCCTACTATATATTTTTGCTCCTGCTTTTACTGAAAGCATTTGCTCTATAATTTCATGAATAAGAAATGCAAATGCATCGTCGTGCAGATGGTAGTTAATTGGGCCGACCATAGATATGACTTTAGCTAACCGCTTGTCTTTTTTGCAAAGATACTGTATTGATGCAGAGTTTTCATTTAGTGTTATTTCATTTGCCAACCTTAACACCTCCAGACCTAATCTCTTATTGTTTCAATAATATCTTCAACCTTACAGTCCATAGCTTCACAGATACGCAAAAGAACATCAGTGGTAATATTTGCGCCTTTACCAAGTTTGGCAATCGATGCGGCACTGATTCCGGCAGCATCCTTGAGATCATTTTTGTTCATCTCTTTGTCTATCAACATCTTCCATAATTTGTTGTAACTGATTCGCATTTTGCACCTCCTTGTTTCACAGTAAAAAATCAAGTGAATCATCATGTTGTTTATCAGTGAGATAGTTTCTTAAAAGTTCAACATCCTTGCTTATATCACGTGGCCTAATTCTATTGATTACCTTTTCTTCAACTTCGGGAGTCCAGTAAATCTTTAATTTTTCTCTTGCTCTTGTGATAGCAGTGTAGAAAATATTGTGAGTTACTAATTCTTCTACCTCATCAGTAATTACTATTTTAACAGAGTCATATTCCAAGCCTTGTGCTTTATGGATAGATACGGCATAAGCGATTTGGAATGGAACTACAGTTCTTAAATCATCATCTTCTTCATCTGCACTTTTTAATTTGTGTACATAGAATCGAACTAATGATTTTTCTTTTCCCTCATAGTTTTCTAGCAGTTCAAGGTCAAATTCTGAAATATCATGTTCATCTACAGCTTTTGGTATTTCTACATCGAATTGAATACGTTCTTCCGGAGTACCTGCATCTACTATTTCTACACCCTTGATGATGCCTTTCATATTGTTATGTATGACAGGTCGAAATCTATCTGAATCAAGGAAAAGAATAGGGTCTTCAACCTTGTATTGTTGAATATCCCATGTGACAGCAGGGTGGCGATTGCTCTCTTGAAGAAATCGGTTGATATTATTGATTCCGTATAAACCATCATAATTTAAGCAAAGGATAGCTTCCCCTGGTTCAAGCGAAGAGAGCAGTGTCTCATCTACTTTTAAGGAGTAGCTTTCTCTCTCAATGACCTCTTTTGCTGTATCCTCCATATGTCTAACCTTGTCCCAAAGTTCAAGCAAATGCTTGTCCTTAGTTCTATGGGGCTGGGTAAGTTCAAAAACAGCACTTTCCGGTAAAAACGATTTTAGTACAGAAAACCAGTTGCCAAATTGAATGGCATCAATCTGATAAGTATCTCCGACAAGTAAAAGCATTTCAAAATTTGCTTTTTGCAATACCTCTACCATGTCTTTATTACTAACGGTGCTACATTCATCAATAACTAATAGTTTATATTTTGCTAAAGGCGAGCCTTGATGTTTGAAGCTTTCAATTGTTGAGAAAGTTGTATTTTCAGCATCAATCTTACTCATCAAGTTTTCTTTTGCAGGATTTGTTTGCGTTAGATATAGTTTGTCTGCATTGTTTAGGTAGTGAGATACATGGTTTATTAGCGTCGATTTACCAACACCAGCAGAACCGTATATCACACCAACTCTTGATTCGGAAAAAATACGGCGAACTATGTCTCTCTTTTCGTCACAGTCAATTTCATAATCTCCTAAAATATACCAATCATCAAAATCATCGCTATAGTTTTTAATGCCGATCTCAGCTGATTTTTGTAACTTTTCAATTACTGTACAAGTATCCAGCTTATATTCGTTGATAAACACTTGATTGTGTTCAAGAATCAAATCGCTGGCAGGTCTATGTCCATCCCAAAGGCTATCATTGTACTTTTTTATAAGGGATTCGTAATCAGGATAATTACCAAGTTCGCTAATGTCTGTAAATAATTGTCCTTTTCCTACTGTATTGTTTCTGATAAATCTAGCAAATAACTCTGGCTTTCTATCGTAACAGGGAATACATTCAAACAATGCACTTTGCCTTGGATTATGACCACTTGGAGATTGGTTAAAAGGCATATTATCAAATGGCCTACATTTACTTGACAAGTATAAATAAGAGAGCGAACTGTTACCAATATATCTCCACTCCTCATAATATTGACTATAGAAGCCGGATGAATACTGATTCTTGATGATAACATTGTTCATGTTATAAAGAAGATAACGAAGTATATTTTGTCCAGAACGCTTATGTCGAATTATTTCTCTGCATCTGTCCAAAACCGGAATAAAAGAGCAGGACTTCAGTTTACTCTTCCAATCATTTGTGATTTTGGCATATGCTGTATCTGGAAAGTCTATAAGTTCATTAAGCGAATAACCACGCCTTGTAATGAACTCACAGATGATACGTTGTTCTGGATATGGTATTTTGTTTTTATCCCCATTTACTATTGCTGCGAAGTTCTTAAATTCGCAGTCACGGATAGCCACTTCCCAACCATCGATAATGATGATGGGCATTGTCTTATTCAGAATCTCTATTGATTCTTGCACAAGATGAAATCTTGATGCGTAGTTGCTTTTGATTGGTAGTTTTGTAAAAGCAATTACTCTGTTGGATTTAGATTTATTTCTTCTATCGTCTACAGGTGCAAATGTGACTTCATAGTATATCTTTCTGTTTACAAACAGAGGTTTTATTTTTTGTATATAATATTTGTTGCTTTCGTAACTATCTGTTCTTCTAGGGTATCGTTCCAACTTCTCGGAGATTTTTGCATAATATTCCTGCAATGTATCATCCAAATGCAAAGGAAATTTCTCGATGTTGTGTAATACTTCAATACCATAGTAGCGACTAAGAAGATTCTTTGCTTCTAGCAAGTATTGGTAATACTTCAGCATTAATCGTTCTGAGCCGTCTTCATCCAAAGTATATTGGGTGGTTACAATTTGTAAATAATTGCGAAATTTATATAAAGTGTGTAGTTCACTGTTTATTTGAGCAAATTCGACTGCCTTAGATATATTTTCTTCGCTAATGGCAATATCTCTGCCGTTAGCATAAAATTTGAGCATTATATGATTAACAAACTTAATTAATTGCTCTAAAATATCTTGTGCAATAGCACCACGAGATGTATCTTCAATTTCGTCCAAATGCCTACATATTACACTGTCTATCTTTCGAATTGAATCATCAATTGTTGGCATCGACATTCCCCTTTCGTCCGTTAGTATTCTCCATCATCCCAATCATCTATAAAAGCATCATATGGAAATGCCCCGGAAAATGAGTTGGGATGAAGTTTTACATATAAGTTTCTTATTTTTATTCTTGTACTCTTGATTGAGAATGGCTCCCCACTACCAAGCAAAAGACTACTACTAAGTTGATTTAATTCGCCCAGCAATCCAAATACATATGATTTTAATGTCGGATCAATGAAGGCATCTGCTTTTGAATGCCACTTGGTTTTATATAATTCTTGTACTTTGCTTGGCAGTGACATATCAATCAATGAAGTGGTATAGTTTTCGCCTATCATCGTTACCATTAGTTCATCATAATCAGATGTGAACTCTTGAAGTAACAACTTATCCTCTGAAGAGTAGGGATACTCATTGGGAAACTGTTTTTCGGGAATCTCAATTGAATCATCAATATTATAATTTTCAGCACTCTTCGGAGTGCTTTTTTTCTTGCCTGAAGCCTCTTTTAGGATTTCTAAAAACAATTCTGTAATTTTAGTTGAAGCATTTGCTGCACTAATATTCGGAATATCGTCTACAAATTCATCTGCAAGCAGTTGTGCGGTTGTATCACCAAATCCTTCAAGGTAAGAAGGAAATTCATATTCATCGCTTAAATTTGCCAATACAAGAGCAGCAATCTTTGAAATGCTCGTATTTCCATTGAAGTACGCTTTGAAAGTGTCAGGGCTTGTACTTTTCAAAAGTTCGGGTCCACTTTCGTTCATCATGGTTTCAAAAATGGTCTTTGTAAATATTTTGGTATTACTTGCCCCACCAATTACGTCTTTTAGCTTCTTGGCAAAAACCTTAAATTCCATAGTTTCACCACCTTGATTGTCTGTTAGTACCCATGCCTACCCGTGCCTACCGAGTTCTACCAAGCCATTATCCTATAATTAAAAGTGTAGAAGGCAAGTAAAAAAGAAGTCAAATGGAAATGGATGACTATCAGGGAATGGGTCTTATTTATATTATATCAGAAAAGAACAGAAAAATCTACACTTTCACAATTTGTTTATATGCAAACGCAGAAAAAAATTATAAAAAGAGTGATTTTCGCTTTCGAATAGATCTCTTATTTGCTTTTTGCACAGTTTGCATAAAAAGCAATACACCTACATGGCAGAAAAAATATTTTTCGAAAGTGGTACTCAAACCATAGCAAACTGTCCTTTATCTATTGAAGGGACACCCCCTCAAAGTGCCACTGAAATATCCGTATTATGAAAAGCAAAATTCTTGTACTGAAAATGGGATTTTTGACTGTTTCAAATACATAGCAAGTGAAAGGTTACAGCCTACCTTAACAGGCTGATTGAAAAATAAATATCTATTGTCTGAGTGCGCATTAAGGCAAGGATACACATACCGCTTTTCATTAAACCCCAATATGGGAATTTTGAAAATGCGAATGGGTACCCTTCCTTTGCTGCACCCTTTTTTCGGCAGAAGCGTACCCAAATGCTTACATAAGCGGTTCGTGTACCTTGCCTTTCCCACCAGACGGAAAGGACAAGCACATGAAATTAACAGTACGTTATGACAATCAGAGACAAAGCATCGAGGTAGACAGAGAGGAAATGAAGGAGTGGCTGAATATTGAGGTCACTTCGGAAATGACTGCTGCAGAGCAGGAAAAGGCAATCAACAAAAAATTCAATGAGCTTTTTAACAAACCGGATTATAACAGCTGGCATAAATTTGACCGCCATGTTGATTATGATGCAAGACCAAAGCGCATGGACGGAAGAGGTGGAAATATCATTCTTGCAGATGATGAAAGTGATGATGTCGGTGGTTGCAATATTGAGGCATTCCCGGATACCCATTCTATGGAAGAAAGCCATCGCAGAGAAGAGGAAGAAGAATACCGTGCTGAACTTCGCAAAAGGCTGAAACCGGATCAGGCAGATTTGCTGATTGCCGTATATCTTGACAAAATCCCCAAGCAGGATTATGCAGCGAAGCTCGGTATTACACCCAGCGCACTTTCGCATCGACTTGAAACCGCAGAAAAAAATTTCAAAAAATCTTTTCGCTGACCCTCAAGTTTTGCCGCTTCCCGTGGCTACCGAGTAGAGGGGAAAGAAATCCTCTCGGAAAGAGGTGAAGACAATGAAACATAATTTGAAAATCAGTGTTTCAAAGAACCCTCAGTCAGATGGCGTTATCGCTTGTCGCTCTATATCGGTAAGGGAAAAATTTCTGCGTTTTCTTTTTGGAGAGAAACAGAAACTCACAATCCTGGTGCCGGGTGACAGTGTGGAGGAAGTTGCTATCTGTGAGGTGGCGAAGGGAGGCGAAACAGTATGAGCAGATCAGGCCTTATATTAAATGTAATTGCAGACATCCGTTCCCTTGCGGACAGCCTGCAGGTACTTGCAGCTGACATGATGGAATCCGAAACCGGTACCACTTCAGCAGAACCGGAGGCAACGGTAAAAGAACCTGAAAAGGTCGATGAGCCTAAGGTTCCGGCACTTGAGGATGTGCGTCATGTTCTGTCGGAAAAATCCAGAAAAGGACATACCGCAGAAATCAAGCAGCTGCTTATAAAACATGGTGCAGACAAGCTGTCGGGAATCGACCCAAAGGAATATCCTGCGCTGCTTGCGGAAGTGGAGGCACTGTAATGGGAAAACACGCACTTTTATCGGCGTCATCCAGTCATCGCTGGCTTGCCTGTCCACCATCTGCAAGGCTTTGTGAGCAGTATGAAGATAGGGGCAGTGAGTATGCGGCACAAGGGACAGACGCTCATACCCTTTGCCAATACAAGCTGGAACACGCACTTGGAATGAACACAGCTGACCCCACCGACAATCTTTCTTATTACGATGATGAGATGGAAAGCTGTGCTGACGGATACGCCCAGTTTGTTATGGAACAGGTGGAGAAAGCAAAGCTGACCTGCTCTGACCCGGAAGTCCTCATTGAACAGCGACTGGATTATTCTAAATATGTCAAAGAGGGATTTGGCACAGGTGACTGTGTAATCGTGGCAGACGGTACTTTGTCAGTAATTGACTATAAACACGGCAAAGGAATTTTAGTCGAAGCCGAGAAAAATCCGCAGATGATGTGCTATGCCCTGGGTGCTTTGGAGTTGTTTGATGGTATCTATGATATTGATACGGTCAGCATGACGATTTACCAGCCACGAAGAGAAAATGTCAGCAATTACACCATATCCAAAGAAGAACTGCTTACCTGGGCAGAAACGGTACTTGCACCAACCGCAAAGCTTGCTTATGAGGGTGGCGGTGAATTTAATGCCGGAGAGCATTGTCAGTTCTGTAAAGCGAAAGCCACCTGCCGCAAGAGAGCCGAATACAACCTGGAACTTGCAAGATATGATTTCGAGATGCCTGCAACTTTAGATGATACGGAGATTGAAGCCGTTCTGGAAAAGGCAGATGAACTGGCGGCATGGGCAGCAGATGTAAAGGAATTTGCTCTGCAGGCAGCTATCGGCGGCAAAGAATGGACATCGTGGAAACTGGTTGAAGGCAGAAGTAATCGCCGTTATGTGAATGATGAGGCGGTCGCTGCCACTGTAACAAATGCAGGATATGACCCATATGAGAAAAAATTGCTGGGCATTACGGCAATGTCCGCACTCCTTGGAAAGAAGAATTTTAAGGAGATTATCGAGTCCGCAGGACTTGTAGAAAAACCAAAAGGAAAACCAACACTGGTTCCGATGTCGGACAAGCGTCCGGCTATGAATATAAGCAAAGCCGCATCAGCGGCAGACGATTTTAAGGAGGACAAATAATATGTCAAAGAATTACATCAACCCTACCAAGGTAATCACAGGAGTAAACACCCGCTGGTCTTATGCAAATGTGTGGGACCCGAAGTCCATCAATGGCGGCGCACCGAAATACAGCGTGAGCCTTATCATTCCGAAGTCTGATACCGCTACGGTAAATAAGATCAAGGCGGCTATCCAGGCGGCATACGAGGAAGGCGAGGGCAAGCTGAAAGGCAGCGGCAAGACCGTGCCTGCTCTCTCCGTACTCAAGACCCCGCTTCGTGACGGCGATTTGGAGCGCCCGGATGATGAAGCCTATGCGAACAGCTACTTTGTCAATGCCAATTCTGCAACCGCACCCGGCATCGTAGATGCTGACCGTCAGCCTATTCTTGACCGCAGCGAGGTCTACAGCGGTGTGTATGGCCGTGCGTCCATTAACTTTTATGCCTTTAATTCCAATGGTAACAAGGGTATCGCCTGCGGATTGAATAACCTGCAGAAAATTAAGGACGGAGAGCCGCTTGGCGGTAAGAGCCGTGCCGAGGATGATTTTGCGACCGAGGACGAGGATGACTTTCTCGCATAATCCGTAAAAATTAAGCAAATTGAGGGGGACGGCGCAGTAATGAGCCGCCCTCTTTTTGAAAGGAGAACGAATGGAAAATTTGGAAATTGACTTGGAAACGTATTCTGATGTGGATTTGCAGAAATGCGGTGTATATAAGTACGCCCAATCATCTGCATTTGAGATATTGCTTTTTGGATATTCGATTGATGGCGGAGAGGTGCAGGTTGTAGACCTTGCCTGCGGCGAAACAATACCGATGGAAATCATAAACGCAATGACCGATGATACCGTGACAAAATGGGCATATAATGCGGCATTCGAGAGAATCTGCCTGTCAGTGTATCTTCGCAGAAACTGCCCGCAGCGGTTTTACAGCTACAGCATTAACGAGGATACCGTGGGAGATTACCTTGACCCAGCATCGTGGAAATGCTCCATGATATGGTCGGCGTATATGGGACTTCCCCTTTCCCTGGCGGGTGCCGGTGCCGTGCTGGGATTGGAAGATCAGAAACTGAAGGAAGGCAAAGACCTCATTCGGTACTTTTGCGTTCCCTGCAAAGCCACCAAGGTAAACGGCGGCAGGACACGCAATCTGCCGGAGCATGATATGGAAAAATGGAATCTCTTTAAATTCTATAACAAGCGGGATGTGGAAGTGGAGATGTCCATCCGGGAGAAACTGAAAAAGTTCCCGGTGCCGGAGTTTGTGTGGGAGGAATATCATCTCGACCAGGAAATCAATGACCGAGGGATTGCTCTGGATATGGCGGTAGTGGAGAATGCCATTGCTATGGACGAAAGAGCAAAAGCAGAATTGACCGAAGCTATGCGTAAACTGACAAATCTCGACAACCCCAACTCCGTAATACAAATGAAGCAGTGGCTTGCGGATAACGGATTGGAGATGGACAGCCTTGGGAAAAAAGAAGTTGCTGATACGCTGAAGACAGCACCCGAACCGCTGCGTAAGGTATTGTCCCTTCGTCAGCAGCTTGCAAAATCCTCAGTTAAGAAATATCAGGCAATGCAAAATGCCGCCTGCGAAGATAACCGTGCAAGGGGGATGTTCCAATTTTATGGTGGCAATCGGACAGGAAGATGGGCGGGGCGCATTATTCAGCTGCAAAACCTCTACCGTAACTCTATGCCTGATTTGGAAGAAGCAAGACAACTTGTGAAAAATGGAGATTATGATGCTCTTGAAATGTTTTATGATTCTGTTTCAGAAGTGCTCGCGGAACTGATCCGCACGGCATTTGTACCAAGGCCGGGATATAAATTCATCGTAAGTGACTACTCTGCCGTGGAAGCGCGGGTGCTTTCCTTCCTGGCACAAGAAAGCTGGCGAACAGAGGTATTTGCTAATAACGGAGATATCTATTGTGCATCGGCATCCGCCATGTTTGGTGTGCCTGTGGAAAAGCATGGTGTAAACGGACACCTTCGGCAAAAAGGTAAGATTGCAGAGTTGGCACTTGGCTACGGTGGCTCGGTTGGTGCATTAAAAGCAATGGGCGCCTTGGAGATGGGAATTGCGGAAGAAGAACTGCAGCCGCTTGTGGATTCCTGGAGAGCCGCCAATCCGAATATCGTGCGGTTCTGGTGGGATGTTGACCGTGCCGTAAAAGAAGCTGTCAAGGAACGCAGGGATACACAGGTGCGTGGGATACAATTCAGCTGTCGCAGCGGTATGCTGTTTATCACATTGCCAAGCGGCAGACAGCTTTCCTATGTCAAACCACGTATGGGAGAGAACCGTTTTGGCGGAGAGTCTGTGACCTATGAAGGTGTTGGCGGTACAAAAAAATGGGAACGCATCGAAAGTTATGGTCCCAAATTTGTGGAAAATATTGTGCAGGCATACAGCCGTGATTTGCTTGCTTATTCCATGAAAACACTGAGGCATTGTTTTATAGTCGGTCATGTGCATGACGAATTGATTATTGAGTGCAGCATGGGTGTGTCTTTGGATGTGGTGTGTGAGCAGATGGGCAGAACACCACCCTGGGCAGAAGGACTTCTGCTCCGAGCCGATGGCTATGAGTGCAGTTTTTATCAGAAAGATTAAAAATAATTTTTGAAACCCTCAAGTTTTACAGCCTCCTGTGGCTACCAGTTAGGGAGAACCATTTCCCTAATAATACACAGGAGGTTTTTCTATATGAAAGAACTGATACCAAAAGACGAATATGGTGTATTCGCCGACAACCATGACACCGCAAGGGTGGACAGCCTGTATGTGGCAGAAGCATTTGAAAAGGAACACAAAAATGTTCTGCGAGATATTGATGCTATACTCTCTCCAAATTCCGGATTCAGTACTGAATTTGGTCAGCTCAATTTTGAGCCGACCTCTTACACCGACCAATGGAACAGAAAACAGAGGTGTTATGCCATTACCCGCGATGGTTTTACTGCGCTCGCAATGGGGTTCACAGGAAAAAAGGCAGCGCAGTTCAAGGAACTTTACATCAAGCGTTTCAATGAAATGGAAAAGTTCATCAAATCACTTGTATCAGCACGACAGGAGTTCCCACTTTTGACGGCAAACATCAAGCTGCTCCATGACAATCCAAAGCCGTATCACTTTTCCAATGAGTGCGATATGTTAAACCGCATTGTGCTGGGCATGACCGCAAAGCAGTTCAGGCTGGCAAACGGGATCGAGAAAGGCAAAAGCATCCGTCCGTATCTGTCCAACGAACAGATCGATATGCTGGAAACCCTGCAGAAAGTGGATGTAGGACTATTGGTGGCATTCCCCAATTATGAGGACAGAAAGCGCCACCTGGAATGGTACAAAACCAAATTAGAGGAGGACAAATAATATGTTTTATGTGAAAGAACAGCTGAATGATACCGTGGAGGTGTCTATTGAAATCAATGATGAGAATGTATTCTGCCGCTGCCCGTCCTGCGGGTCGGAGGTGCAGGTTGACCTGGCGGAGGTATTTTCCGATGGTGACGGTGACCTGTTTGGCACATCTGTCCTTTGCGACAGCTGCAGCAGAAAAATGCTGGGAGGAAAGTCTTGTGGGAGTGAACAGGTATAACAGTGAGGGTTATCCTGATCCGACCACCTATGCAGCACTCACCTCCATCGAAAAGGAAACGAAAGCGGCTCGGAGCTACAGACCAATGGTGTATGTATGCTCCCCGTTTTCGGGAGACACTGCCGGGAACATTGCAAATGCACGAAAGTACAGCCGTTTCGCTGTGGAGCAGGGATATATCCCCATTGCTCCGCATTTGCTGTTTCCGCAGTTCCTTAACGACAACGATTTAACGGAGCGCGAGCTGGGGCTGCATTTTGGAAATGTGCTGATGAGCCATTGCTCGGAGGTATGGGTGTTTGGCGAAACCATATCCGCCGGGATGGATGCGGAGATCAGGAGAGCCAAAAGGAAGAATTACAGACTGCGATATTTTGGCAGTGATTTAAAGGAGGCAGAAACGAATGGGGATTAAAGTGAAAGTCGCTGTCTGCAACCGCAGAACAGATAAGAAGTATAAAAACCAGGAAGTAGAGTGGGACTATATCAAACAGCGCAACCGTACGCCCATCCGTACTTCCGAAACCGCTGAAGAGTATCCAAAACTCAGTAAAAGCCAACGCGGTGATATAAAGGACATCGGTGGCTTTGTAGGTGGTTGGCTCAAAGGCGGTGTCCGTAAAAATGGCAATGTTATCAGCCGTCAGATTGGTTTGCTTGACGCTGACCATGTACCACAGGATATTAACCTGTGTGATGCTGTGCGCAGCGTGTATGGGAATGTAACGTATTTTATATATTCTACACACAGTCATACACCGGAAAATCCTCGCTGCCGTATTGTATTTCTGTTCAGCCGTGAGGTTACCGAAGAGGAGTATCCTGCCGTTATGCGTATGGCGGCAAAGGCAATCGGCATGGATTATATGGACGATTCCACCTATCAGGCGAACCGCATGATGTATTGGGCATCCTGCCCGTCAAACGGTGAATTCATCTTTGAAGAAAATGATGGAGAACCGCTTGATGTGGATGCGCTGCTTAATGAATATGAGGATTGGCGTGATGTATCGCAGTGGCCGACTTCTTCCAGGCAGTCTGAGGTGATTAAAGCTGCCGCAAAACAACAGCAAAATCCACTTGAAAAAGAAGGCATGGTAGGTCTATTCTGCCGTGCTTATGGCACTATCCAGAATGCGATTTCGGAATATTTATCTGATATCTACGCTCCAACCGATGATACCTCCGGCAGATACGATTATATCCCCGGTGAGGGAACGGCGGGTGTTGTAATTTATGATGACCTTTTCGTATATAGCCACCATGCCACCGACCCTGCCTGCGAAAAGCTGCTGAACGCATTTGACCTGGTGCGTGTCCATAAATTCGGTGACGATGATGGAAAAAAATCCTTTTCCTCAATGTTGGTGCTTGCTTCAAAGGATGAGCGTGTGAAGGCATTGTCCTTAAAGGAAAAGCAGGAAAAAGCAAAGCTTGAATTTGATGATTGGACAAAGGGACTGGAGCATGATAAAAGCGGAACGCTTCTGAACACACTCCATAACATTCTTCTCATTATGGAGAACGATGAAAGCCTAAAACCGATTGTTTTTAATCAGCTGGCAGATGGCATGGAGATAAAGGGCGAAGTGCCGTGGCAGCATCCGGCGAGGTTTTGGAGAGATGCGGACGATGCACAGCTTATCTGTTATGTGGATGAGAATTATGGCACTTTCTCGGCACGAAATTATCAGATTGCAGTGACCAAGGTAACTGATGACCGTTCCTATCACCCTATTCGTGAATATTTGGACTCTTTGCCGGAATGGGATCAGATACCGAGAATTGAAACAGCACTGATTGATTATTTAGGTGCGGAGGATAACCGCTATGTGCGGGCAGTCAGCCGTAAATCCTTCTGCGCAGCAGTCAAGCGTGTCAAAGAACCGGGCATTAAGTTTGATACGATGGCTGTGTTAAACGGTCCCCAGGGCATCGGTAAGTCCACCTTTATTGCCAAAATCGGTATGGACTGGTATTCCGACAGTCTGAACCTCTCTGACATGAACGATAAGACTGCTGCGGAAAAACTGCAGGGATATTGGATATTGGAAATCGGAGAACTGGCAGGAATGAAAAAAGCGGATGTGGACAAGGTGAAAGCCTTTGTATCTCGTCAGGACGATAAGTACCGTGCCTCTTTCGGCAGACGTGTAACACCGCATCCAAGGCAGTGCATCTTCTTTGGAACGACTAATTCCGAAAACGGATATCTCCGTGACATTACGGGAAACCGCCGCTTCTGGAATGTGAAAACTCCCGGCACAGGCAAAAAGAAGCCGTGGGAGCTTACACAGGAAGATGTCGACCAGATGTGGGCAGAGGCGCTTTGGTATGTTGGGCGGGGCGAAAAACTTTACCTTGATGCCGAATTGGAAGCAATGGCAAGCAATGAGCAAAAAGCAGCAATGGAGCAGGATGACCGTGAAGGCATCGTGCGGGAGTATCTTGATATTCTTTTGCCTGAAAGCTGGGAGGGTATGGACATATACAAGCGCCAGGAGTTTATCCGTGACCGTGATAACCCAACCCAGCCAAAAGGTGTGTCACGCAGGGATACCGTGTGCAATCTTGAGATTTGGTGCGAATGTTTCGGTAAGCATAAGGAAGATATCAAGCCTTCCGATTCTTATGCAATTGCGTCCATCATGGCTCGGATTGAGGACTGGGAGAAATCCGGAAAGTTTAAGAGCCACCCATTGTATGGCAGGCAGAGAATTTACAGCCGGAAGTAAGCAAACCGATGCACAAGTGGAGTGAATAGCTTGTTCAAGTGGTTGTTCACCCCGACTTGTTCACCCTTAAGTTCCCGGTTTCAGGGGACTTTTTGGCACAAGGTGCAACAACACAGCTTAATAATGCTTATAGTACAAAAAAATAAAAATTAAACAAAAAGAGCGTGTACGAGGGCGCATATACGCACATATTCGCGCGTAAGAGAAATTTGTGGTGGTTGTGCGTTATCTTGTTCACAGTCAGGAGGTTAGTAATGGAAGTTTACAGCGAAAGCTATAAAGCCAAGTGTATCAAGAAATTAAAAGAATGGGGCGCACCACTGGATGGATGGGAGTGCTTAACTACTTATGACGTGGCAGAAGATGCGGACTATGATGATGCTGTTCTGACCGAGTGCGAATTATGCGGTTGTCAGCGTGTGCGATATGTCCATGTGATGCGTAACCCCAGATATTTTGAGGATGTTGAAGTGGGATGCATCTGTGCCGGAATTATGGAGGGTAATATCCTGGCAGCCAAAGAGCGTGAACGTCAGCTGAAAAACCGAGCCAAGCGCAAACTGAATTTTCCTAATCGTAAATGGAAACAGACAAGGACTGGTGGGTGTTTCATCAGATATCGTGGTAAGAATGTATTCATCAATCGGCATGATAATGGATACTACATCTGTAACTGTAATGGCGAAACGGAATGGCAGTATAAACGCAGACCGATTAAGGATTTCTTATCCGCCTGTTACGCGGCTTTTGATTTGGCAGACCCACAGGAAAGCGAGAAACGCCATGCGTGAAAAAATCATAGAGCAGAAACTTGTAACAGCAGTGAAAAAGCATGGCGGCATCTGTCCGAAGTTCGTATCTCCCGGTTTCGATGGAATGCCAGACCGCATCGTCCTTCTTCCCTATGGCAGATTTGCCTTTGTGGAAGTAAAAGCACCGGGAGAAAAGCCAAGACCTCTGCAGCTTGCAAGGCACAGGCTGCTTCGAGGGTTAGGCTTTAAGGTGTATGTACTGGATGATGAAGAACAGATTGGAGGGATTCTGGATGAAATATGAGCCACATGAATACCAGAAATACGCAGTCGAGTATATTAAGAACCATCCTGTAGCTGCCGTTTTACTGTCGATGGGTCTTGGAAAAACATCCATATCACTCACTGCAATCAATGATTTATTGTTTGACAGTTTTGAAATCCGCAAGGCGCTGATCATTGCCCCTCTTAGAGTAGCATTATCTACATGGGGAGCAGAAATTGAAAAGTGGGAACATCTGAAAAATCTGAAATATTCCGTTGCCGTGGGTACAGAGTCAGAACGGCTTGCGGCATTAAAAGCCGATGCGGATATTTATATCATCAACCGTGAAAATGTGCAGTGGCTGATTGAAAAAAGCGGAATGCCCTTTGACTACGATATGCTGGTGGTGGATGAGTTATCGTCCTTCAAGAACCACCAGGCGAAACGGTTCAAAGCACTGATGAAAGCAAGACCAAAGGTAAAACGAGTGGTGGGTCTGACAGGTACTCCTTCCAGCAACGGTCTGATGGATCTGTTTGCAGAATTTAAGCTGCTGGATATGGGTGCAAGGCTTGGCAGATTCATCGGGCAGTATCGCACCGCTTATTTTAAGCCGGACAAGATGAACGGCATGGTGGTGTATTCCTACAAACCTCTCCCCGGTGCGGAGGAGCAGATATACGAGAAAATATCCGACATCACCATTTCCATGAAAGCCACCGACCATCTGAAGATGCCGGAACTCATCAGCACCCAGTATGAAGTGCAGCTGTCCGGTGCGGAAAAGAAAAAATACGGGGAACTGAAAAAAGACCTGGTCTTGCAGCTGCCGGAGGGAGAAATCACAGCCGCCAATGCAGCATCCCTTACCGGAAAGCTGTCGCAGATGGCAAACGGTGCGGTATATGCAGACAATGAGAGCGTTTTGGAAATACACCAACGAAAGCTGGATGCCCTGGAGGATATCATCGAATCGGCAAACGGCAAGCCTGTCCTTGTGGCATATTGGTTCCGTCACGATTTGGAACGCATCAAGAAACGCTTTTCTGTGAGGGAAATCAAGACAAGCCGTGATATTGAAGATTGGAATGCAGGGAAAATCCCAGTTGCTGTTATTCATCCGGCATCGGCAGGTCATGGACTGAACCTGCAAAGCGGCGGTTCCGCATTGGTGTGGTTTGGCATTACTTGGTCTTTGGAATTATATCAGCAGACCAATGCCAGACTGTGGCGGCAGGGACAAACGGCAGAAACGGTGGTCATTACCCACATCATCACGAAGGGCACCATCGATGAGCGCATTATAAAGGCATTAAAATCGAAGGACACTTCGCAGGTCGCCTTAATCGATGCCGTGAAAGCAAATCTATGAAAATCAGAGTCAATCACAAGCCAATCCGAGGGAACGAAAAATTCTTTTATCGGAGGTGCAGCATATGAGCATTATTTGGCAGTATTTAGACAAAAGGGGTGCGACCATCAAAGCCCTGAAGGATTACAGCAGTATGGAGTATATCATCAAAAACAACCGTGAGGAGATTGCGGATGTGCATGACCGCATGAGTGGCGTCCGCAGCCCAGGCTTTGACGGAATGCCCCATGCACACAATCCCCATGCCGCAGAAGAACGCATCATCAAGGGCATCACGGAGATCGATGTGCTGAAGGAGCGTTATCGGCAGGCGGCAGAATACATGGCGTGGTTCAAGCCTGCGTGGGATGAACTGACGGAGGACGAGCAGTATGTTCTGGAAACCTTCTACCAGGACAGCGAGAGCCAGACCGGAGCCGTGTATGATATCTGCGATTACTTCCACATCGAGAGGTCGAGCGCATACAACAAAAAGAACCGTGCCCTGGATCATCTGACCACCCTGCTGTATGGGAAGGTGTGAGTAATACCGTGGACGCATTCCCCGGCGGAACCTGTTATACTGATAGCATGAAGAACTGAATAATGACACGGCAAGCCGTGGCGAGAACCTCAGAGGATGATTCCTTTGGGGTTTTTGTTTTGTCGGAAAGGAGGTGCTTTGAATGCCAAGGAGACCAAAGCGGCCGTGTTCCTTCCCCAACTGTCCCAACCTTACGGACGGCAGGTTCTGCGAGGAACACCAGAAGCAGGAGAACAAGCGGTACGAGAAGTTTGACCGTGACCCCACCGTGAAGAAACGGTACGGCAGAGCATGGAAGCGAATCCGTGACAGCTACGCTGCCTCTCACCCACTGTGTGAGGAGTGCTTGAAGCGAGGTGTCTATACAAAGACCGAGGAGATACACCATCGTCTGCCGCTGAGTCAGGGCGGTACGCATGACCGTGATAATCTGATGGCTTTGTGCAAGTCCTGCCATGCGAGGATTCATGCGGAGCGTGGGGACAGATGGCACAACCGCTGACCCCAAGGGGCGGTCGAAATCTTAAAAATGAAAACCGCCGGGGAACGGCGCGAGGGTCACGTGCGCAGAAATTGCTATTCAAACGGGGTATTGACCAAGGTTCCCTTAAGGAGGTGAGGATTATGGCAAAAGACGGAACGGCAAGGGGAGGTCCCAGACCTGGCAGCGGACCAAAACGAAAGGCTTTGACGGAGAAAATCTCTGCGGGCAAGTCCGCTGTGGTGATTGACCTGCCGGATGCGCCGGAGCTGGTCGGTGAGGATATGCCGCCAGTGAAGGAGTACATGAAAGCGAAACAGAAAAACGGCACTGACCTGTGTGCCGAGGAGGTATTTGCGGAGACATGGGAATGGCTGAAAAAGGTGGGCTGCACAGACCTTGTGAATGTGCAGCTGATCAACCAGTATGCCATGAGTGTGGCGAGACAGATCCAGTGTGAGCAGTGCATTTCAGAATATGGTTTTCTGGCAAAGCACCCAACCACAGGGAATGCCATCGCCAGTCCCTATGTATCCATGCTCCAGCAGTTTACCAAACAGGCAAACCAGTCATGGTATCAGATATATCAGATTGTCCGGGAGAATGCTTCTGTGGAATACACGGGTGCGACTCCCCAGGACGATATGATGGAACGCCTGCTCAGGGCAAGGGGGCAAAAATAAATGGAGACATGGAGAGATATCAAAGGGTATGAGGGACATTACCAAGTTTCCAATTATGGAAATGTGAGAAGCATAAAACGGATTCCTGTTTTATTAAAAGGTGATTTTCAGAGCAATGGATACAAAAGAGTTTACCTATGGAAGGACGGTGCCAAGAAAAATGTGCTCGTCCATAGACTGGTGGCTCTTTCTTTTTTGCCCAATCCAATGGAGTATACCGATGTGAATCATATTGATGAGGATAAAGCTAATAACCATGTTGAAAATTTACAATGGTGTTCTCATGCGTACAACATGAATTATGGGCAGGTAAAAGAGAAAATCAGCGAATCGAAAATGGGAAGAACCCCTTGGAATAAGGGCAAACGCTGCCCGCAACTTAGTAAAGCAATGTATCAGAGGTGGAAAAACAAAAAAACGGAGGTAAATTATTATGATTGAAAAAGTTAACCCAAATCATCCAGATAAAATTTCGGATCGAATCGCAGGAGCCATTGTTGATTTGGCTTATGCAGAAGACGGAAATCCGAAAATTGCGGTGGAGGTACTGATTGGGCATGGTGTGTGCCATGTGATTTGTGAGACCTCTGTCCGACTCAGTTTTGCAAAGATTTATGACATCATCCGCAGGATTGCCGGGGATGTGCAGCCGGACATTATCATCGTTCCCCAGGACGGACAGCTGGCGAATAACCAGGCAGACGGCATCCGATGCGGGGATAACGGCATCTTCAAGGGAATGCCGCTGACAGCGGAGCAAAAGGAACTGTCACAGATTGCCCATGACATTTTTGAAAAGTACACATCGGACGGAAAGTACATTCTGGACGGGTGCAGGCTGATTCTTTGTCAGAGCAATGCACCAAGCGAGGAACTGAGAAACACATATCCGGGAGCCGAGGTCAATCCTCTGGGTGACTGGACAGGCGGCACGGATGTGGATACGGGTGCCACGAACAGAAAGCTGGGCAGCGACATGGCAGACTCTGTTACAGGCGGCGGTCTGCACGGCAAGGATCTGTCCAAGGCGGATGTGTCCGTAAACATCTATGCGTTCCTGAAAGCACAGGAAACCGGACAGCCCGTGGAACTGGTCTGCGCCATCGGAGATGATGCGGTGGACGGCATTCCTTATTCTGAAATTGTATCCCTTGCGGGAGATTACATTCGCTCCATCGGCGGTTTTGAGAAGTTTGCCGAATGGGGCTTATTTTAACGGGAGGTGCAGAAAGCTATGGCAAAAACAACTACGGAGTTTCAGCTGGTATCTACGGAGAAGCTGATTCCCTATATCAACAATGCCCGGACACATTCGCCGGAGCAGATTACAAAGCTGCGCTCCTCACTCAGAGAGTTCGGATTTATCAATCCCGTCATTATCGACCGGGAATACAATGTCATCGCCGGCCACGGCAGAATCGAGGCGGCGAAGGCCGAGAACATCACGGAAGTGCCGTGCGTATTTGTAGATCATCTGACCGATGCGCAGAAGAAAGCCTATATCCTTGCCGACAACCGTATGGCAATGGATGCCGGGTGGGATGAAGAACTCCTGCGGGTGGAGATTGAAGCTCTGCAGGGTGCGGACTTTGATGTATCCCTTACTGGCTTTGACAAGGATGAGATTGCGGATCTGTTTGCCGGAGATGCGGACAGTGCGGCAAAGGACGATGATTATGATTTGTCTGCCGCTTTGGAGAAGGCGGCATTTGTGCAGAGGGGCGATATTTGGACAGTAGGCAGACACCGTCTGATGTGCGGAGATGCCACCTCTGCCGAGGATGTGGCGGCACTGATGGACGGCAAAAAGGCAAACCTTATCGTGACGGACCCGCCGTATGGCGTCTCCTTCAAATCCTCCGATGGTCTGACCATTCAGAATGATTCCATCAAGGGAGACGATTTCTATACATTTCTGTATAATGCGTTCACCTGCATGGCAGAGCATTTGGAAAGCGGTGGTGCGGCTTATGTGTTTCATGCGGACACGGAAGGTCTGAATTTCCGCAAGGGGTTTGTGGATGCGGGCTTCCATCTGGCAGGGTGCTGTATTTGGGTGAAAAATTCCCTTGTTCTGGGCAGAAGTGATTATCAGTGGCAGCACGAGCCTGTGCTGTACGGCTATCTGAAAAACGGCAAGCACCACTGGTACTCCGACCGCAAGCAGACCACCATTTGGAATTATGACAAGCCGAAACGCAATAAGAACCATCCGACCTCCAAGCCGCTTGACCTTCTGGGATATCCAATTGGCAATTCCAGCCAGGAGAACGGCATTGTCATTGACACCTTCGGCGGCAGCGGTTCCACGCTGATGGCCTGTGAGCAGATGAACCGTATCTGCTGCACGATGGAGCTGGATGAAAAATATGCATCGGTCATTCTCCGCAGATATGTTGAGGACACCGGAAATGCAGACGGTGTGTATGTGATCCGTGACGGAGAGAAGATTCCGTACTCGGCTCTGGTAAAGGAGGTCGAGACAGATGAGCAGTAAAACAAACCTAACCCTCGGAAGCCTGTTTGATGGCTCCGGGGGTTTTCCTTTGGGCGGACTGATGAACGGCATCACTCCGCTGTGGGCATCGGAGGTGGAGCCATTCCCCATCCGTGTGACCACCAAACGGCTGCCGGATATGATGCACCTGGGTGATGTATCGGCACAAAACGGTGCCGATCTCCCGCCTGTGGATATCATCACCTTCGGAAGTCCGTGCCAGGATATGTCTATTGCAGGAAAGCGGGCGGGACTGGATGGCTCCCGTTCCAATCTTTTTTATGAAGCCATCCGAATCGTGAAGGAAATGAGGTGTGCAACTAATGGAAAATGTCCAAGATTTATCGTGTGGGAAAATGTCCCAGGAGCGTTCTCCTCGAACAAGGGCGAGGACTTCCGGGCCGTCCTCGAATCCATATGTGCAGTTAAAGGCGATTCCGTTTCTGTCCCTGTCCCTCCCAAAGGAAAGTGGACAGGCGCAGGACATCTCGTGGGAGATGGATTCGATATTGCCTGGAGAACAGTCGATGCTCAGTATTGGGGAGTACCCCAGAGAAGAAGACGCATCTATCTTGTCGCAGATTTTGCAGGCGGATGTGCCGGAAAAATACTATTTGAGTCAGAAGGCCTGTCTGGGTATCCTCCGCAGGGCTTCTGCCCGTGGAAAGGAACTGCCGGAGATTCTGAAACTGGCATTGGAGCGACAGGCATCGGCATAGACGGCTATAATGCGGCGGTATCGGACAAGGCAGCAACCATCGGTGTGAACTGTGGGATGGCAACAGGCAGGAACGGAGTCATGGTGCTGAATGACCAGGGCGGCAATCGTATGGATGTAACGGAGGACAAGACCTGTACCCTCCGTGCGGAAAGCCATCATCCGCCTTTGGTGTTTGAAAACCACTCCCAGGACAGCAGATACACAGGTCCTTTGGAAGTAGCCCAGACCGTTCTTTCTACCTTTGGAACCGGCGGGAATAATCAGCCGTTTGTGGTGGAGACACCGAAAACACTAAAGATCCGTTCCGGCTGTGAGGGCGGCGGCAAGGGTGCGCTGATACAGGATAATCTGTCAGCAACCCTCGCCACCAATAATGACCAGACTCTTTTTGTGCCGAAGGCCTACGGTGTATGCGCCAAGAGCAGTCACTCCATGATGTCGGACAATCCCCACAGCGGATTTTATGAAGCGGACACTTCCAGATGCCTTGACCAGAACGGCGGCAATCCCAACTGCAATCAGGGCGGCATTGCTGTGGTGGCGGTGCAGGGGTCGATGATTGGGCGCAAGGACGAAAACGGTCCGCAGGGTGACGGCGTGAATGAGGATGTCAGCTTCACGCTTAATACAGTTGACCGCCATGCGGTAGCTTACGGCATTGACCGTGCGGCATACAACCAGGGCGAAAATGCAAAGTACGGTTTTTCGGTAGATGAGGAAAGACAGCCTACGATGGTGGCAAAAGGACCCGGTGCGGTGGCAGCGCCAACCTGGTCTTCCAGTAAGGCATCCTTCTTTACATCAGCGGAAGAGGAACTTGCCAATACGCTGGTGGCTACGGATTACAAAGACCCGCCCATCGTGAATGACGAGGACGATGTGAACTATATCGTCCGCCGCCTGACTCCGACCGAGTGTGCAAGGCTGCAGGGCTTCCCGGATTGGTGGTGTTCTGACCTTGGCACGATTCTCCCCACTCAGGAAGAACTGGACTGGTGGGCAGAGGTGTTTGAAACGCACAGAAAAATCTGCGGCACTTCTGCAAAACCCAAAACACGAAAGCAGCTCTTTAAGTGGCTGCAGGACCCCTATTCGGATTCGGCGGCATATAAAATGTGGGGCAACGGTGTGGCCTTGCCAAACGTCTGCTTTGTGCTTGCGGGCATCGTGTACTATACACAAAACCCTCCCGTGTAATTCGGCAGTATTCTACACCGAAATCGCTTGCTATTACTGGGTTTTAGAGCGAATATGTCACTACAAAAACAAAGGAGGGCAACACCATGAAAGTTACTTATAACCTTACCGACAGAAAGCCTTTTGTGAAGGCACTGGAGGAAATCACAGGAGCGAAAGCGGTTTATATGAGAACACCGACCTACGCTTACCAAATCGATTATTTTACCGTGACCCGCGAGGGCAACCTGACCTTTGATGACATGGCAGACAGTGAGGAAATCGAGCGAGTGCTTGAGGAACTCGACCAGCGTGGTTTTCACTGCGAGAGCGCAGAGTACGATGAACCCCAGCCGGAAATCGACTGTGAGGAGCCTTTGGAGGACTGCCCGCCTGCATACGGAACTTCCGAAACAAAGCCGCAGGGCGCGGCTGTGGGGCTTACGGTGGCGGTTCCTCTTGACAAGGTAAAGGTCGGCAACCTCACCGGCCTTTTGGATGCCAAGGGCAGCCTGATTCAAAAAGCACTCGCCATTCCTGCCACGCCGATTGAAATCGGTGAGGAGCAGGTTTCCTTCCCCTGGTTCTCCGAGCTGCCGGATGTGGAAACTGCCAAGGCATACACGCACTTCATTTCCGCACTCTGCGAGATGAGCGTCAATCAGAAAAGGGTCACTGCCAAGGAGAAAGCGGTGGATAACGAGAAATACGCATTCCGGTGTTTCCTGCTCCGACTCGGCTTTATTGGCGGCGAATACAAGACGGAACGGAAAATTCTCCTGCAGAACCTTTCCGGTTCATCCGCATTTAAGAGTGCAGAGAAGAAGGAGGCGGCAAACAATGAGATTTCCGAGTAAAGAGATTGTGGACAGGGTACGCAGTCAGTACCCTGTCGGATGCAGAGTGGAGCTGGTGCGGATGGATGATGTGCAGGCTCCGCCGATTGGGACAAAGGGTACGGTGACGGGTGTGGATGATACGGCATCGGTCATGGTGCATTGGGATAACGGCAGCGGATTGAACGTGGTATACGGCGAGGACGTTTGCCGCAGGTTGCCAAGCGTGAAAACCATCTGCTACGGCAAGGAAGATGTGTGGGACAGTCGTGAGGAAGCAGAGAACTTCTTTCTACGGGCGATGATGGGTTCCGAGGGCAGTGAGCGTGACCGCTACACGAACATTTACACCAAGCTGAAAATGGGTTTTGCGGTCTGCTCGGACGAGGACGAATAATCGCCATAAACTACACAGTTTCTGAGCCTTTATCTCCCTCAAAGATTGTGCAGAATATACCTCCGAATTGACTTGATAATATGTGGTTTTAGAGCGAATATGTCACTACCGAAAGGGAAAACACACAAGCCAAAAACGGAGGAATTACCATGAACGAGAAAATCACAAGACAAATTGAGGAAATGAAAAAGCAGACCATCGGCGTTGAGGTCGAGATGAACAGCATCACAAGGGACAAGGCGGCGAGGATTGCAGCCACCTACTTCGGTACAGAAAGATACGAAAGCACGGCAGGCAGAAACGGCTACAGCACCTGGTCGGCTTGGGATACACAGGGCAGAGAATGGAAATTTCAAAAGGACGTCAGCATTGCGGGACCCGACAGCGAAAAATGCGAGATGGTTACCCCAATCCTGACCTACAGCGATATGGACACCCTGCAGGAACTGCTCCGGCAGCTCCGCCACGCAGGAGCAAAGAGTGATGCCTCAAGAGGATGCGGAGTTCACATCCACATCGGAGCAAACGGACATACCCCACAGACCCTCAGAAACCTTGCGAACATCATGGCAAGCCACGAAAGCCTGATTGCAGAAGCCCTCAACCTTGACCACGGACGTATGAACCGCTACTGCCGCACGGTTGACCCAAACTTCCTAAAAGCGGTCAACAGCAAAAAGCCGAAGACGATGGCACAGCTTGCAGACATTTGGTACACGAGCCAGAATGCAAACTACGGCAGAAGCCACCACTACAATGACAGCCGCTACCATATGCTGAACTATCACGCAACCTTCACAAAGGGAACGGTTGAATTCCGGCTCTTCCAGTTCGATGAGCCGACCGCAGACCGCAGGGGTGGACTTCACGCAGGACAGCTTAAAAGCTACATTCAGCTTTGCCTCGCACTCAGCCAAATGGCAAAGACCGTGAAGATTGCAAGCCCAAAGCCTCAGCAGAATGAAAATCCGAAATACGCAATGAGGACTTGGCTTCTCCGGCTCGGATTCATCGGTGACGAATTCAAGACCGCAAGGAACCTCCTGACCCGCCGCTTAAGCGGGGACGCATCCTTCAGAAACGGCAGAGCCGCTTGAAGGGTGCGGGTGTCCGGTGGACACCTCTGCGAAGCAGAAGCACCGACCGAGTCGGCAGACGAGACCCGCAGGAGTTAGCCTCCTGCCACCTTCCCACTGAGATGTGGGAGTGACCGCCTCGGCGGTCTTAAGGTGGTAGAAGGGTGACCCCTTAGGAAAGGATGGATACGAATATGAAGAAAAAATATTACATCGCCTACGGCAGCAACCTTAACATTCGCCAGATGCGGATGCGGTGTCCAGGGGCAAGAATCATCGGCACTTCGATGATTGAGGATTATGAGCTGATTTTCAAAGGCAGTCAGACCGGAGCGTACCTAACCATTGAACCCAAAATTGGGTCGAGTGTTCCTGCGGCAATTTGGTCGGTGACCGAGGAAGATGAGATGGCACTTGACCGTTACGAGGGTTTTCCAACCTTTTATTACAAGGCGGAGATGAAACTTCCCATCAAGGGCATCAAGTCCGGGAAGATTCGGATTAGGGACTGCTTCGTGTATATCATGCACGAAGAGAGGAGCATTGGCATCCCGTCCTTTTCCTACGTCAGCACCTGCCTTGAGGGATACATCAGCTTTGGCTTTGACGAACATTTCCTTGCAGAAGCACAGATTAAATCAGAGGAGGCATTCAAGTATGGGAAAACAAGAAATATCTGAAATCAGGGTTTGCCCCAAATGCGGAAAAGCATATCATGAGCCGCCTGCACTTTCCAGGGTGGACGGGAAAACGCTCATCTGCCCGGACTGCGGCACAAGAGAAGCCTTGGACAGCATCGGTGTGGATGCGGCGGAGCAGGAGCAGATTTTGGAAACCATCCACCGCACCATGCACTCATAAATACACCAGTTTCCACTGCTGATATTTGTGTAGTTTATTATCGCAAAATCGCTTGATATTATGTGCTTTTAGAGCGAATATGTACCTACCGAAAGGGAAAACAACACAAACGGAGGAAACGAAAATGACCAAGAATAACACAATGACAAAGAAAGCCGAAGCCTACAGACTGCCGAATCCGACCACCCCGGAGGATTTGGAATGCAGATGGAGCAAGGTGCTGACCTTCGGAGACAAGACCATCATGGCAGGCTACTACTACAACGGCATGAACAAACCCTGCTACTTTGGGGCGGTTTACGAATTCCTGACTGATGATACCACCTGCGAAGGAGCCATTGGACTTAAGGCGGTAAGCGAGGTTGAATTCGAGGATGACGGACACGCCATTGCCTGGGCGATGAACGCTTAAGTAAATCAACAATCAAAAGGTACGGTCCCGGAAGGGGCTGTTCCTCGTATACACAGATTGACAGGTCGCAGAGATGCGGCTATTTTTATTGCCATTTTTAGGAGGTGACGATACTTGCGAAAATTAAAGAAATACAAACCGACCAAGTTCAAGCTGAAGGACAGCCACTATGATGCGGATGCGGCTGACTTTGCCGTGGCATTTATCGAGAGCCTTTGCCACACCAAAGGTACCTGGGCGGGAAAGCCATTTGAACTGATCGATTGGCAGGAACAGATTATAAGGGATCTGTTTGGAACATTAAAACCCAACGGTTACCGCCAGTTCAACACTGCCTATGTGGAAATTCCAAAGAAGATGGGCAAATCAGAACTGGCGGCTGCCGTGGCACTTCTTTTGTGCTGTGGAGATGGAGAGGAACGAGCCGAGGTGTATGGCTGCGCCGCTGACAGGCAGCAGGCCACCATCGTATTTGATGTGGCAGCAGATATGGTGCGGATGTGTCCGGCGCTTTCCAAGCGAGTGAAGATACTGACCTCGCAGAAGAGAATTATATACACCCCTACCAACAGCTTCTATCAGGTGCTGTCAGCAGAAGCCTACAGTAAGCACGGCTTTAATATTCACGGCGTGGTCTTTGATGAGCTGCATACCCAGCCGAACAGAAAGCTGTTTGATGTTATGACCAAAGGCTCCGGTGATGCCAGAATGCAGCCGCTGTATTTTCTGATTACCACAGCCGGGACGGACACCAATTCCATCTGCTATGAAACACACCAGAAGGCAAAGGATATTTTAGAGGGCAGGAAGGTTGACCCTACCTTCTATCCGGTGATTTACGGCGCAGATGAAGCGGACGATTGGACAGACCCAAAGGTATGGAAGAAAGCAAATCCCTCCCTTGGGATTACAGTCGGGATTGATAAGGTCAAAGCGGCCTGCGAGTCGGCAAAGCAAAATCCGGGCGAAGAGAACTCGTTTCGGCAGCTTCGTCTGAACCAGTGGGTCAAACAGGCGGTTCGATGGATGCCGATGGACAGATGGGATGCCTGCTCCTTTAAGGTAGATGAAGAAGAACTGGAGGGGCGTGTGTGTTACGGCGGTCTTGACCTTTCCAGCACCACGGACATTACAGCTTTTGTATTGGTGTTTCCACCCCAGGATGAAGATGATAAATTCGTGATCCTGCCATATTTTTGGATACCGGAAGAAACGCTGGAACTGCGTGTGCGCCGAGACCATGTTCCCTATGATATCTGGGAACGGCAGGGATATTTGCAGACCACGGAGGGAAATGTGGTGCATTATGGCTACATTGAAAAATTCATCGAAAAACTGGGCGAACGGTTTAACATCCGTGAAATTGCATTTGACCGCTGGGGTGCGGTGCAGATGGTGCAGAACCTTGAGGGCATGGGATTTACGGTAGTGCCTTTCGGACAGGGATTTAAGGATATGTCCCCGCCGACCAAAGAACTGATGAAGCTGACCCTGGAGCAGAAACTTGCCCACGGCGGGCATCCGGTTCTCCGTTGGATGATGGATAACATCTTCATCCGTACCGACCCGGCCGGCAACATCAAGGCGGACAAGGAGAAATCCACGGAGAAGATTGACGGTGCGGTTGCCACCATTATGGGACTCGACCGCGCCATCCGGTGTGGCAATGCGGTGACAGAAAGCGTCTATGACAGCAGGGGCATTTTGTGGCTGTGAGTAATATCATGGACGCATTTTGGTTTTACTCATGGTATGATGGTATCAGTGAAAACAGGGCAGGCAGACGGCATCTCTTCGGAGGTGCTTTCTTTCTGCCTTTTTGTATGAAAGGACGGTGTTTTATATGGGATTTTTGAGTGGACTTTTCCGGTCGAGAGATCATCCTGTGGAAAACAGCACAAACGGCAGCGGATACCGATTCCTCTTTGGGAACAGTTCATCCGGCAGACGGGTAAATGAACGCTCGGCAATGCAGATGACGGCGGTGTATTCCTGTGTGCGTATCCTGTCTGAAGCGGTGGCAGGACTGCCGCTGCACCTTTATCAGTATAAGGATTCCGGCGGCAAGGAAAAAGCGGTGGAGCATCCGCTGTATTTTCTCCTCCACGATGAGCCTAACCCGGAAATGACTTCTTTTGTGTTTCGGGAAACGCTTATGACGCATCTGCTTTTGTGGGGCAATGGCTACGCACAGATTATCCGAAACGGCAAGGGCGAGGTCATTGCCCTGTATCCGCTGATGCCTGACCGCATGACGGTGGACAGGGATGAGAAAGGCCGGCTTTATTATGAATACCAAATGACGGAAAGCGATGCCAAGACCATGAAAAGCGGCACGGTAAGGCTTAGTCCCTACGATGTGCTGCATATTCCGGGACTTGGCTTTGACGGTCTGGTGGGATACAGTCCGATTGCAATGGCGAAAAACGCCATCGGTCTTGCGATTTCGGCAGAGGAATACGGCAGTAAGTTCTTTGCAAACGGTGCAACACCGGGCGGTCTTTTGGAGTATCCCGGCACTGTCAAAAACCCGGATGCGGTAAGGGAGTCCTGGGAGAAAGGCTTTTCACAGCACAATTCCCACAAGATTGCGGTTTTGGAGGAAGGCATGAAGTACACGCCAATCTCCATCTCACCCAATGAAGCACAGTTTTTGGAGACCAGAAAATTTCAGATTGATGAGATTGCGAGGATTTTTCGTGTGCCGCCTCACATGGTGGGTGACCTGGAAAAATCCTCGTTCAGCAATATCGAGCAGCAGTCTTTGGAATTTGTGAAATACACCCTGGAACCCTGGCTGATGCGCTGGGAGCAGGCAATGTCCAGAGCATTATTCTCCCAGGAAGAAAAGTCCGCATACTTCATCAAGTTCAATGTGGACGGCCTTCTCCGCGGCGATTATGCAAGCCGTATGAATGGTTATGCCACTGCAAGGCAGAACGGCTGGATGAGTGCCAATGATATCCGGGAACTTGAAAACTTAGACCGCATTCCCGCCGAACAGGGCGGTGACTTGTACCTCATCAACGGCAACATGACCAAGCTTGAGGATGCGGGCATTTTTGCGGGAAATACGAACGGAGAGGAGGAAAAATCCGATGAGTCAGCTGATAGATTTGACGGGACAGAAAAAAGGAAATCTGACCGTGGTCAGAAGAATAAGACAGCCAAATGATAAAAGAACTTATTGGCTGTGTGAGTGTGACTGTGGAAATGAAACCCTTGTCGAAGGTGGAAATCTTCGCTCTGGGCATACGAAAACCTGCGGTCACTGTGAAAAATATGAAATGGTTGATCATAATACAATAAAATGCATATTGAGAAACGGCGATAGCTTTGTTTTTGATGCAGAAGATTTCCCTGTTGTGAAAAGCCATAAATGGTCAGTGGAAAACAGTGGATACATTCATACAACTGTAAACGGCAAGCATACACGCTTGCACAATCAGCTGCTCGATGTACCGAAAGGCATGGTAGTTGATCATATAAATGGTGACCGAAGGGATAACAGGAAGATCAATCTTCGTGTTGCATCTAATATGGAAAACTGCCGTAACCAAAAGCTATCCAGCAGGAACACTTCCGGTTACAAAGGTGTTTCTTATGACAGCCGGAGAAAAAAATATGCTGCGTATATCATGGTTAACTATCACAATTTTTTTCTCGGATATTATGATAATCCAAAAGAAGCTGCACTTGCTTATGACAAGGCGGCTTCTTTCTATTTTGGCGAATTTGCAAGATTGAATGGACAGGAGGTGAAGAAAGATGTCAAGACAAAAGTTTTGGAATTGGCGGGTTAGAAATATATCCAATGAGTCGGGAGAAGAAATGAATGAAAGAGTGTTGTTCCTTAATGGGACAATAGCAGAATCCTCGTGGTTTGATGATGATGTCACGCCGCAGCTGTTTAAGGAAGAACTGAACTCCGGCAGCGGTGACATTACCGTGTGGATCAACAGCCCCGGCGGTGACTGCGTGGCGGCAGCACAGATCTACAATATGCTCATGGATTATAAGGGCAATGTCACGGTAAAGATTGACGGCATTGCCGCAAGTGCGGCATCGGTCATTGCGATGGCAGGCACAAAGGTACTGGTGTCTCCCGTGTCCATGCTGATGATCCACAACCCGGCAACCATCGCCTTTGGAGATACAGCGGAGATGGAGAAAGCCATTTCCATGTTGTCCGAGGTGAAGGAGTCCATCATCAATGCTTATGAGATCAAGACCGGGATGAGCCGTGCAAAGCTGTCCCACCTCATGGATGCAGAGACCTGGATGGATGCTCATTCCGCTGTGGAGATGGGATTTGCCGATGAGATTATGACAAGGCAGACAGATACCGAGGATATGGAAGTGCCGCAGGTGAGCATGGTGTTTTCCCGTGCGGCGGTCACCAATTCCCTCATGGACAAGCTGGCTGCCAAATGCAGAATACAGCCAAAGGCTGAGAAACCGAAACTGAATGCCGATTCCGCATTGGAACGGCTCGAACTCATTAAAAATTGGAGGTAAACGATTATGACGATTCAGGAATTGAGAGAAGCAAGAAACAAGGCATGGGAGGGCGCTAAGGCTTTTGTGGAAAGCAAGCGTGACAAGGACGGTCTTCTGTCTGCGGAAGATGCGGCGGCCTATGCGGAAATGGAGCAGAAAATCAAAGATTACGGCGCAGAGATTGAGCGCCAGGAGCAGATGGAGGCTATGGAGATGGAACTGAAGAAACCTGTGAATACTCCGCTTACTTCCCGTCCTTCCGGTACGGTGAAGAATGCGGAGGTTAAGACCGGCCGTGCATCGGACGAGTATAAGACCGCTATGCTGGATGCCATCCGCAGCGGCTTTAAGCGTGTGTCCAATGTCCTGCAGGAGGGCGTGGATGCTGACGGCGGTTACCTTGTGCCGGAGGAATATGACCACCGACTGATTGATGTTTTGGATGCAGAAAATATTATGCGTAATCTTGCCACCAAGATTACTACCTCCGGGGAGCATAAGATTAACATTGCGGCAACAAAGCCTGCTGCATCCTGGATTGAGGAAGGCGGCGCACTGACCTTTGGCGATGCCACCTTTGACCAGATTCTCATGGATGCCCACAAGCTTCATGTGGCAATCAAGGTGACCGAGGAACTTCTTTATGACTCCGCATTCCCGTTGGAGAACTATATCATCACCCAGTTCGGCAAGGCACTGGCCAACGCCGAGGAGGATGCCTTCCTTAATGGTGACGGTACGGGCAAGCCTGTGGGCATCTTTGCGGAAACTGGCGGCGGGCAGACGGCAGGCACTTTGACGGCGGCAATCAAATCCGATGATGTGCTGGATCTGGTGTATGCCCTTAAGCGTCCGTACCGAAAGACTGCGTCCTTCATTATGAATGACAAAACCCTTCTGGCACTGCGCAAGCTGAAGGACAACAACGGCCAGTACCTCTGGCAGCCGTCCTATCAGGCGAATGAGCCTGACCGTGTGCTTGGGTATGCCGTGCATACTTCCGCTTTTGCACCGGAAAATGCCATCGCTTTTGGTGACTACAAGTATTACAACATCGGTGACCGCGGCAGTCGTTCCTTTAAGCAGCTGAATGAACTGTTTGCAGGCAACGGCATGATCGGCTATGTGGCAAAGGAACGCGTGGACGGCAAGTTGATTCTGCCGGAAGCGGTGCAGATTTTGAAGCTTAAGACGGAATAAATGTCAAACCGTGTCGTTTCCTGTCGAAGCGGCACGGTGCATTTTTGTGAGTGAGGTGGTGATAGATATGCTTGTATCTTTGGAAGAAATGAAACAGTATCTCCGTGTGGATGATGGGGACGATGATTCCCTCATTGCGTTCCTGATGGGAAGTGCGGAAAAAATCTGCATGGATATCATGCGTACCGATGATGCGGATGTGCTTGCATCTGAACCGAATGCGAAAGTGGCGGTCATGTATACCACGGCCTATCTGTATGAACACCGGGAGGATGCCGACCATCATGCCCTGATGATCACCCTTCGCTCCCTGCTCTTTGGCAGCAGACGGGAGGGGTTCTGATGGAGATTTCTTTGCTGAATGTACGCATTACCATCCAGAAGCAGGGAACGATGGTGGACGAGATTGGCAACCACACAAATGCTTGGACGGATTACTTCTCCTGTTATGCCACTGTCAGCGGCGAGGGTGGAAAAGAAGCTACGGCAGCAGGTACTACGGTGGATGATTCTGATATTAGTTTTACAGTCAGATATTGTCGAACTGTGTCGAAAATCAATAACACAGAGTACCGAGTGATGTTTGATGGAGAGATTTATAATATTTTGTCTGTTGACCACATGAATTACAAGAAAAAGTGCTTGAAATTCAAGTGCCAGAAAGTGAGGCGGTGATATGGCAAGTGACAGAGTGACTATTGACGGCATGGCGGCTGCCATCATGGAGGGCTTGCAGGAATATGCAGACCTTGCTACGGATGATATGAAAAAGGCCGTGAAGAAAGCCGGGACTGCTGTCCGCAAGGACATCCAGGCAAATGCCCCAAGCGATACCGGAGCCTATGCGAAAAGCTGGTCTGTGAAGAACACGAAGGAAACCGCCAATTCCCTGGAACTGACGGTGTATTCCAGAAACCGCTATCAGCTGGCACACCTTTTGGAACATGGCCATGCCAAGCGTGGAGGTGGGCGTGTGGCAGGTAAGGTCCATATCGCCCCGGCAGAGGAAAAGGCAGTCACGGTTTTGGAGCAGGAGATCGAGAAAGCACTGAGAGGATGATGGGATGGAAGAACTGCTTGCAATCTTAAAGGAGTGCGGTATCCCTTTTGCCTATGACCATTTCGCAGAGGGGGAATCGCCTGACCCGCCGTTTATATGTTATCTGCTCCCCGGTAGCGACAACTTCGCTGCGGACGGGAAAGTGTATTACAAGATTAATGACGTGCGGATAGAACTGTACACCGATAAAAAAGACCTGGCGGTGGAACAGCAGTTGGAAAAAGTGCTGGATGCACACTCCATTTTTTATGACAGGTCTGAAACGTGGATCGACAGCGAAAAGCTGTATGAGGTCCTTTATCAATTTGAACAGGAGGGTATCAACAATGCCTAAGAAAAATAAGGTTAAATTTAATATCTGCAACGTGCATTATGCCTTGCAGACACTTGCGGAGGACGGAACGGTGTCCTTTGCTGCCCCCGTGGCAATGCCGGGTGCGGTATCCCTTGCCCTTGATGCCAATGGTGAGCCGTCCAATTTCTATGCGGATGGGTATGCCTATTACACCATCTCCAACAACATGGGCTATGACGGTGACCTGGAACTGGCAATGGTGCCGGAGAGCTTCCGTACCGATGTGCTGAAGGAAGAACTGGACAGCAATAAGGTGCTGGTGGAAAACGCCAACGTGGAAACAGCCAACTTTGCCCTGCTTTTTGAGTTTGACGGCGATGTGCGTAAAATCCGCCATGTGCTGTATAACTGCGCGGCAAGCCGTCCGAGCATCGAGTCCCAGACCAATGAGGATGAGATCGAAGTGCAGACGGAAACGCTGGCACTGACTGCCACGCCACTCGCCAACGGCTATGTGAAAGCCAAGACCGGGGACGATACCACGGATGCGGTTTATCAGGACTGGTATAAGGCGGTGTATCTGCCGACTGCTGCGGAGGGCGGTACGGAAACTGCCTCTGCGGATACTCCGGCAGTGGCAAGCGATGCAGCAGCTACTAAGGCGGCAACTGCGGCAAGCACCAAGAGCAAAGCGTAAGGAGGGTATGGATTATGAGCATGAAACAGAATATTGAGATTGACGGAAAGCAGGTGCCCTTTAAGGCATCTGCCGCCATTCCCCGCATTTATCGGATGAAGTTCCACAGGGATATTTATAAAGACCTGCGCTCTTTGGAGAAGTCTGTGGGGGACGGCAGCGAGGAGAACTCCAACCTGGATATGTTCTCCCTTGAGATGTTTGAGAACATTGCCTATATCATGGCAAAACACGCTGACCCGTCTATTCCCGATTCCCCGGAGAACTGGCTGGACGGCTTTAATACATTCTCCATCTACCAGGTTCTTCCCCAGCTCATTCAGCTTTGGGGGCTGAACACACAGACGGATGTGCAGTCTAAAAAAAACTTCGCCCAACTGACCGGGAAATGACAACACCGCTGTTTCTGCTCCGCTGTGTACAGCTTGGACTTTCCATCCGCGATTTGGATTTACTCACGATTGGCATGGTCAATGATATGTATGCAGAGAGCAGGAATGATGAATATAAAGGTTATTCGCAGATAGCAACACAGAAGGATTTTGATTTATTTTAACAACGTCATCATATATTCTAACTGCATCATTTGAAGCGAAATGACCAAATTGAAACTCAAAATGATGTAATTGAACCAAGGCATCAGCTGTAAAATGGCTGGTGCTTTTTGCTGTTTGGAAGGAGGTGCATTTTCGTGGCAAACAGAATCAAGGGTATCACAGTTGAAATCGGTGGCGATACCACCAAACTTCAGACTGCCCTAAAGGGTGTCAATACAGAAATCAAAAATACCCAGAGTCAGTTGAAGGACGTGGAGAAGCTCCTGAAGCTGGACCCCAGCAACACAGAACTGCTTGCACAAAAGCATAAACTCCTTGGGCAGGCAGTGGAAGAAACCAAAGAAAAGCTGTCTACCCTTAAGACGGCGGCAGAGCAGGCAAACACGGCACTTGCCAACGGCGAGATTTCCCAGGAGCAGTACGATGCCCTCCAGCGTGAAATCATTGAAACCGAGAATGCCTTAAAAGACCTGGAATCACAGGCAAACCAGTCGGCAACGGCGATGCAGAAGATTGCTGCCACCGGAGAAAAGCTAAAGACTGCCGGGGATAACATTTCCTCTGCCGGGCAGAAGATGCTCCCGGTTACGGCTGCGGTGACCGGACTTGGAACAGCGGCTGTGACTACGGCGGCAAACTTCGAGTCCTCCATGTCCCAGGTGCAGGCTACGATGGGCATCACCAAGGATTCCATGTCCCAAGTGGACGGGCAGTCCGTCAATACGATGGACACCCTGTCGGAACTGGCAAAGAAGATGGGTTCAGAAACGGCATTCTCCGCAAGTGAGTGTGCCGAGGCGTTAAACTACCTGGCACTTGCCGGATATGACACCCAGGAAATGTGCGATACACTTCCTACTGTTTTGAACCTGGCTGCGGCCGGCAGTATCGACCTGGCTTCTGCCTCTGACATGGTGACGGATGCCATGTCTGCTCTCGGCATGGGTGTGGATGAAGCCGGAACGATGGTAGACCAGATGGCAAAGACGGCATCCACTACCAATACCTCTGTAGCACAACTTGGAGAAGGAATCCTAACTATCGGTGCAACAGCCAAGTCTGTAAAGGGCGGCACGGCTGAACTGAATACGGCTCTCGGTATCCTTGCAAACAACGGTATCAAGGGCGCAGAAGGCGGCACCCATCTTCGTAATATTATTCTTTCCTTGCAGAACCCCACCGACAAAGCGGCGGCAAGCATGGAGCAGCTTGGTGTTGATGTGTACGATTCCGAGGGCAATATGCGTTCCATGAACGACATCCTGGGTGATTTGAATACCAGCATGGACGGCATGACTTCTGCGGAAAAGAGCAATATCATCAGCAACATCTTCAACAAAACCGACCTGTCCTCCGTCAATGCCCTGCTTGCAAACACTGGCGATACCTGGGATGATTTACAGCAGTCCATCGCCAACAGCGGCGGTGCGGCACAACAGATGGCAGACACACAGCTTGATAACCTGCAGGGTCAGTTGACGATATTGAAGTCCGCCCTTGAGGGACTTGCTATTTCCTTTGGCGAGCTGCTGATGCCTGCCATCAAACAGATCGTAGGCTGGGTGCAGAAGTTCGTGGACTGGCTGAACGGCATGGACGAAGGCACGAAAAAGGTTGTTGTGACCGTGGCACTTCTGGCGGCGGCATTGGGACCGGTGCTGATTGTGATTGGCAAGGTGGTGTCTGCGGTTGGTACGATTATGACGATTGTTCCGAAGATTGCAGGAGTTATTAATACGGTCAAGGGTGCGTTTGCTGCACTCAATGCAACCATGCTGGCAAATCCGATTTTCCTTATCATTGCGGCAATCACGGCGCTCGTGGCAGCATTCATTTATCTGTGGAATACCAATGAGGACTTCCGGCAGTTCTGGATTGACCTGTGGGAGAACATCAAGGAAGTGGCGATCGCGGTATGGAATGCCATCAAGGAGTTCTTTGTGGCTGTCTGGGAGGGCATTAAGTCCGTAGCGGAAACCGTATGGAATGCACTGGCTACCTTTTTCACTGGATTGTGGGAAGGTATCAAGACGGTATTTACCACGGCTGTGACGGCAATTTCCACCTTCCTCTCGACTGCATGGAATACCATAAAAACGGTGGTGACTACGGTCTTTACCGCAATCCAGATCTTCTTTACCACGGTGTGGAATGCTATCAGCACGATTGTGACTACGGTGGTAACGGCGATTCAGACTTTCCTTACTACCGCTTGGAACGCTATCAAAACTACGATTACCACAGTGCTTACTGCCATTCAGACGATGGTGACAACCGTATGGAATGCAATCAGTTCGTTTATCACTACGGTGGTGACTGCGATTCAGACCTTCCTGACCACGGCATGGAATACCATCAAAACGGTAATTACTACGGTGCTGAATGCCATCAAGACGGTATTTACAACCATCTGGAATGCGATAAAGACTGTCATCACAACCGTGGTCAACGGCATCAAAAATACGATTACTACGGTCTGGAATAATATCAAGTCCACGGTATCCTCTGTGGTCAATGGCATTAAGTCCACAGTGAGCAGCGCGTTCTCTGCCATGTGGAACGGTATCAAGACCACCATCAGCGGTATCTACAATACCATCAAGGGTGGCTTTGACAAGGCAGTCAACTTCATTAAGAACCTGGCATCCTCGGCATTTAGCTGGGGTGCGGATATCATCAATGGCATTGTAAACGGTATCAAGAGCTGCATCGGCAAGGTCACGGATGCGGTCAGCGGAGTGGCAGAGAAGATTAAATCCTTCCTTCATTTCTCTGTGCCGGACGAGGGGCCTTTGACGGATTATGAAAGCTGGATGCCGGACTTTATGAGTGGATTGGCAAAAGGAATCGAAAACAGCAAGGGCATGGTGGCAAAGGCGATGGACGGTGTGGCTGCCGATATGGTGGTCAGTCCGAAAATCAACACTGCTGATACCAGCGGCATCTTAAGCGGTGCGTCTGCCGGGGATACCCTTGCGGGCATTACCACCGCAATCACGGAGGCACTTTCCGGTATCAACGGTCAGGGCGGCGATATTGTTATCCCGGTTTATCTTGGCGGCACGATGCTGGATGAAGTGGTGGTCAATGCACAACAGAGAACAAATCTAAGAAGCGGAGGGAGATAAGCGATGGCATATATACAGTATCTGAAGTTTAACGGGACGGCACTCCCTCTGCCGGATTCCTATGATATGGACTTGACGGATGTGGAGGCGGATTCCGGCGGAGAAACAGAAGCCGGAACGGTACAGCGTGATGTGGTGCGGATGGGAGTAGTCAGCATCTCCGTTTCCTTTTCCGTCAGTTCTTCCTGGCTGAAACGGCTGACGGCGTATTCCAAGCTGCCGAAGCTGACCGTGCAGTATTTTGACACCGAGGAACTGGCACTGAAAGAAACGGAGATGTATATCACGGGCTTTAAGGCGAAGCTGTATAAGGACACTTCCTATAAAGGACTGTGGACGGTGAGTTTTATGTTGAATGAATTTTGACGCGCTCACGCATATTTCAGAAAGAGTTTGTGCTTTTATGCTAAATAGCGAAAAAACCTGGTATTAAGCTGACCTTTTTATATAAATCAGTGCGATGACTGCCACAATCAGTTCAGATACAGGCATAGCCAGTAAAACACCATTTAAACCTAAAAACAACGGCAATATAAACATCAGCAATCCGCTGAACACCAAACTACGAAGCGCAGCAATAACGATAGACATCCTATTTTTCATAACGGATTGCAGATAATAGGTCGATAGTACCGTAGTGCCCATGAACAGAAATACAATAAAGTATGTTCGGATGATTGCAGGTGCGGCAGCGATTACTTCCGGTGTAGCAGCCATAAAGAGTTTGATTATCGCAAGTGGGAAACATTCTCCAATTGCTGTAAACACAATTCCCAAACCGATTACTGTCAACAGCGATAATCGAAACAATGTTTGAACACGCTCCTTCTTTTTGGCACCGAAGTTTGAAGATACCAACGGCTGAATAGCCTGACCCACACCGCAATATAGTGCCTGGAACAAAGAGGAGATTGTGCCGACCGCACCATAAACAGACAGTGCATTGTTGCCGCCATATTTGGTGATTTGGTTATTTATAATGATGGCAAGGATAACGGTTCCAAGGTTCAAAATACTTGCGCCGAATCCGATGGAAAGGATATTGCGGAGCGCACGTCCAAAGTGAAACGGTGCTGCTATTTTTAAACCGCATTTTTTCCTGAAGAAATGGATGCACATAATTAGCACCTGCAGAGATGTGCCTGTAACCGTTGCAAGCGCAGCACCTTTCATTCCCATGCCAAGCGGAAAAACAAAGAACCAATCGCCGAAAATATTGACACAGCCGCCGATGACAACTGCTGTCATTGCCAATCCCGGTGCGCCATCATTACGAACAAAAGAACCAATAAAAGTAGGTGCAACAAAAACAGGGAAAAACCGGATGAGCCAGACTGCGTACTCCATTACCTTTGGCAGAGTCGTTTCGTCTGCTCCAAAAAATGTGAATATTTGCTTGGAAAAGAGTGCAAGAGCCGACCAAACAATGGCTGTCAAAACTGACATTAACAGGACGGATGCAGAGAAATAGGCATTTCCCTTTTCCTCTTTTCCTTCACCTTTTGCTATGCTCATAAGGACAGAGCCACCAACACCGCACAGGATGCCCAAAAACACAATGATCTCATAAATCGGATTGATGACTGCCATCGCTGCTGCACCGATAGGTCCCTCTGATTGACCGACTGCAATTGTGTCAACAAAGCTGTAAATTGACATGACGAGTGCACTGGCCATTGAAGCAAATAAGAATTTGCCATACAAAGATTTAATGTTGTCTGTTAAGAAATTCATGATTTTTCCTCCCAAAAAAATAAACGCCGGAAAAGAAAACCGCTGATAGCAGTTGTCTTATCCGGTGTCGCCACTTACGCTGCGCTCGCCCTCCGACAAATACTATTCACGATTTCTTATCCGGCGTTTGTATCTACGCGTACAAAGCCTTAAATAATATTAAATTATACCTCAAAAATGTGAAAAAGTCAATGGAATGAAATGGATTTATGAGAAATGCAAAATAAACCAAGATAGGAGGGAGTGCAATGTATCCAGTTTCGGACGCATTTCTGGATGCGATAGCAAATAATACAAGAAAATATTATTGGACAGGCACCATCGTCACGAAGAATAAAAAGCAGTATACATTTGGCAACGAGGACATCGTCAAGGGCAGCGGTTACATTACCAGGCAGTGCTGCGGCAGTTCTGAGATTGAACTTGGCACGGTGTATGCGGCGGAGCTGGGCATTACCCTGTTTTCTGATATCGACCGCTATACGCTGGATGATGCGGAGGTCAGGATATACTTCCACCTCATTCTCCCGGACGGAACGGAAGAAACCATTCCGATGGGTGTGTTTGAGGTCAGTGAAGCAAATCGCCACATCAAAACGCTGGAACTGAAAGCCTATGACTATATGCTTCGTTTTGAAAAGGAGTTGAAGCTGACGGCGTCCGGCGGTACGGCATACAGTTTTCTTCTGATGGCAAGTACCGAGTGTGATGTTGCTTTGGCACAGACAAAGGCTGAAATCGAAGCCATGCCAAACGGCAAGGAAACCCTCGGCATTTATTCTGACAATGATATGGAAAGCTACCGTGACCTCATTTTCTATGTGGCACAGGTGCTTGGGTGCGTCTGCCAGATCAACCGGGAGGGAAAGCTGGAACTCATCCCCTATGGGATAACCCCGGTGGCAGAAGTGCCGAGCCGACAGAGGTTTGAGAGCAGTTACTCTGATTTTGTCACAAGGTATACGGCGGTATCCTCCACTAACCTTATCACGGAGGAGGCAGAGTATTATGCCCTTGACCCGGACGATGCCCTGACATTAAATCTCGGCACCAATCCGTTATTGCAGTTTGGACTGAAAACCACCAGGGCAAGGCTTATCACCAATATCCTGAATGCCATCGCTGTGGTGGATTACGTTCCCTTTGACAGTACTACCATTGGTAATCCGGCTCTTGACCCGATGGATGTTCTGCGGTTCTCCGGCGGCCATGCAGACGAAAATAAGCTGTCCTGTATTACGAGCATTACCTATAAAATCAACGGAAAGCACAGTTTAAAGTGCGTGGGCAAGAACCCCAAGCTGGCGGCGGCAAAGAGCAAGAATGATAAGAACATCACCGGGCTGTTAAATCAAATCGAAGCCGGGAAAATCGTAGTGTATAACTTCGTCAATGCCACGCCTTTTACCATTGGCAGCTCCAATACGGAAATCATGGCGATTGCCTTTACCTCAAAGGAAGAAACCACTGCCACCTTTCTTGCAGAGGTGCTGTTTGAAGTGGTTAATGATGAAGTGGTGGAAACGGTAAACGGCACGGTGACGGAGGAAAAAGAAACCGAGGAAGGCGAAACAGTGCCTGTCACGAAAGAGGTATCTTTTACACACACCAAAATCGGAGAGAGCGAACTTACCGTTACCTACAAGATGAATGACGAGGAAATCAAGACATTCTATCCCAAGAAAACCTGCATCAACGGCAAGCATATACTGACACTTTTTCTGCCAATCACCCAGGTCATTGAAAACAGCGAGAATACCTTGTCGGTGTTCTTTAAGATGAGTGGCGGAACTATGACGATTGGAGAATCCCAAATCCGCGCAACCATCAGCGGCCAGGGACTTGTGGCCGGTATTGGTGACTGGAACGGACGCATCAGCATTTCGGAAACCATCGACCGTATTCCGATTGCAGAGACAGTCTTTGGCTATGATACCTTTACGGACAGTGCAAGCGCGGCATTTCCGAGGATTGAGCTTCGTCCGATTACGCAGATGCTTTCCCGTATTCCGATTACGGATACGGAGTTTGGCTACCATCGCTTGAATGAGCGTGTGACGGCAGTGGAGGTCATTAAGACATTCACGATGGATGAGAACTTCCCGCCGCATTATGACCAGACCGTGGTGGAGATTAACGAGGACGGCGCATTCTGCATGATCAGTGATTATGTGTTCGTGTCTGCTGCGGAAGAAATCAACAGCGGTACATTGCAGCACCTGGCGGTGGATACCGAGCCGTTTGAGCGTGTGGAGAAAATGGAGGTGACAACATGCTGATCGATGAAACAAAATATATCTGGTCGAAGTGGCAGCAGCCTGTGTTCACGGACAATGAGACGTGGGGCGGTGTTTCTGCCACTTCTGTTCATACAGACCCGGAGAAGGATTTTAGCGAATATCATGCTTTGGATGGAGAGGATGAGACCCATTGGGAATCAGAGAAAAATGCCGAAAATGCTCAGTTCATTTGGCAATTTGAAAAGCCGCTGAAAATCTATCGGATGGAACTCATCAACAAGCCATCCGGCAGCAACATGGTAACGCAGAATGTCCGTGTGTATGCAGATGAAGAAATGACAGAGCTGGTGGCAGAAGGTGTCTTTGATGCAACTTCCAAAAGCATTCTAAATTTCGAGCCGGAGCTTCCTTTCTACTGTGACTGCCTGGTATTTGATATGGACACCTACAATCAATACCTGGGGCTTACTTCGTTAAGACTGATAGCAGAGGTTGGGCAGGAAAAGACCGTGCTTTCCCCATTTCTTGATACTACGGAAAATATGGAGTATGTGAATAACGGCTATAACGATGACGGCACATACAGCACTGCAGGACTTGAGGGATTTATGTTCAACGGCATGACGGCTAATCCTATGTATATTTCCAGTAACCACTGGATCGGCTTTGGCACAGGCTCAGAGCAGCTGAAAATCCTGCGCAGGGATGGCTGTTCCACTGCAATATACAGACAGCTTGGGGAAACCACAAACGGCTTGCAGTTCCTGAAAATCCGCTTTGAAGGGTACACGGCATACAATAACCGAGTAGATGCCACAAGGCTGATTTTTGAACTGTTTTTGTTGTCCAACAATGATATGTTCCTCAATGTCATTCAGACACCTACGAACAGTGGGTACTACGGCACTTCGGAGATGATCTGCAACGGAACTACCACAGCGTTGACTCTTGCTGACAGCACGGGCGCTGGCGGCGGTACGCAGGTCAGCTTTTACCATCTGGACGATGAGGGAAGAACCTGGAATGTCGTCTATGCCATGTATGAAGAAACGGACACCTATTCCTTTGCGTATCTCTTACGGCAGGGCGATGTCTTTTATACCTATGCAGAAGGAGCATTGCAGGAAGTGGAGATTGAAAATCTGACGGCAGCCATGTTTCTGAAATATGGCTTTGAGGAAATCCCTCCAGCAGAAATTCTGACACCAATCGACAATATGCAGATGTATCTGTGGAAGGCAGGCGGTACGGAGGAACTCTTAAAAGCCAATGTGAAAGCCTATCCCTATCCCCAGGTGCTTGATGCGGTGGCGGATATGAGCCACATCTCCATTCTCGGCATCAAGATGATGACGGCGGAGTATTCCGGGGATGTGTCCGTGTCGATTTCTGTCGATAACGGTCAGACCTACTCGGAGGATATGGCACTTGGAGAGTGGCTGAATACCGATGTGGAGGAACTGTATGGCAGCCTAAGTGAAGAAAAGCGGCTGCTCTTGCGGTTCACGCTCCATGACAATGCCGCCATTTCACGGTTTAAGATAACCTACATCAATTAAGGAGGGCAGAAAAATGCTGAAAGGAAAAATGACGATAGAACTCACCGATGTCCGCACCGGGGAAAAGCAGACGGTGGTGGAACACAATATGGTGACGGATGCACTGGCGGAGATTTTCCGTCCATTGGGGTTGGCAAAGTCTCCGGGGAAACTGCTGAGTTCCTTTGCCCCATATTACACGAACTTAACGGCAGGATTGCTTCTGTTTGATACCGCTATCCCGGAGGACGGCTCTCAGCTGTATCCTCCGGCAGAGGCGAATCTGATTGGATGTGGTGTCTATAACACACAGAATAACACGACCGGAACACTCCGAGGCGGATATAACCAGACGGAAAGCGAACTGAATCTGACCGACCGCTATATGAAGTATGTATATGATTTCACGACTTCACAGGCGAACGGCACGATTTCTTCGGTTTGTCTTACCCATCTGCGCGGCGGATACAATGGGTACGGCGGCAGGGATGCGGTCTGCAATTCAACCGTTCTCGGTATGCAGGTGTGTGACGGCACACTTCAATACGTTTACACGAATTATACGGGAGCCAACACCGGAGACAAATATTCCGGGTATACGGTGGGAACAACGGAGCTTCTGTTCCTGATTGACCGTGAAACAGACTCGGCCTATTATTTTCGCATCAACTCCGCCACATCAATTACGATTATACGCAGGCGGGCATATTTGAAGACCGTTTCAATACTGGAGAATCCAAACACCACGAAAAAATGGGTGGAAGAAACGGAACTCACACTTTCAACGGCTCTTTTGAGTACGGGATATGTCAGCTACTATTTTGACATTGCAGATAATTGCCTGTATCTTGTGTCCGCATCGGCATCTACAACGGCGGCAAACGGTACGCTGAATGTCGTGAAAATCCATGCTCTGGACTGGCGGGTATCCTATTACACGCTGACCAACACTTCCGGTGTGACGGTTTCCACAAGCGGTACAAGGTTTGCCCTGGTGCATCAAGGCTATTTGTATTTGAAGGCATACAGCAGCCCTTATAACTTGTATAGCTTTGAACTTGGAAATGAAGCAAACTGCTCCATATTCAAGACAGTTGGATTCAGCGGGTTAAATGGTGTATTCGCCTATGCCATCAACGGCAGGGTTTATCTGGAGTATCTAAGCAGCACTTCGAGTTACGACAGGCTGTATATTGCCAACGCAAACAACAAGGAAATTCTCACATCGGAAATCGGGTATATCTGGAATTATCGCTATTATGCCTGCTATACTCCGGTGCTGAATGAACCGCTGCTGTGGTTTTCCAGTATGGGGAACTATAGCACAGGCGGATTTTTTATACTCACTAATTACCTCGCCACCATTAACAACCTGTCTGAGCCTGTGACGAAAACGGCGGATAAGACCATGAAGGTCACTTACATCATTCAGGAGCAGTAACAACTTAATAACAGGAATCAAGCGACTGTCCATTGTGGATGGCCGCTTTTTTCATACAAAAAATTCAAAGGAGGATTTTATCATGAAGGAATTTTGGAACACGATTCAACTGGTTTTTGCAGCCATCGGAGGGTGGCTCGGCTACTTCCTGGGCGGCTGTGACGGGCTGCTCGTTGCCCTGCTCGCCTTTGTGGCAGTGGATTATCTCACAGGCGTGATGTGCGCCATTGCAGACAAAACGCTGTCCAGCGAGGTTGGCTTTAAGGGCATCTGCCGGAAGGTGCTGATTTTTATTTTGGTGGGCATCGCTAACATCCTGGATGTACAGGTCATCGGAGACGGCAGCATTCTCCGCACGGCAGTGATTTTCTTTTATCTCTCCAACGAGGGTGTGTCCCTGCTGGAGAATGCCGGGCATCTGGGGCTGCCTATCCCGGAGAAGCTGAAGGCGGTATTGGAGCAGCTCCATGACCGTGAAATCACAGATGATAAGAAGGAGGATGAGTAATTATGGGATACACAAATAGTCCGCTTGTAGCTTACACGGGGTTAAGTCCGAACCATTCCGGGCAGAGGACACACAGCATTGACCGTATCACGCCCCACTGTGTAGTGGGGCAGTTGTCTGCGGAGAGCATCTGCGGATGCTTTACCAGTTCATCCAGACAGGCAAGCTGCAACTACGGCATTGGTACAGATGGCAGAGTTTCCCTGTGCGTGGAGGAGAAAAACCGTTCCTGGTGTTCTTCCTCCAATGCCAATGACCAGAGAGCCGTCACGATTGAGTGTGCCAGCGACAAGACGGAGCCGTATGCAATGAACGATGCGGTTTACTCCACACTCATCAAACTCTGTACGGACATCTGCCGGAGGAACGGAAAGAAGAAACTGCTGTGGCTTGGGGATAAGGACAAGACTCTGAACTATTCCCCGGCATCGGATGAGATGGTGCTGACCGTTCATCGTTGGTTTGCCAATAAAAGCTGTCCGGGGAACTGGCTGTACGCAAGGCTGGGTGACCTGGCATCAAAGGTTACGGCGGCTCTTGGCGGTACATCAAGTACAGCCGGAACATCAACGGAAATGTATCGTGTCCGTAAGACCTGGGCAGATGCCAAGTCACAGATTGGAGCCTATACGGTGCTTGCCAATGCAAAAAGAAAAGCGGACGAGAATCCGGGATATACGGTTTTTGACAGCAAGGGTAATGCTGTTTATGCAAAGGACTCCACAAATTCGCAGAGTCCATATATGGTGCGCGTGAACATCCCGGATTTACATATCCGCAAGGGTCCTGGCACGAATTATGCCAAAACCGGGAAGTATACCGGAATCGGCACTTTCACGATTGTGGAAGAAGCGAATGGACAGGGTGCTTCCAAGTGGGGTTTGCTGAAATCCTACGCATCTGGACGAAACGGATGGATTTCGTTGAATTATACCACCCGTATCTAAATGAACAACTGCAACAACAAAACAGCTTTTTCCTATACGCGCGTATGCGTATGCGCACCTACGTGCGCACTCTATTATATTTTTACATTTTAATCTTATATATAATTCTTGTTCTGTTTGTAGCAGTTGTGCAGTGCCTGCCTTGGAGAAAAATCCTTGGCAGGCATTTTTTTGCTTTCACCCTCAAGTTTTGACATTTCCCGCGGCTACCCTGTGGGAGGTGTTATTCAAAAATGAAAGAAGATATTATGCAGTATCAGGCATCCATGTCTGTGTTCAAAAGCTGGTTTGATAACGGGGTGATTTCCCTCGATGACCTGCGTGTAATTGATACAAAAATGACTGAAAAATACGGCATAAGTTCGTCCAGTATATTTCGCCCACAGACCTTGCTATTATCGCCAAAAAGAGTGATTAATGTAATGCCGAAAGGAGGCGAAAGCAGTTATGATGACAAAAATTCAGAAACAACAGATTGAAAATTTGCGTAAGGACGGCTGCACCTATAAAGCTATTGCAGAAGCTCTGGGACTGTCCTTTGATTCCGTAAAATGCTATTGCCGTAGGTGCGGTTTTACCGGAAACGGTCATAAGAAAAGTATCGATACCTGTGATGAATGCGGTGCCGTGCTGCAGCAACTGCCAGGGAAACGGAAGAAGAGATTCTGCTCCACTAAATGCAGAATGGCATGGTGGGCAAAGCATGGAGATCAGCTTAACAAAAAATCAGCAGCCGAGGTGGTGTGCAGACATTGTGGAAAAACATTCACGGCCTACAATGGCGAAAACCGTAAATATTGCTCATCCCTCTGCTATGGGAAAGCGAGGAGCAAGGCATGGAAAGAACAGTCACAGTAATCGAAAATACTGTTCCTGTACTACCCAAGAAAAAGCGTGTGGTGGCATATGCGAGAGTATCGCTCGGAACGGACTTTATGCTTCATTCCATTGCGGCACAGGTTAGCTACTACAGCGAGATGATTCAGAATAATCCTGAGTGGGAATATGCAGGCGTGTTTGCGGACTTTGATGAAACAGGCACAAAGGAAAATCGTCCTGAATTTCAGAAGATGCTTTCAGAATGCAGGGCTGGAAAGGTTGATGTGGTAATCACAAAATCCATATCCCGTCTTGCGAGAAATACAGTTACCTTGCTTGAAACCGTTCGTGAGTTAAAGGACTTGGGAATTGACGTTTTCTTTGAAGAGCAGAATATCCATACGCTTTCCGGTGAGGGCGAGCTGATGCTTACAATACTTGCATCTTATGCGCAGGAGGAAAGCCGCAGCGTTTCAGAGAATATCAAGTGGCGAAAGCGAAATGATATGCAGGCGGGGCGGACAAAGCCAATGAGAATATATGGTTTTGACAGCGTGGACGGAAAGCTTGTGATAAATGAGGAGCAAGCGAAAGTAGTTCGCAGGATATTTGACCTTTACCTTGCGGGTAACGGACATCATGCGATAGCAACGATACTCACGAAAGAAAAAATCCCATCACCCGCAGGACTGGACTACTGGAATTCCTCAGCAGTAGATAGAATTTTGCATAACGAAAAAATGCGTGGAAATCTGCTCCACCAATGCACTTATATTGAAAATCACATCACTAAAAAGCAGGTCAAGAACAGAGGTGATCTTCCCATGTACCTCGTAGAGGGTACACATGAAGGGATTGTCAGTAGTGAGGTGTTCGAAAAGGTACAGGAGGAAACGGCGCGAAGAGCCGAGGCGGGAGATCTTAACAGCTATGATACTTTGGCTTTTCGTAAGCTGATAAAATGCGGCTGCTGTGGTCGGAGCTTTCTTCATACCACAAACGGCCAAAAGCAGTGGAAGCATCATGTTTGGCGGTGTGGTGGTCATGACAAACGGAGCAATCCGGCTGGCTGTTCTTCCAGGGATATCCCGGAAGATATTCTGATAAAGCTTACCTGCAGCGTTCTTGGAATAAAAGAATTTGATGGTGATATGGTCAAGGAACAGATAGAGGAAATCCGAGTGCCGGAGCATCATATGCTGATTTTTGTTATGAAAAACGGCAGTCAGATTGTAAGGCTATGGGAACCGAAGAAAAAAGGACCGAAGAAAAAAGAAAGGAGATGCTGATTATGGCAAATGCGAATGTGCAGGTAATCCCTGCGAAAAAACCAAGGCTATCGGCGCAGAAAGCAATGGAGCCGATAGTGAAAAGAAAAGTGGCTGCTTATGCCCGTGTTTCAACGGACAGCGAGGAACAGCTGAATTCCTATGAAGCACAGGTCAGCTACTATACAGAATACATTCAGAGCAGATGTGATTGGGAGTTTGCCGGGATGTATACGGATGAAGGAATCAGTGCAGTGAACACGAAGCACCGCACTGGTTTTAATCAGATGGTGCAGGATGCACTTGACGGAAAGATTCAGCTTATTATAACGAAGTCGGTCAGTCGATTTGCAAGAAATACGGTAGACAGCCTTACCACCATCCGTAAATTAAAGGATAAGGGTGTTGAGGTGTATTTCGAGAAAGAGCAGATTTGGAGTTTTGACGGCAAAGGAGAACTGCTTCTTACCATTATGAGTTCATTGGCACAGGAAGAAAGCCGCAGTATTTCAGAGAACGTAACCTGGGGCAAACGAAAAGCAATGGCAGACGGACACATCAGCTTGCCGTGGTCAAGTGTACTGGGGTATGAACGAGGCGAGGATGGACTGCCGAAAATCGTGCCGGAGCAGGCAGAAATTGTACGGTTCATCTATCACCTTTTTATGCAGGGCAAAAGCTATACCAAGATAGCCAAGGAACTGACGGAAAGAGGAATACCATCACCAATGGGCAAGGAGGTCTGGAGAATGGCAACCGTCCGTAATATCCTGCAAAATGAAACCTATCGTGGTTCAAAGGAAATGCAGAAAACCTTCTGCGTGAATTACCTCACCAAGTCCAAAAAGGTAAATGAGGGTGAACTGCCCAAATACTGGATTGAAGAAAGTCACGAGGCGATTATCCCACCCGACGAATTTGATGCGGTGCAGGCGGAAATTGAACGCAGAAAACAGAATGGCGGTACCTACAAGGCACTTTCTCCATTCTCACAGAAAATCATTTGTGGTGACTGCGGAGCGTTCTTTGGCTCTAAGGTATGGAATTCCAATAACAAATACCGCAAGGTGATATGGCGCTGCAATGACCGCTACAACAAAAGAGGAAAGCGTGACTGCAAGACTTCTCATGTGGTCGAGAGCGAGGTAAAATATCGTTTTATCACGGCTTACAATAAGATGATGCAAAACAGGGATGCCTTGATTGCTGACTGCGAAATAGCGATAGCGGCACTTGATAATGTTGCGGCGCTGGATGAACAGATAAAGGAATTGGAGGAAGAACTGGAAGTGGTCGAAGGCTTAACGCTTCAGGCAATAGACGAAAACAAACGCAGAGTCATCAACCAAGACGAATGGACGGAGCGTAACGGAAAATATCTAAAGCGCCATTCCGAGGTTACCGAACAGCTGAAAGCATTAGACGCGGAACGCAGGGAGCGTGTAAATAAGGTAAAAACCATGCGGTTATTTATCAAGCGTCTGAAACAGGGCGGTAAGGTATTAACAAAATGGAATGAGGAAATCTGGTCGGCGGTCATTGATTGTGTAGTGGTAGGAGTTGACGGCAGCATGACCTTCCGATTTAAGAATGGAACAGAAGTTGTTGAATAATAAATATCGAGCCGTCGGGATGTTAAAAATCTCGGCGGTGTTTTTATATTAGAACAGGTCTAAAATTTGCCGGTGTGATATGAACAGACAGCTTTGCCAATTCTTCCGGCGATGGACTCATATCATTGGAAAACCATAATAAAAAGGTATTGAAAATACCGCCCGTGTGATAATACAGGTAGAATTTTTCTTCAAAAACATTCGTACTAAACTTTTCTGAAACACGCTCTGTAAAATAGCTGTTCAAGGTATCAAAAAGAATATATGCCGTATTATTCTGATAGATTAGCATAATTTGTCTTTTCTTGTCCAGAAATGCATGGAACATTCCGGTCAGATAATTTTCCATATCGATATTATCTGGAATGGTTTTTAAATAAGAATCCATAATTCCGATAAAGAAGTGCTTAATAATATCTTCTTTTGAATCAAAATTGCGGTAATAGGTGGAGCGATTTACTCCCGCCTTTTTCGTAATCTCTCCAATGGTAATGTCGGAATACGGCTTTGTTTCCATAAGTATCAGCAGACTTTCTGTAATATAATCTTTCATCATTTCTGAGGTAATATTTTTTCTTCTCATAAAGCAACATTTCACTCCTTTTGTTGCAGTTAGCATCTGTGGTCTTGATTTTTTAAGCTTTTTTCAGTATAATAATTAAAGCAACAAGTGTTGCTATCAATGATTATTATATACACGTCTTGGCGAAAAGTCAAGAGATGAAGGAGAGTATACTATGGAACCGATCTATAAAAATCTGTATCAATTTTCAACCTATATCCCGCCGATGGATTTTACCATTCATCAGTATTTGCTGGCATCAGACCCAGCGATTATGTTTGCAACAGGAACCGTTCGGCAGGCAGAGACAATTTTACCGCAGATAAAAGAAATCCTCGGAAACAAGCCACTAAAATATATTTTTGTATCTCATGTGGAATCGGACGAATGTGGCGGAATCTCGGAATTTATGAGAGAATATCCGAATGTTAAAATTCTCTGCTCCGCTTTGGCTGCAAGAGAACTGCCGGGCTATGGATACACAGGAGAAATCATTATTGTTTTGCCTGAAAAGGAGCTTAAGGGCGGAGAACTGGATTTGCAGTTTTTCGATTATCCGTCAGAGGTTCACTTGCAAAATGGTGTGGTTTGCCTTGAAAAAAATAGTGGCATTTTCTACAGCGGTGACTTAATGCTCCGTACCGGAAATGGCGTAGGAAAAGTGATGACAACAAAATGGTCGGATGAAGTTGGGGCTATAGATGAAGAGAGAGTGCCCTCCGTCAAATTGGCTGAGAAGCTCAAGGCTGATTTGCTTGCAGTTTCCCCAGACTTTATCGCCGTAGGGCACGGCTTTTGTGTGGAGTGCGAGAAGTGATGCATCCTTATGTGTTTGAAAAGCCACTGACGGAAGCTATCCTGCTGAAAAGAAACAGCCAATTTACAATGGATGTTTTGATAAATGGCGAAGTGGTGCGTTGCCATTGTCCGACAACCGGAAGAATCGGGAATATCGAAACAAAAAATATTGCCTGTCTGGTTTCTGAAAGCAGTGACCCAAAACGGAAATTAAAGTATACGGTAGAGGCTGTATCCTGTGATGGACTGGATTGCCCTGATAAAAACTGGATTGGAATCAATCAGATTCTTTCAAATAGGCTTGTAGAATTCTTTTTGCAAACGCGTCAGCTGTCAGATATGGTATCGGATTACGAGGAAATAAAACGAGAAGTAAATTTGGGGATTTCAAAGCTTGATTTTCTGGTGGGCAATACTTATATGGAAGTGAAAACTCCATTAACTACCCTTGACGTAATATACGATGATTCAATCAAGACAAAGCCTGTTACTCCGTTTTCTTCAACAGAACGATTTACAAAACACATCCGGGAATTAGCAGGGTCGCTTGCAGAGCATGAACGTGCAATTTTACTTACAGTACATCAATACAAAAGAACGCAAAAACGCCCGCATCAGAAAAGCACACACTATGAAGAGGTAAGCACCGCCATGCGAGACGCAAAGGAAAAGGGGCTGGAAATATGGAATGTCGATATGCGTTTTACGCCACAAGGTGTCACGCTTCTTTCCTGCGAGAATACAACAGATAGACAATAGAAAATATTAGGCCGCTGGGATGTAAAATTCTCGGCGGCGCTTTTTTATGCCCCAAAGTGAACAACTTCCTGCACAACCTCGGAAATTTACAAACAAACGAATATCTACACTTTCAAACTTGTGGCAAAAGTGAGCATTATGTACAAAGGATATAAAAGGCTGTGATTGATAGTAAAACGAGTGCAGGACAAAAACAAAATCGTTTCAAAGTAGCCCGCAAATGCCGTGAAATCAGGGGATAGCGAAAGCCTATGGGTCATTTTAGGCTTTATCCTTAATGAATAGCAGTTCCAGAAAACATATACGGTGGATTTCCTTAATAAAAAGCGGGTACAGAATAACGGTATTGTTCCACAGTATTATGTGGAGAACAGCCATGAGCCTATCATTCCCCGTGACCTTTATATGCAGGTGCAGGAGGAGATGATCCGGCGAGCAAACCTCCACAGCGGAGCCAGCCGGAAAAAGAGGGTTTACAGTAGCAAGTATGCCTTATCCAGCATTGTCTACTGTCCGAAGTGCGGGGAGATTTACCGGCGGATCGCATGGAATAACCGGGGCAAACACTCCACAGTCTGGAGATGCTGTACCCGTGTGGAGCATGGACCAACTGCCTGCGATGCACCGACCATTCAGGAGTCAGATCTACAGGTGTCGGTGGTAAAAGCCATCAACCTTGCGCTTGGCAATAGGGATGGCATGATGGAGGTACTGCAGGAGAATATTGAAACAGTTATCCGGCAGGAGGATGAAACCTCGGCAGAGGGAATCAATGCCAGACTGGAGGAACTGCAAAAGGAATTGTTGAGATTGGCAAATTCGAAAAAGGATTATAACAGTGTTGCGGATGAGATTGACCGGCTGCGGGAACTGAAGCAGAAGGCACTGACGGAGAGTGCCGAGCGGGAGGGTTTGAAAAAGCGGATTGCTGAGATGCGGGAATTTTTGAACGGTCAGTCAACAGAGATCTTGGAATATGATGAACAGCTTGTCAGGCGGCTGATTGAAAAGGTCACGGTCTACGAGGAACGATTTGAGGTGGAATTCAAGTCGGGGATGACGGTAAATGTGGAACGATAATAAAATAGATGGCAAAATGAAGCACCTTGCAGAAATGCGGGGTGTTTTCTTGATTTTTGGTAAATTTTCAGTGAATTATTACACAGGCATCTTGTATTTATCAACCGGATGGTTTATAATAAAAATAAGAGTGGAGGTGGATCATGACAACATCAGATATGATAAGAGAGTTATGCGAGAAACAGAATGTTAGTCTTGCAGAGCTTTGTAGGAGAATTGGACAAACACCGCAAAATTTCAATAAGAAACTTAAACGTGGAACTGTTTCGTTTGGAGAAATGATGGTAATTGCGGAAACACTAGATGTTGTATATGAACAAGCATTTGTATTTCCTGATGGAGAAAAGATAAAAATTAGTAATAGATATAGAAGATGAGTAGAAGTTATACTTTCCTATGAAAGAAATAAAGGGCTTTTAAAGGGAAAAAGTGATAATGCCATGTCTTTAGTGAATGGAGGAGAGCAATGTATCGTATTGCAGTTATTCAAAATGAAGTCGAAATGCAACATTCGGGATATGTTGACTCTGTTCCGAAGTATAGAAAGCAGGATTTCGACCTGCATGAACATGTTTTCAATCGTTTTTCAAGTGTTAATATTGGAGAATTGTTTATAGAGGGTGAAAACTATTTGCTTGACTATGATTGTGTAATCATAGGAACCAATGCTACTAGCGATGGTGATGTGTATAGTATCCTCTGCGATGAAACTAATAAATTAATTTTAGAAAAATTTATTTCTATGGGAAAGGGACTTCTTATATGCTCTCAGAAAAAATTGCGAGAGGATCCAGATGCAGATGAGAGCGAATACAAGGCACGGAGAACCTATTTTCTGCCAGACCCATATGAATATAAGGTTGTATCAAGACCACCTAAAGAAGGTTCTGATCAGGGAAATGTTACGGTTTTTAGTCAGGAGCCAAATGGTATCCAGAAGTTCTTGTGTTCTTTTCCACAAGTAATTGATAATAAGACAATTTTTGAACATTGTACAAAAAATGATTTTCAAAAACATTTTTACCGCGATTATATTATACCATTAAATGATTCGTCATATTTTCCAGTGTTGCAGGATGAATGTGAAACTGTAAGAAATACATTAATGGTTGCTAGACCTAGAAAAAATGAGAAGATTGTTATATCAACAATGGCATTGGATTGGGCTGGACATTATGAACTTATAGAAAACATTTTGTATTATCTTATTATTGGAATACCAACGGTTGCTTTTGTCGATAAAGAAGAACAGCCAGTTCAGGATTTTCAGTTCCTGATGTCAGAAGCGGAGTTATCCAATATCTCCTATTTTACTTATTTATCTACAGCAGAAGTTATTAATAGCAGTTTACGTCAATATCACACACTCTATGTTTTTTCACCTTCATATTCCGAAAATGAAGTATCGGAGTTTTGGGAATGTCACGTTAAAGAACAAAATGGATATATCAAACTGTTCTATTATAAATACATAAACAGTGAGCTTGTATTAGTTAATTTTTCGTATTTTAGTTATATCGATGCCCAAAAACATGAGGTGGAAACTTGGCTAAAGAGTGAGTATAAGGACGGCCTGTGGGGAAATAGCTTTTGGAAGACATATGATGCATTGTTTGCATTGCATCGTATGGGGGAGGATATTTCACCATATTTGCGAGGCGCTTTTTCCAAAATTGAAAAACATTATCGTAATGGAAGTTATGATGGAGTGTTGGCTCCGACATGCGGTTTGTTTGAACTGGAAGCTCTTATTATGCAAGATGAGAATCTTCGAAAAGAGGTTCCTAAAGTTGAAGAATATTTAAAGGAGACTCAGAGTTGGCTTGTTGGAAGATATAATGGAACTTCAAGCTACAATAAGAAGTTTATAATTCGTTCTTTTCATAATGCTGGATTTTTTGATGAGTTTATTGCATCAAAACCTAACTTTGAAAACGAGCTGTTCGAGGTGGCAACGGATGGTTCTTTACAGGATAAACTTGAGATTGATTTGTGCCTTGATGCAGAGGTGTGTCTCGTCTACCTAAAAACGTATCGAGAACGAAAAGAAATAAAGATAAGAATCAATGAGTGTATAGACAGTATACTAAGTACTCAGATGCAGAATGGACGTTGGGATAATAACTTAGGAAAAACTGCGCGTTTGCTAGTGTTCTTTATTTCATATCAGTCACAGAATGAGTTCAACCGAAAAGAAAGGGAAATTAGTGAGGCTATATCACGTGGCATCATTGCACTTCGTAATTCTTATCAAGGGAATAATTGGGAGAACAATGTTGTTACCACTGCTAATGCCATTACCGCTATAGTGTCGCATGATCGTATTGCTGCATATAAGTCCAAGGATTTCTTAAATCAGGTAAACAAAGAAGCCAAATTAGCAGACTCATACAACTCTTTGATTTTAGCTTTGGACACTATTGATATTTTAACTAAAAAATGCGGAAAAGCCGAGGTTGAACTTCGAAAACTTCAGAATGTGACTAAGAAGTATGAAACTAGTCAAGGTAGATTACATACAATGACATCTGTAGCGACTGTTTCAGTTTTATTGGTGCTTTCGTATTATTTGTTCTTGGGACTTAAAGATATGGAGCTTTTTAAATCAATGATATTAGAGTCATTCATGTGGATACCGATTGTTGTAGGTGCGGCGATTACTGGTTTAATTGAATTTTTGCCGAAGATTATAATTAGGTCAAGAAAGAGAAAAAACAAGCGATAAATTTATACATAGGATACTCCAAGATTTGTGAAATATCCTATGTAGACTTTAGAGTTACCCTATATTTGATTAACATTTGTTTATGTATTAGAGGTTATTATCTTTTAATTATGATGGAGGTATTATTTTATGCTTGCAAAATTTATTGATACAGTTACTGCTCAGAAATTGAATGTTGACAGCATTATTGTCACTAAAAAGGATGAGAGATTTGAACATTTTTTTACAAATGACAATGAGGGAAGTATTCGCTCTATTAGCAAGACAGTCAGTTGTTTAGGTGCGGGCAAAGCAATAGAGAAGGGATTATATTCGCTCGATACTGATATTCTCCCGTTCTTTGATTTGAGCAAAATTGTAAACACTAGGAATATCCCGTATCTGAAAAAAATGAAAATTCGCCATTTGCTTAATTTGACAATTGGGCAAGATAAGGGATTAATGTTTAGTAAGGATATTAAGCAACTTCCGGTTGATACAGACTTTCTTTATTATATTTTGAATTATGATATTAACCATGATCCGGGCACTCACTTTGTTTATAATAATGCGGCAACATATTTGCTATGTGCAATTACGCAGAAGATTACTGGTCGATATTTCCGTGACTGGGTTCAGGAAGTACTGTTTGACGAAATGGATGTCGCTCTTGGTGAATGGGAAAAATCATGGCAAGGGATTTGTCTCGGTGCATCAGGTTTGAAATTGAAGAATAGTGATATGCATAAGATTGCACTACTTCTCTTAAATGGCGGCACTTATGAGGGAAAAAAGCTTATTAATAAAGAATGGATTTCCTTAATGAGCACCCCGCAGTTTTTTACTGCAGATTTGCCAGAATATGTTAAGAAACAAGGACGTTGCATTAATAAGATGTCTTACGGATTTGGATTGTGGATATGTGGTAATGGTACCCTTGAATATCCCAAAACGCATTATTTTTGCGATGGAACTGATGGACAGCTTTTAATTGTATCACCAAGTGATCAAATGGCTATTACTATCCTTTCGCATCAAAAGGACATGAATCCTATTTATGATGCGATCCGGTATTTCTTTGATTAGGAATGCTTTAAAAAGAAAGATGTGTAAAAAAGGCACATGTGCAAATATATCACATTTGTGTTATGCCTTTTTACAGGGCTACAGATGATAGTATTTTCCTACTCTGTAGCCTTGTGTTTTAATATGGTAAGGGAGGTGGTTTTATGCTGTTATATGAGATTGAGAAAAATCCCACATTAGCATTTGACTATATGGAACGTCAAGTAAATGATGGATCTAAAAGTGGATTCACGGATATACATAATACATCAATTCAGACTAATCCATTTTATAGCGATGGGTATCACATAATGAAGCTTGTCCCGAAGAGAAGAAGTATAGAGAGTTTTGGTACTCCAAATTGTGACAACAAATTATTTGGTGATGATGAAAGCATTTTTATTCATCCAGACTGGCTTCTTCCACAAAACAGCGGAATAATTTCTGAGGTGGGGACAGTAGAAAAAAGTTTGTGGGTAATACCTACTTCTAGTTCAAGAACAGTACGTGTTGATGGGAGTGATGTTTATATTAAACTTCATTACCCAGGGGTCATAGGGCGGCTAAACCGCATTCTTGGTTTTCGGCAACTTATATCAGGAATTGAGATATCTTCTATATTTGAGGAAGCACGTCATAACAATGAACTTCCAGCCTGTTTTGATTATATGCCTGAATCATATGGCAGGCTGCTTCGAGATGGACAGAATGAGATTGGATATATTATTCGAGAATTACCTAAAACCATCAAAGAGTGTTACCTTGTTCCAGGTTTTTCTTTGTTCTCACATGACCGAAATATGCTTGATACACCACAATTATTAACGCAAATTCTTGAACGGAGCAATTCTCCTAGAGAATTCTTCTTTGAAGAGATATGTTTCAAACTGATAGATATCTTCTTTTGGTGCGCATTAGAAGAAGGTCTAATTCCTGAAATGCATTCTCAGAATGTGGTATTTGCATTTAATAAAAAGTGGGAAATTGAGAAAATTGTTTTACGTGACTTTGAATCTATTGATAAAGATATTAGCGTCAGACGCAGGTTGGGAAAACATACAAATTTTGAGGAGTATCCATATAAATGCATTTCAATTGATGGCAAAAATTATTTAAAACGTCACAGTTTCATGTATGATCATAAATTAGGCGAATATTTGTTAGATCCGCTTGTAGAATGCGCAGCATCTTTTTTACATATAGATACTCAAGATATTCGCAAGAATTTGAGGAATTATGTACGAGAGATATATGGCAATACTATAAACAATTTCTTTCCTCCAGATGGTTGTTGGTATAAATACCCGAATATTGAAATTGACCGTAGTACAAATGAAAGACCTTTCATATCAATGGGTAGTGCTATATACAGATAGGTTAGGAGTGATGCCTGTTTTTCTATAGGATAGCGATTTATCGGCATATGAAGATAGATATGTTCCCTTTTACGACCGAGAGACTAAAAATAGCGGTGGATTAAGCCGGACAAACCGCCTGGCAAATGACGTACTTTCTATCCTCTCGTGCCACGTCGAGTGCGTAGTCTTGATGTCAAGAAAGCCTGAAAAAGGCTTGAAATGATGAAAATTTGAATTTGAGGACGGAATATGGAAGATAAAAAAATACTACTTAATAATGTTGATAAAATTCATACAGCTGAAATGGGGGATGATAGAATTAGGTTAAGATAGACACAGCAGATGTTGTTGAGTATTGTATAAAAAGGTTTTAGACAAAAATTGCAACATATGCAAACAGGGTGAAAATTGGTATTGTAAATTCGAAAATATTAAAATCACCATTAATTCATATGGCTATATAGCATATATTGTTAAGTAAATTCCAGTTTCCTAATCTCTTGTATGGAAGTATAAGTGATACGACCAAGAAAGGAAATCTTATGAAAATGAAAACTTTAAGATGGATTATATTGGTAGGAACAGTTTTATGCCTTGCGGTAACTATGATAACGGGAATAAAGGTAAATAGTCAGAGTGTTGACTGTGAAAAGGTCCATGCTAGAATTGTAAGTGCTGATAAACAAAGAGTTAAAAGGTTGTATTATTACTATAATGTTGTAGTGGAATATCATGGCAATGAGTATAAGCTCGTTAATCTCCGGGCTGAAGAATTTGCTAGATATCAAGGATACATAGGCAGTTATGTGACAGTGTATTTTGCCAATGAAAAAATGTATTCCAACATAACCGGGATAAAAACAGACGGAAAAATGTATTACATATACATTGGGGCATTGATAAGCACAATTGCTCTTTTTGTTTTGCACATAGTATTAATAAAAGATAATGTTCACAAAATGCGTAACATGAAAACAGAAAAATAAAGCCATGAACTTAAATTCTACGGAGAAAATCAGATGAATAAAATTTTTATATGCACGAGTGAAAAAGGAAATCATTATATATTTAAATGTATGGATTGTTGTCAGAATTATGATTTGATAATAGGTGATGGTCGGTATGGTAATTTGGGGCCATTTGTATGTCCTGGTTGCGGTAAAAAATATTATGCAACGATAGATGACCATGAAAATCCTTCTTTATATGTTGCACAATATGGTGAACAACCTAACTCAATGCTCGACTCACGTTGAGACCGTAGTATTGATGTCAAAAGTGAATATTGAAAATGGAGGAATAGTACTATGGTAAATTTAGGAGAATTAAAAGAAATAAAAGACTTACGAAAGGTTTGGCCGAATGAAGGCATTTGACTTTACCCCCTTGGCTTGCGGAAGAAGATAATCTTGCGTTGTTGGCGGATGCTGTTGGAGCAGGTTTATGGCGAACCTGCAAATGAAATAATAAATTAATTTTAATATAGAAATCGAAGGCTTCGAGGTATTTAGATGCTAAAAAAATATGAGTTCGGTTTTGACGTTGGTTGCTTATTGCTATTCTTAATTATCATGATACCTAATTTTATTTGGTTTGCTGCTCCGGCGCCAAACGATGTATTGAGAATGGATTCAATTACGGAAACACTTGATTCAGTGGCTTCAATATGCCAAGTATTGATGATTACTATTCTGTGTGTTTTTAGAAATAGAGAATGTAAAAAAATCTGTATATCACCGTTAATTATAACTGGAATCATTTGCTGTTTTATGTATTTTATAAGTTGGATTGTTTATTATATTGGTGTTGTAAATGCGTTTGTTATATTAGGCTTGACCGTTCCTCCATGTTTGGCATTTTTAGCGTATGCTATTGACAGAAAGAATAAAATAGCAATTATTCCAATTTCAATTTTTACAGTTTGCCATTTAATATATGGAATTGCCAACTTTATAATTTGACAGATTCTTATTTATCGGGCAGCCGCACAAAGCGTTAACGACTATTCTGATCAATAACTGAGGAGAACGGGTAGTGTTAATTTTCTACAATCTGTAGGGTAAGCTGAAGCACGGTATATATTTTCTGACGGTAAAAGAAAAATACGGCGAAAATGATTCCGTCAGATAAATTTATAAAATATAAGTCTCAGATTATGTATTGAAACAATAACGTTTGGAGGAAACAAAAATGAGAAAACTTATCGCTTACTGCGGACTTGACTGTGAAAAGTGCGACGCAAGGCTTGCAACGCTGAAGGATAATCATGAACTGCGTGAAAAAACCGCAAAACTTTGGAGCGAATTAAACGGAGTCGCGATTACCGCCGATATGATTAATTGTATGGGCTGCCGTGCAGACGACGTTAAAACGCCGTTTTGCAGTAGTTTATGTCCGATAAGAAAATGTGCGCTTGACAAAGGCGTTGAAACTTGTGGAGACTGTGAAAATATAAAGCAATGTCAAATAGTCGGAAAAATAATTGAAAACAATTCTGAAGCATTAGAAAATCTAAAAATATAGTTTTTACATAGATTGTTATTTTTCGTCATGGCATAAGCAATTTCGGGCGTTTGGACAAGATATTTAGTTAAATGGAGGCGCATGAGGTATTATGAAGGGATTTAACAGACAAAATCAATTACTGTCCCTCTGCGGATTGAATTGCGGGCTGTGCCCTATGTTTTTGAGTAAACATTGTCCGGGCTGCGGTGGCGGGGAGGGAAACCAGTCTTGTAAAATTGCAAGGTGCAGTATGGAGCATGGCGGCGTAGAATATTGTTTTCAATGCGGCAAATACCCTTGCGGGAGACATGAGCATATAGAGGATTATGACTCATTTATTACTGCCCGTCGCCAGAAAAATGATCTGGCAAAGGCCAGGCAGATTGGAATAGACGCCTACAATGCAGAGCAGGCAGAGAAAGTAAAAATACTGAACATTCTCCTGTCTGGATATAATGACGGCCGGAAAAAGACGCTCTTTTGTGTGGCTGTAAACCTCTTGGAATTACAGGAGCTGCGCAATGTGATCGAACGGCTCGAAAGTAATTCTGAAATGAGAACGCGAACGCTTAAAGAGAAAAGCGATTTTGCCGCAGGATTGATTCAGGAAGCAGCGGAAATGGCAAATATTGAGCTAAAGCTCCGCAAGAAAAGGTGACGATTCTTTTTTAGGCGAGAATTCGAAGAAAGTATTAACGGCAGAGAGGCTGTGGAGGGCAGTATAATATCCAGCACGACCACGTCCGGCTGGAATTGGCATAGACGGACTGGAGTATATTGATAATGTAATAAAAATAGCTTCACAATTTTATAATTGTGAAGCTATTTTTATAATTATAAAGCTAATTGTACTGATATCGGCGTTCAGATAGTTTTATTTATTCATACCTCAAAGCGTCTATAGGATTAAGATTTGCCGCTTTTACAGATGGAATAAGACCGAAAACTATACCCACAGCCATTGAAAATACTACTGAAATAACAATGGAAACGCCGCTTATTGCGACAGGTACTTCTGCAAATTTTGATACTATCTGAGCCAGGCCTATACCGGCTCCGACCCCTATTATTCCTCCTATGCTTGTCAGCACCGAGGCCTCTGTCAGGAATTGTCCGAGTATTCGGCACTTTCTTGCACCGAGAGCTTTTTTTAATCCGATTTCCCTGGTTCTTTCCGTTACGGAAACCAACATGATATTCATAACTCCAATTCCTCCTACCAGCAATGAAATGCTTGCTATCCAAATAAGCATGCTGTTGGTTGAAGAGCTTAAATCCTGCATGGATTTTGCCTGTTCAAGAAGGCTTTCGCTTTTGTATTTTATATTAGATTCACTGTTTACTGTTAGATTTGCATTGAGAATATCGGCGGTTTTTTTACCTGCTGCCGTCATACTGTCCGTATCGGAAGCCTTTGCAACACAGCTTTGAGGTTCGTCGTAACCAAAGGTAATCGGCCATGATTGCGAGGGAATAAATACCTGGCCGCTTGAATTAGTCATATATGTGTAATAATCCTCAATTGAATTTATAACAGGCTCAAATTTGCTGCTCTGAACCGCTACGCCGATTACAGTAAAGGGCTCTCCGCTTATATCTATTGATTTGCCTATCGGATCTTCTCCCAGAAATAAGCTTTTTTCAGCATTAGTATCAATTATAGCGACCTTTTGATTTTGACTATGGTCTTTCACAGAAAATCCCTTACCGGATTTTATTCTTAATCCTATTGTTGAAAAATAGTCTTCGTCTACCCCTATTACAGTTCCGCCTGAAAGCTGATTGTTAAGATAAAAAATGCTGTCGCAGTATTGTCTTTGTCTGTATAAAGTAACTTTTTCTACTTCGTCAAGCTTTTTAAGCTTTTCCTTAGTTTCACTTTCGATTACCGGTATGCCGGCGGGAATTTCCTGATATTGAAAATCAAAAACACTATCTCCCTGATAAAGCTGAACCTTAACTGTATTATTTCCTGAGCCGATCAGATTGTTTTTAATTTGCTCGTTCGTTCCCTTTATTGTAGATACAATTGCTATAATAGCGGCAATTCCAATGATTATACCAAGCATGGTCAGCAGAGAACGTATTTTATGAGAAAAAATCCCTTTAAATGATAATCTGATATTTTCAAACATATATTTTGCCTCCTTACCACTTTACTTCGTCGATTACACGGGTTTTAACGCCTTCCTTGACGTTTTTGCCGTATGGGAAGCATATTGTATCGTCGTTTGAAAGTCCGCCTTTTATTTCTATTTCGTTACCGTAAATAATTTTCCCCGTTTTAATATACTGCTTTTTAAGCTTGCCGCTGTCATCGGATTTCATTACGTAATACTTTCCGTCTAATTCACGGGTATAGTGCAGTGGGATATATAGACTGCCGTTTTCTTCGGCTTCTGAAATTGTTGCCCCTACCCAGTTTCCAACGCTGAAGCCCTCGGTATCTTCTGTGATTTTTGCTTTAAAGCTATATGTGCTGCTGTTAGGGTTTTCATTCCAGTTTTCCGACGTATATGAAACCGGCGTCATATCTATAGATGTTATTTCTGCTTCTGCCATAGCGCCGGTATCGTAGGAGGTAATATTGACTATATCTCCGACTGCTATCTTATCGAGATTCAGCTCGCCTATTGAAATAGTAACGCTTAAGCCTGCGCTGCCTTGAATGACTACCAGGGGAGAAGTAGAATCGGCATTTTCCGTACCCATATTGACTTCTGTAACGATTCCGTCAATACTGCTTTTTACCTGTCCGCTTTCCTTTTTATTAAGAGCCTGACGGTACGCTATATCAGCCGACTTTTTATCAAGCTCTAATTTCTTTATTTCGTCCTGTTTATCAGAAATCATTTTTGCTATTTCAGCCTTTGAATAAATGTAATCATCTGAACCGGATTTTATATAGCTTTGCTCGTAATCACTCTGTGAAATGATGTTGTCAAATTGTTCTTGTGGGTAATCGTCTTCGGTAGAATAGGTTTGAAGAGTACCGAATACCTTTTTGGAAAAATCAACTGTTATACTGCCGTTGCCGTTTACAATAACGTTTTTTCCAACTGTCCAGTCTTCCGTTTGTTCCTCTGTTATATCGCTGCCATTTACTTTCCAAGCATATATAAGAATGTCGTTTTCATATATATAAAAATCTGCGTATGATTTTGACGATCTAAGATGATTAAGAAAAGAGGCGGATACGACAGTGTCGCCGGAACAATTAAAGATAAACGGATCATCAGCGTTTCCGTTTCCGGATATCACATTTGATGTATCTTTAATGGCTTTGACGGTTTGAACTATCGGACGCGGCTGTGTAGGAGGTTCGGTGGGCTCCGGCATAGGAGGAATTGCTTCGGAAGGCTTAAGATTCTGAAGACGTCTGATTTCCTTATTAGCTTGATTAATATTATCGTCTATTACGGCAAGATCGTTTTTCTTTTGCGCCGCGTCAAGCTCAAGCAGCGTCATGTCATATTTTAAAATCGTGTCGCCTTTTTTTACAGCGTCGCCTTTTTTAACAAGTATACTGTCGACAAGCTGCGATTCGTCCTGCATGATTTTCTGTACGTCTCCTGAGCTGACAGTTCCTTGTAGTTCGAGATTATCTCCCCAGTAGCTGTTTGACATATTGCTTACGGGTGTAACGTCAACTATCGCTTTATTTTTCTTTCTTATCTGATTGTATTTATATCCTCCGAATGTACCGCTTGCGGCGACTACTGCGCAAACGGCTGCAATAATGACCTTTTCGGCAGTTTTCATTTTACTCCACCCCCATTGCTGTCGTTATAGATTTCTCCGTCGCGTATGGTCATTATTCGTCTGGCGTGCTCGGCTATTTCACGTTCATGAGTTATCATAACTATTGTGACGCCTTCTGAATTAAGCTCTCTGAAAATTTCCATTACCTGTTCGCCGGATTTTGTATCCAGCGCTCCGGTAGGCTCGTCTGCCAGAAGTAATCTTGGGTTATTTACAATTGCCCTTGCAATTGCTACTCTTTGCTTCTGACCGCCGGAAAGCTGAGTCGGTCTGAACGTCATTCTGTCTTTAAGTCCTACTTTTATAAGCGCTTGTTCGGCTAATTCACGACGTTCCTTTTTCTTGATTCCGGCATATAAAAGAGGAAGCTCTACATTTTCAATAGCCGATTCTCTTGGCAGAAGATTAAAGTTTTGAAAAACGAATCCTATTTTTCTGTTACGGATTTCAGACAGCTCTTTATCGCTGCATTCAGCAATATCTATATCGTCAAATAAGAATATTCCGGAGGTCTGTTTGTCAAGACATCCAATAATGTTCATAAGAGTAGATTTGCCCGAGCCTGACGGTCCCATTATAGCGACATATTCTTCTTCGTCGACGCACAGACTGATATCCTTTAAAACCGAAACGGCGTCTTTTCCCTGCAAATAGTCCTTATAAATACTCTGCAACTCTAAAATCATAAAAACACCGCCTATTCTGCGATTTTGTCAACAGCGTCGTCTGCGTTGTCAGCTCTTTCACCCTCTGCGTCCGCGTCGGGAACGTTGAAGCCATCGTCAATACCGTCGCCGACCTCTGGTTCTACAGCATTTTCATCTCCGGGATCGGCGTCCCAGGAATTATCTACATCATCTATATTTGTAACTGCCCTCATTCCTTCTTCAAGATCGTCGGAAGGATAAGCTATATAATCATTTTCTCCCAGTCCGGAAACGATTTCACAGTCTCCGTTTATTTCATCTGTCTGTCCTGTTTTTATAAACCTTTTCTCAAGCCTTTTATCCTTGTCTGCCGCCCATACATAAGGCTTGTCGGTATCATAATCAACAATAAAATCGCTGTAAAGCCATATACCCGATTTTTCAACCGCATTGCTTTGACCGTAATCAATTTCAATAAGAACATGCTGACCTAAAACAAGTCCGTCAGTATTTTCAGGATCAATATAAAAAGCATAATTTGAGGAGGCTGTTTCACTATCCAATCCGCCTTCGACAATTACGCCGCTGTTATTAGCTTCAGGTTCATTTGACACTTCCGATACCGAACCGTTCCATGTAATGGAATCGTCTAATCTTGATCTTATTATTACAGCCTGTCCTTGAGTAATAGTTCCCATATTCTGCTCATTGAATTTGCCCTTTATTCTGAAGCTGCCCGACGCGGTTATAGTCATTATAACGTCTGCGCCGGACTCCTGAAGCTCTTCTGTTGTTTTTAGCGATTTAACAGTTCCGGAGGATGTAGCTTTAACGGCAGAATTTTCAATTGAATTTTTAAGCTTTTCAAGAGAAATATTCTTTACTTTTATATCGTATTCCGTTTTTGCGATATCCGTCTGTAATGCCTGTATCTGCGTAGTGTAAGAAACCTGGGCGTCGGCTCCGGCATTTTTTTTCTCGTTCTCCAAGTCCTTGATCTGTTTATTGTAAGAAGCGATATCATTTTCCATGCGCTCAACTTCTATCTGACCTTCCTCAAGCTCAAGCTTCATAGCTTCAGAGTCGTATTTAAAAAGATCGTCTCCTTCCTCAACGGAATCGCCTTCTTTAACAAATATTTCCTTTACTGTTTTTTCAGAATCAACTTTAATTTCCTCGGCTCTCTGCGCCTCAACAACTCCGGCAAAACGATTTCCGGGTATTGAAAAGGCAGATGCGGTATTGCATTCGGATACGGAAGTTACATATGCCGTTCCTTTGCCGTCGTCGTCCTTTTTAAAAGCTACTATTAAAATGATAATTATTAAGGTAATTAAAGCAATAGTTATTGCGGATATAATAGCTATTTTTTTCCTTTTGGTCATTCTGCTGCCTCCATATTTGTTTTTATGTTTTAAATTAGTTTATCCTTATTGTACCATATTCAAATATGTTGTCAATAGCTTTCGGCAAAGATTGTATTATTTATATTAATACGGATAGTTCACACTGTAGAATCTGTAAAATTCGCCTAAGTCACTTCTGGTTTTCAATAAAATCCCTGATCGCTTTGTCCACAGTTTTTACTTCCTCATAAAATTCAGATGCGGAAACTCGGTAGGCTCCGTTTCCCAGAATAATAAGCTGCTCCATACCGTCTGACGTTGCAACTCTTACCTTCCTGTCTTTTCCTATCTGACTTGTCGCCTTTTGTATATACATATCGGCTGTTTCCGCTTCCTTTGTATAGACAACGCTTATATTATGGATTTTTTCTATTTCACCGGTATTGCCTTTGACCTTATAGGCGTCAAAAACCAATATAAGCTCACATTGCTTAAACGCCTGATAATTGCATAGGATATTGATAAGCTGACTTCTTGCAAGGTCAAGATTATTTTTTGCGATACCCTTTAAATTATCCCATGCAAAAATAATATTATAGCCGTCAACAAGCAGATATTCCGGTCCTTTGAGAACAGGCTTTATTTTCTTGTTATCCGTTTCCGCAGTATTTTTTCTTCTGCGCTTGAACGCTTGTATTTTATCCCTGCGTACGGGACCGTAGGTTCGCTCAAAGATTTCCATAAGCTCTTTGTCGTCTGTAATACGTGAATAGTAGGTTTCCGTTTTTTTCAAAATATCTATGTCTGAAGAGCTGTCATGTATTTTAAGGTAACGTTCAAGGTGCATATTATCATAAACCTCATTCCACTTTACGACATGTCCGGAGCCGTGAGAGCAGAAAACAGAATCCGCAGTGTTTTCAGTGTCAGAATCGCTGTTGTAGCCGATTTCATCAATTACCCTTTCGGAGTTTACGCACGGCTCATAGCCTTTGAAAGATAAATAAATCTTTCCTTTTCCACGGGTATATGCTTTTATTTCGTTTTGATAATCTCTTATTGAAGCTACCGGAGCGCTGCCGGATATTACAGTTAATTCCCCGTTAGAAGCCGGCGTTTCAAAACTGCCGTTCATTTGCTGAATGTCTGAAAGAGCCCGTCCGGTATTTTCGGAGGGAAGCTCGATTTTAAAACTGTACCAGGGCTCAAGAAGAATACTTTCCGCGCATTTAAGACCGTGACGTACTGCGCGGTAGGTTGCTTGCCTGAAATCTCCGCCTTCAGTATGCTTGGCATGAGCCCGTCCGGAAACCAGGGTTATTCTCATGTCTGTTATAGGCGATCCTGTTAATACTCCTATATGTGTTTTTTCTTTAAGATGTGAAATAATAAGTCTTTGCCAATTCTTATCCAGTAAATCCTCACGGCAGTCTGTTGAAAAAATAAGTCCGCTTCCTCTTTTAAGAGGCTCTAAAATGAGATGTACTTCAGCATAGTGACGCAGCGGTTCGTAGTGCCCAACGCCTTCAACTTTATTTGCGATAGTTTCTTTATACGCAATACTTCCAGGACCGAATTGCACGTTTATATCGAATCTTTCGTAAATAATGTTTTTAAGGATTTCAAGCTGAATTTCGCCCATAAGCTGTATATGTATTTCCTTATGCTGTTCGTTCCAGATTATATGAAGCTGGGGATCCTCTTCTTCAAGCTTTCTCAGCTTTTTTATAACTGCATGAGGATCTGTTCCGTCCGGCAGTTTTACAGAATATGTAAGCACAGGCTCGAGCAGGGGATCGTCGGAATCAGCTTCCATGCCCAGCCCCTCCCCGGAATATGTTTTGGTAAGTCCGGTAACTGCACAGACTATTCCGCTGTAAACTTCATTTGCGGTTATAAACTTTTCTCCGGAGTAAATGCGTATCTGGTTAATTTTTTCCTCCCAATCCTTTTTGTCCTGAGAAACTCCGTGAACGGCCGATCTAACTTTAAGACTTCCTCCGGTTATTTTAAGGTGTGTAAGACGGTTTCCGGATTCGTCTTCGGTTATTTTGAACACCTTGGCTCCGAAGCTTTCAGAGTTGGGGGAGGATGGCGCATATCGGCAGAATGTTTCCATAAAGCTTTCGATTCCGTTCAATTTAAGAGCTGAGCCGAAGCAGCATGGAAAAAGCTCTCTACTTCTGACAGCGTTTAAAATGTCCTCTTCTCTGACATTTCCATTGTCAAGATAGTATTGCATAATGCTTTCGTCGCATTCGGCAAGTTCTTCATAGAGGCGGTCTTTATCAGAATTTTCAAAATCGACGCACCTATAATCCAGCTTATTTTTCAGATCGATTATTATATTTTTACGGTCTATTCCCGGCATATCGGTCTTGTTTATAAAAATAAATACAGGTATGCTATAACGTGTAAGAAGGCGCCATAAGGTTTCAGTATGACTCTGAACGCCGTCCGTGCCGCTGATGACAAGTATCGCACAATCAAGTATCTGGAGAACTCTTTCGGTTTCCGTTGAAAAATCAGCATGTCCGGGAGTATCGAGCAAGGTTATTTCGGCGTTGTCAAGCTTTATAATTGCCTGCTTTGAAAATATAGTGATCCCTCGTTCTCTTTCAATACGGTCGGTGTCTAAATAGGTATTCCTGTGGTCTACACGTCCGGGCTTTCTTATAGTTCCTGTATGGTAGAGCATGGCCTCTGAAAGAGTGGTTTTACCTGAATCAACATGAGCAAGTATACCGGCTACTATACGTTTCATTTTATCTTTCCTTTATTGTTAAATTAAACGACACCGCTTTTCAGACGGTGCCGTTATAAAAATATTACATTATTATTTTAGGACAGGTATCATTGATACAACGTCCGCTCCATTTGCTTCAAGCTTTTCCTTTAATTCATAGGCATGATTCAGCGTCATTTCTGAGGTGATAAAGCTTATCTGACCGGCTATACCGTTTATTTTTTCAAAATTCTTAATTATATCAAGTATATTTTCAGGTTTTTCAACTCTGAAATAAACCGGAGCCTTAAAGTTATGCCAATCCTCTATAAAGGAATTGTCCTCTGCCGGTTCCCATGACTGAGAGAATACGGTTTTATCATGTTTGACCGAATCTATAACGTCGCCTAAAACGGCGCTGGCGGTGGGCAGCTTACCTGCGCCTCTGCCGTAGAACAGCGTTTTGTCTATTGCGTCGCCGCTTACCAATACAGCATTGAAAACGTCGTCCACTCTTGAAATAAGATTGTCGAACGGAACAATCATGGGCATTACAATCGGAAGTATTTTTCCATTGCCGACAGCGGATACCTTTGCAATAAGCTTGATTGAGCCGCCCCATTTGTTGACGATTTGAACATCCTCAAGCTTAATATCAGATATGCCTTCAGTATGAACGCTGTCAGGATATACGTGCTTTCCGTAGACAAGAGACGATATAATGCATATTTTGCGGCATGCGTCATGGCCTTCTACGTCTGCGGTCGGATCCTTTTCAGCATATCCAAGCTTCTGCGCCAGTCTGAGTGCGTCCTCAAACTTCATACCGTCGTAAATCATCTTTGAGAGAATAAAATTTGTGGTTCCGTTTAGTATTCCTGCGACGCTGTCAATGTCGTTTGCGGCAAGGCATTTATGAAGAGGTCTTATAATCGGAATAGCGCCGCCAACGCTTGCTTCAAAGAAATAATTGCAGTTATTTGCTCTTGCGATTGCCAGAAGCTCGTCTCCCTTTGCGGCAACCAGTTCTTTGTTTGAAGTTGAAACGCTTATGCCTCTTTCAAGGCATTTTTTTGAAAATGTATAGGCGGGCTCTACTCCGCCCATACATTCAGCCACAGCTTTTATTTCATTATCGTTTATAATTTCATCTATGGTTTTAACAAATTTATTTTTGTATGGACTATCAGGGAATTCCCTTATGTCAAGAATGTATTTTACGTCCATTGGACGACCGGCTTTTTTTTCTATTTTGCTTTTGTTTTTATAGAACAACTCCACTACGCCTGATCCGACAACGCCGTAACCTAAAACTGCAAATTTTAACATAGTACCCTCCAATAATATTTACTCGCCTGAAAGAAGCTGTATATCTACAACGCCTCTTAATTCAGAGATAATTGATTTCATAGCGACCGCTTCCTCAAAGCTTTCGTTTAGCCTTAGGGATATTGTAACTGTTGCGACGCCGTCAATAGGAATGCTTTGATTGACAGTCAGTATATTTGCGCTGAGGTTGTGCAGTGAAACCAATACGCTTGAAAGTACTCCGGGTTCGTCCTTTAATAGCATATAAAGAGTGATAATTTTCTGCATAAGCTTTTCCTCATAGGAATAAACGCAGTCGCGGTATTTGTAATAAGCGCTTCTGGATACCCCTACCAGCTTGCAGGCGGCGGCTGAGCTTTTAGCCTCTTTATTAGCCATGATTTTTTTGACTTGAAGAACCTTTAAAATAACCTCAGGCAATACTGAAGAATCAACAACTATCAAATGAGATTTATTCATTATAACTCCTATTGAACGTATAATATAATTTAATCAGTCCACCAATGAAATACAATTGTTTTTCAAAATATAATATAACATATAATCTGAGAATTGTCAAGTTTAGAAACAATTTAATAAGCTTCGGCGGCTCTCCCGGTATATTTTCCGTATTTATACTTGTTTATTTCACATAATAACCACAATTATATGTGAAAATAAATACAGATAAAGATAAATCACAGGGGGAATATTATTATATAATATTTTAGGGTGTGATTTTATGAACAATTTAAAAAAACTGGCGATAGTGATTTCAACGCTTATTATTTGCGCGTTTTCGATGACCGGATGTGAAGAAGGCGGCAGCGGTCAAAGCTCTGTTTCTGAAGCGGATTCCGTACTTTCTGCGGAAAATGCTTCTGCGTTGTCCGCAGAAAGCAATAATAAGGAAACCGGCTCGGAGTATTTTGACAGCGATGATTTGAACGATACATATGATGATATAACGGCCGTCATATCATTTACAGGAGACAGCGCAGATATAAACGGCGGCGGTGCAGAATTCTCAGACGGTAGAATAATTATAGAAAGCGGAGGGACATTTTTATTTTCCGGTACGCTTTACGACGGACAGATTTATGTAAATACCAAGGATAAGGTTCATCTGGTTTTTAACGGAGTAAAAATATCTAATTCCGTTTCGTCTGCGGTATATATAGAAAATGCGGATAAAGCGGTCATAACAGTTGCAGAAGGCAGTGAGAATAATTTAAGCGACGCTGCCGATTATGTATATGATAACAGCGAGGAAAATGAGCCGGACGCGGTTATATACAGTAAGGACGATCTTTCTGTAAACGGCGGGGGAACTTTGAATATAACCGCTAATTACAATGAAGGGATTACAAGTAAAAATGATCTGCGTATTAAGGATTCGGTAATAAATATAACATCTGTAGGAAATTCAATTAAGGGAAAGGATTCCCTTGCGATCATGGAAGCTAAGATAAATGCTCAGTCGCAGAGCGACGGTCTGAAATCCTCAAATGCCGAAGAAGACGGAAAAGGGTATATCGCTATAGAAAGCGGGGAATTTAATATAACTGCCGTTTCGGATGCTATACAGGCTGAAACGGAGCTTATTATAAACGGAGGAACGTTTGATATAAAAACAGGTAACGGCTCAGGCGATACTAACGCGGCTTCGTCCGATCAGATAGGCGGAGGTTTCGGAAGAGCGTCTGAAGGAAATTCCAATAAAACCGAGGACAGTGAAAAGGGTGTTAAAGCAGGAAATAAGCTTATTATAAACGATGGAACAATTACAGCCGACTGTACGGACGATACAGTGCATTCCAACGGAAATATAGAAATAAACGGCGGTACGTTGAATCTTTCTTCCGGTGACGACGGTATACATGCTGACGGAGAACTGACTGTCAACGGGGGCGAGATTTCTGTATTGAAGTCCTACGAGGGACTGGAGGGAACGGTTATTACTATAAACGACGGTAATATCAGCGTAACTGCCAGCGACGATGGATTTAACGCGAGCGAGGGATCTGCTGATGATGACGCTGAAAGCAGCGGTCAGAATATCGGCAAAGGCTTCGGCGACGTGTCTGAAAATTGTATTTTAAACATAAACGGCGGTTATATTTATGTTAACGCAGGCGGAGACGGTCTTGATTCAAACGGCGTTATGAATATAAGCGGTGGAACCGTCATTGTTGACGGACCGGTAAACGATGGAAACGGCGCGCTTGATTCAGGTACGGAAATAAATGTCAGCGGGGGCATTTTAATAGCTGCCGGAAGCTCGGGTATGGCTGAGTTTCCGTCCGATACGTCAACTCAGCCGTCTCTTGTCGTAGGGTTCGAACAATCATTGGATGCAGGGACGATCGTTTGCGTTCAGAATAAAAACGGTGAAAATATAATAACGTATTCTCCGTCTAAGAAATTTTCGTCTGTGATAATAAGCTCTCCGGATATAATACAAGGCGAGAGTTACAGTATTTATTACGGAGGAAGCAGCAGCGGAACTGCAAAAGACGGTCTTTACAGCGGAGGAGAATATTCAGGCGGAACATTGCTTGAAACTGTTACAACGGAATCAGCCGTGACTCAAGCGGGAACAGGAACTTTTGGACAAATGGGGGGAATTGGCCGCGGAGGTATGCCCGGTAATAACGGAAATTTTGATCCTGAAAACGGTGAAATGCCGGATAACGGTTTTACTCATCCCGAAGGGATGACGCCTCCTAACGGCGGATCGTTCGACAACGTAACTCCTCCGGCTGAAGGCTACGGATTTGACGAAAAATCAAGCAGTGAAAATATTTAAAAAAGCTATAGGTAATAAATAGTATATTGTATATTGGTAAAACCACAGTAAACTAATAAACGCTTACAAAGGAGTATTCAGCTCTTTTGTAAGCGTTTTTATATTTTATAAGCGACCGGAAAATCATTTATTTAATTACCTGACGAGCAGTTTCTTGTATCAATGGTCAATTTGGTTGGAAGGCGGGCGGCAAACATGGTTTTTGCATATATAGTAGGTCGTTTTGTCATTTAATAATGGATAATTTTCACATTCAGTTATTGGTATTATATTGATAAGGAGTTTAGGGATTTTTTTAATTTTTTCGATATCTTGCATTTCCTTCACAACAGCGATAATATGCTCCGGAGGATTTTCGTAAATAAGCTTAGCAAGTAAAAACATACAGTGACCTGCGGGATAATTCCGGGAGGATACGGACATGAATTTATTTTGACGTTCAATTAAATCTCTGTAAATATCTTTTTCTGTCAGTTGATATAATCTGACAAAGTTGTATGCCATAATCGAATTACCGCTGGGAACTGCTCCGTCAAAGGTTTCCTTTGGATTAATAAAGAGTTCACAGTTATTTATTTCACTGAGATAAAATCCTCCGTTTTTATTATCTGCAAAAAGCTTTACGGCTTCTGAGCAGAAAAATTCTGCTTTATTAAGATAATCTTTGTTTAAAGTTGAGTTGTAAAGCTCTGTCAGCGCCGAAATATAATAAGCGTAATCGTCAAGAAAGTTTTTGCCGGAACGGTTTCCGTTGCGAAAGCTTGTATATATCCTTTTATTTTTACATAAATTGTTTTCTATAAATTTTTGGGATATTTTCGCTGCGTTTAGATATTTTTCATTACCGGATATTCTGTAAAGAATAGATAAAGCAGAAATCATCATAGAGTTCCATGAAACCAGAATTTTATCGTCAATGCGCAGCTTCATACGGTTTTTACGGTAATTGTAAAGCTTTTTGATTTCTTCGCTGAGGTCTGATGTCAAATCGTTGCTTTTTAGAAGATTTGGAATATTCCCAGATTCAAAATTGCCGGCTTCTGTAATATCAAATAAACCGGCGAATTTTCTGCCGCCTTCTTCACCTAACACAGATAAAATTTCTTTTAAAGAAAACGTATAATATTTTCCTTCCACACCCTCGCTGTCGGCATCCTGCGCGCTGTAAAATCCTCCTTCGGTAGACGTCATTTCTCTTAGTACATAATCCGCTGTTTTTTCAGCAGTGTTAAGATAAATATTATTTTTTGTTATGCTATATACTGCTGAATATGAAATAATCATCAAAGCATTATCGTAAAGCATTTTTTCAAAATGAGGCGTCAGATAGAGGTTATCAGTTGAATATCTTGAAAAGCCGCAGCCTATTTGGTCAAAAATACCTCCCTTACGCATTTGAATAAGCGTTTTTTCAACCATATGAAGCGCTTTATCGTTATTTGTAAGATAGGCGTACATAGTTAAAAACATAAGATTGTGGGGTGATGGAAACTTTGGAGCGGATCCGAATCCGCCGTTAACGCTGTCAAAGCTTTCTGAAAAAATCTGCACCGCTTCTTCAATAGGATTTCCGTTCACAGGTTTATTGTGAATGTCCTGCATTTTTAGCTGTTTGATTATCATATCGGCCGAGTTTATGAGCTTATATCTGTTATTTTGCCATTGACTTGAAATTGCATTAAGCAATTCAAAAAAGCCCGGCATTCCATTACGTGAATAAGGAGGAAAATATGTTCCAGCAAAAAACGGTTTTTTATCCCATGTCATAAAAATACTCATTGGCCAGCCTCCGCTGCCGGTAAATGCCTGACAAACAGACATATAAACGCTGTCAATATCAGGGCGTTCCTCTCTGTCGACCTTAATTGATATAAATTTTTCGTTAAGAATCTCTGCCGTTTTAAGGCTTTCAAAGCTTTCATGCGCCATAACGTGACACCAGTGACAGGAGCTGTATCCAATACTCAGAAAAATAGGCTTATCCTCTGCTCTTGCCTTTTCAAATGCTTCCTGACGCCATGGATACCAGTTGACAGGATTTTCTGAATGCTGTAAAAGGTAAGGGCTTGTTTCGTTTTTCAGCATATTGCTCATTTTATTCTCTCCTTCAAATTATGCTTAATATCATGTGCTGCGGATTTATATTTGATATTGTTTTCATTTTATCAGAAAAAATTCGCGTTGAATATCTTTCAAAATAAACGCTGAAATAATTGTAAGTCAATATAAATTTATTGAAAAACGATCGTCTTTAAAAGTCCTGAGCTTTTTAGATTAAAAAATCCTGCGTTTTCCTTTATATGGGAAACGCAGGATTTAAATTTTTAAACAGCAGCTGACAACGATAATTCGATTGTATTTACAAAGTATATGTTAATTTTTACCCTTGATAACTATAACTCCGATACCTATTCCGGAGCAGTTGTCTCCCACAGGTATGGTAATAACCGGAGGTTTAATTACTGTACAATTTGTTGTAGTAGTTATTGTGGTTGTTGTAACTATATCCGTAACCGGGATAACAGTAGTTATAGTTGTCGACGTAATAGTCTCCGGAACGTCGGTTGTTTTAATAGTCGTAAAAATTTCATCCGGCTTTTCATCGTCTGCTTTTGCAGTAGTGGTTACCGACGTTTCTGCCGGAGATGTTGTTTTCACAGCAGTAGTTGTAGTTTTTACAGTTGTAGACGTTTGTACCGCAGTGGTTACAGGGGCGGTTGTAACGGGCGTTTCGCCCGGAAGGTAAGATCCTTCATATAATTGGTCGGACGCAGCAAATAATTGAGTCCAGTAATACATTCCGTTTTGGAAAGTAACTCCTACGCCTATGTAATCCACATTTTTATTTAGAATATTCGAACGGTGTCCTGAGGAATTCATCCATGCGTTCATTACGCTTTCCGGATTTTTTTGTCCATACGCTATATTTTCACCGGCGGTTCGATAGGAAATTCCAAGCTCGGTCATAGCGGTAAAGAAGCTTGAACCGTCTGGTCTTGTATGTGAAAAGCTTTTCGGTAATTCGCCTGATCTTATTAGCGCCGCTTCGCTTAGCAGCGGAGAAAAACGGAGAGGATTCAGTCCGTTAGACTTACGCTCCTTATTTACAAGAACAGCTACCTGTTGAGCATATTCTTTTAAATTTGCGTCGGCGTAGGAAAGCGCGGCTGTTTCATGTTCGTCATTTGGCTTATTTACTGCATTTACACTGAACACAGTGCCGGATATAAGCGTAAACATTGCTATTACAGAAATAATTTTCTTCATTTTCATTACTATTCCCTCCATATGTAATGATTAATTTTGTGTGTACAATTACTATAACATGTTTATTGATACGAAACAATGCAAAATATCTGTAAAATTTTCTGCCAATATATCCGGAGGGCAAAATAATAAAGAAGCCCGAAATTTCGGACTTCTTTATTTATAAATAAAAAACTTATTGACAAAAATTAAAAAATTTTCAAAGCCTGCATTCTTATTTAACTAATTCTTAACAAAGATTAAAAATGATCTATAACCTGTAGAACATAATTTGTAATTGCCTGCACATCTTCATTATTAAGCAGAGGATTGCCGTTTGCGTCATAGTCTAATTTAGTATTTGCCGCAAGGTAAGCGTCTTCATTTACTAAAGGATACTTTTCAGGATCTGTAAGGTATTTATTAAGAATAACTATATCAGTTGAATTTACATATCCGTCCTGATCCACATCACCTACCAGAACAGCATTCAACGTGATTGAATTTGGGTTAATATTTACATTATTACTGTTTCTTATGGTCGCACTGTATGAAATTTCATTGAAAATGTTTGAAACTGAATTAGGCGTATAGAAATCAGTTGTAATTGCAATTCCGCTTTGAATTGCATTTCCAAGATATGTACCTTGAATTTTGTCATTATTTGATGAAACAAAATAACCATTATTTAGAAGAGGAGTTTTATTACTTGGATTTGCAATTATGCTTGAGGAATAATTCATTACGTAATCAATATAAGTGATGTTATCGGCGGAGTTAACGTTGTGGAAAACTCTGTAGGTTTTCATCATTTCTGAATCTGCGTTTGCTGTAAATAAAGAGCAAAGAGATATTGCGGAAACAACGACGGCAGTTAGAGTTGCCATGAATTTTTTTGCTTTTTTCATAATATTTCTCCTTTTACTTTTTTATTTAAAATCCACTAATTAGTGAATTTTTAAACTAATATATATGTTTTACTTTATAACTATATAAACAAAGGTCAAGTATTTCACAAAAAGTTCATAAAAAGTTTACAATTTATATATAAAATATTTCGGTTATTTTACTTTATTTTCCTAATTAAAATAAATTATGTTTATTTAGAAAGTCAGCAAAGCAAGAAACTTCACTGCTTAATGTCATTCCGTTAGTTTGAAACTTATATTAATCAGAGTTTTAATCTTTTCATAATCGACGCTTCCGTCTAAAGCGACAGAAATCCAAAATTTTTTATTCATATGATATCCCGGATAAATTCCTGTTTCCATTTTAAAGGATTCAATCATAAAGGGATCGCATTTAACGTTTAAAATTTCAATTTCACTATTTTCTGATAAACCAAGTTTTTTCTTTGAAACATTCATAACTAAGGCAAACCATTTTTTATTGGCATTATGTCGAAAAACCGCATAATTAGGAAATTTCAACCAAGGAAATTCACTGTTCACATTGTAGGTTTCACAAATATAATTTTCTAATTCTTTTCTATTCATTCTAAACCGCCTTTAATCAGTTTTGGTATAATATACATTTTTTCTAATTATATCATGTCAGTCAATTAATTCCGGAGTAATTTAAAGTATAAACAAAATCCCAACGAAAGAAACGTTGGGATTTTTAACTTTCTCAAAGTTTCCCCCTTTGAGAAAAACAAATTTCAATTAATTTTGACATGACTTTGTTTTTTATTATATCATTTAAAACAGATTACTACAATAATTAATATAGCTTTTTTTATTTTTTTATGAAAATTTCATCTTTTTTTACCAATTTTTACATTTATTATGAAATTCTTTATACAGAATAACAATAAAAGGATTTTGATTCGTCAAAAACATCGTCAAATTAGGAGGATTAAAAAATGCCAAAAAAAGAATCAAATATTTATCACAGAAATGATGGCCGCTGGGAGGGACGGTTTCATATAAGCGGTACTAAAAAATATAAATCTGTTTATGGAAAAACTTATAGCGAAGCCAAGGAAAAGCTTCATAAATTACAAGGTGAAAATTCAATTTCAGAAAGTAAATGCCGCTTATCATTTAATGATATAGCGCAGAAATGGTTCGCTTATGAAAAATCAAAAGTAAAAGCAAGTACTCTATGCTGCTATAAAAACAAGCTTGATAATCATATTATGCCTTTTTTCTCAATTAAAAAGTATACGGATGTCAGCGTCGATGTAGTTGAAAAATTCAAAAAGCAAAAATTATTTGAAGGCTTTTCTTCAAAATATGTTTCTGATATGACTGTAATTATAAAAAGTATTGCTAAATGGGCAAATAAGATATACGGATATGCAAATAAGCTTTCATCTGTTGAATTGCCTAAGGCTAAAAGAAAGAAGCCTGATTTGCTTTCCGAAAGGGAACAGGCCGTTCTTCAGAATTATCTTTTCAATAGGTCTGATAATACTTCGCTGGGTATTCTTTTGAGCGCTTTTACCGGTATACGTATCGGTGAGCTTTGCGCGTTAAAATGGAATGATATTGATCTGGAAAATAAGATTTTGCATATTAATAAAACTGTACAAAGAATTAGCGCTCAAAGCGTTACAGAAAAAAGTAAAACCGTGGTCAATATTTCAGCTCCTAAAACCGAATACTCAGTACGTGATATTCCTATACCCGAGTTTTTGATAGAAAAATTAAAATCTAATTACAGTTCTGACGAAAAATATCTTTTATCGGGAACATGCAAGCTTGTTGAACCGAGATGTCTTTCCTATAGATTTAAGAGTATTCTTAAAAAAGTAAATTTGCCTTCAATTAAATTTCATTCACTACGGCATACCTTCGCAACAAATTGCTTGCAGCAGAATTTTGATATTAAAACTTTGTCCGAAATTCTTGGACATAGTGACGTTTCAACTACAATGAAAATTTATGTTCATTCATCTATGGAAAGAAAATGCGCTTGTATGAGTATGCTGAAGCTTGCCGTATAAATATTTGCTTCGTCAGTTTTTTTGTCTGCCTTTATTTATAACTCTGATTTTTCGGGTATTTTAAGAGTTCTTTCTCAAAAGGGGAAACTTTGAGAAAACACAAAACGGATATATACATAGTATACCTCATACTGTGAATTTATACGAATCATTTAATAAAGAAAGGAAGATTTAATTCCATGAATAAAAAATTTACTTTAAAAGATCTTATATGCCTACTTTTCGGCAGAATACCGTATCTTATTATTGCAGCTATTATCTGTGCAGGCTGCTTGTTTTCAGTATCAAAATTTATGATAGCGCCTAAATATCAGTCAAACGTTTCGTTGTATGTTAAAAACAGCAATAATAGCGCTGATTCTCTATCGCAGGGAGTAAACGCAAACGATTTGAATGTTTCTAAGTCGCTGGTTGAAACTTATATTGTTATTCTAAATAATGATATTGTAATGGATGAAATAAGTAAAAAGCTTCTTGAAAATCATTCGGCCGACGATCTTTCTGATTATTTTGAAATAAAAAACGGACAAATAACAAATAAGAGTCTTAAAAGCTGCTTTTCAATGTCGGCAGCCAATGAAACAGAAGTATTGAATATTACTGCGACTACTAAAAATGCCAAGCTTTCACAGGAGCTTTGCAGTATTATGGCCGATGTTGCGCCGAGTTTCCTGATTCGCGTAGTAGGTACGGGGTCGGTTGAAAAAATAGGCGACGCTAAATTATATGAAGAGAAGGTATCTCCGAATGTAATAAAAAATACCGTTTTCGGTGGCATTGCAGGATTTTTGATAGCTGTTTTTATAGTATTGATGATTGATTTTTTTGATAATTCCATTAAAGATACTACCGAACTCCAGGAACGTTTTCAAAAACCGATTTTAGGAGAAATTGCTCATATCGGGGGCAAAACAAAAAAGAAGGACATAGGCAAATCAAGCGATAGAAAAACTAAGCTTATTTATAATAATAAAATCCCATTCAGCGTGGTTGAAAATTATAAATCAATGCGTACAAATGTAATGTTTTCATTATCTACAGAAGAAAACAGAATTCTGGCGATAACAAGCTCAATGCCGTCCGAGGGAAAGTCCGTTACTATAGCAAACCTTGCTGTTACCATGGCGGAAGCCGATAAAAAGGTTCTGCTTGTTGACGCTGATATGAGAAAGCCTGTGCAGCACAAAAATTTCAATCTTCAAAATAGAAAAGGTCTTTCAACCATACTTTCACGCGAATCGGTTTTTGAGGATTGTGTTCACCGAAGCGTTATAAAAAATCTTGATATTCTGACTTCGGGAGTTATTCCTCCGAATCCGTCGGAACTCTTGGCGTCGAAAAAAATGCGTGAGATGACTGAAAAAATCAAATCCGAATATGATTACATATTAATAGATACACCGCCGATCCTGCAAATGACAGACGTTATCGGTCTGTCGGATATTATTGCCGGAGTTGCCGTTGTTTTGTCATATGGAAGTACAAGCTATTATGAAATTCAAGAGGTTCAGAAAAAGCTTCAGCTTGGTAATTGTAAGCTAACCGGTTTTATACTGAATGATATTTCCGTGAGTTCAGGTAAGGGTTACGGATATAAGTACGGCTATAAATATGGTTACAAATACGGCTACAAATACAGGTACTATGCGCAGAATTACAGATATGAACAGACAAAAGCGGAAACGGAGGAAGATGAAAAGCAATGCTGACTGATTATCATTGCCACATACTTCCTAAAATGGACGACGGTTCAGAGTCTGTGGAAATGTCAATAAAAATGCTTGAAATGATGAAATTACAGGGTGTGGATAGGATTATTGCAACTCCGCATTTTTATGCTCACAGGGAAAGAAGTGTCGAGCGTTTTCTTGAGAGGAGGCGGAAATGCTGCGAAAGTCTGATGTTAAAAGGTCCGTTGATAACTAATATTTTATTAGGAGCAGAAATTGCCGTTGAAAAGGATATATCCGATCTGGACAATATTGAAAGGCTGGCAATACAGGGAACGAAATTAATTCTTTTTGAACTGCCGTATAAGGCTTTTTCCGATTGGATGATTGAGGAAATCGAAAATATTTCATCGGAGCATAAATTGATTCCTATTATTGCTCATGTTCACCGTTATTTACCATATTACACTAAAGATGATTACGAAAAAGTACTTAAAGCCGACGCGATATTTCAGGTGAATGCTGAAGCCTTCGGCAATTTCAGAGAATTCAGGTTTGTAAAGAAGCTTATCAAAAATGAGTTTCCATTAGTATTGGGGAGCGATGCGCATAATGTAACGGATCGAAAGCCTGATTATGATTTAATTATGAAAAAATCCGATAGGAAAATAATAGAAAACTCAAATGAGATACTTGAGAAAAGTAAAAGGGTGATATGATGTATTTAAAAATAAAAAGAAGTTTTGATATTTTATTTTCTTTTATCATGATTTTGCTTCTTTTGCCTGTTTTATTTGTTATTTCAGTTGTAATTAAATTTGAATGTCCAAATTGCGGAATAATATTCAAGCAAAAAAGATATGGAAAAAATTCTGAAGCGTTTGTAATTTATAAATTTCGAACGATGAAAAAAGACGCTCCAAATATATCTGCTTGTGAAATGGTAATCAATCAGGATAAATATATAACAAAATTTGGGAAGTTTCTGAGAAAAACAAGCTTGGACGAGCTGCCGCAGTTATTCAATATTTTAAAAGGCGATATGAGCATTATCGGTCCAAGACCTGTTATTTTAGCAGAGGAATATCTTCAAAATCTGAGAAAGCAAAACGGCTCTGACAATATACTTCCAGGGTTGACGGGTCTTGCACAGGTAAACGGAAGAAATTCTTTATCAGATGATGAAAAAGCAGAATTTGACGCTAAGTATTATTATAAAATCTGTTTTTGGCTTGATGTGAAAATTTTTTTGGGGACCTTATATAAAGTTTTGAAGCATGACGATATAGATTGCATTAATAAAGAAACGAAAAAAGAGGGAAGAGAAAAAGTTAAGGTTGGGTGAGAACGAAGAATGAATTATAGCGTGTTGATGTCAGTTTATGATAAAGAAAAACCGGAATATCTGAAGCAAAGCATAGAGAGCATGCTTAATCAAACTGTTAAACCTGAACAATTTGTAGTAGTTGAGGACGGCGCTTTAAATAAATCATTATCTGATATTATTGATAAATACAAGGCGGATTTTAACGAGCTGTTTACCATCGTCAAGCTGCAAGTAAACGGCGGCTTGGGAAATGCCCTGAATCAAGGATTAAAGGCCTGCCGTAATGAACTGGTTGCCCGCATGGATTCTGACGACATTTCTTTGCCAAGGCGTTGCGAAAAGGAACTGAAATTATTTCTTGATAACCCTGATCTATCAATTGTGGGAACAAATATTGACGAATTCTGGGATAATCCAAATGAAATAAAATGTTCCCGTATTGTGCCGTCGTCATATGAGGAGATAAAGAAAAATATTGGAAGAATTCAGCCGTTTAATCATCCTACTGTTATGTATAAAAGGTCTGAGGTATTAAAATGCGGCGGTTATCCTACAACAAGAAGAAATGAGGATAGAAAATTGTTTTCTGTAATGATTATGAATAATTGTAAAGCAGAAAACATAAATGAATCGCTTTTATTATATAGATCAGATAAAAATAATTATAAACGCAGAAAGTCATGGAGAAACTGCATAGGGTGCATTAAAGTTTCATATAGCTTATGGAGAAAAAATTTGTGTCGGTTTAGCGACTTTATTTATGTATTAGTCGGACAAATATTTTTATTTATTTTACCATTATTTTTAATGAAATTAGTGTCGGATAAATTATTAAGAAGATAGATTTAAATGGAGCCGAGATGAAAATATTATTTTTAATTCCAAGAATGAATAATGGCGGAGCAGAACGTGTTATCGCTTATCTTGCAAATGAATTTTCAAAAAACAACAGCGTAAAAATACTTACCCTCGTTGGAAATAAATCATTTTATGAGCTTAATAGCAACGTGAAATTTGAAAGTCTGAATTGTGTAATTAATAGAAAAAATAAAATAACGAGAAATTATTCGATGGTGAAAAATTTTATTGAAGCTTTGCGTTTTATTTCAAAAAAAGTAAATGAATTTAAGCCTGATGTTGTTATTTCATTTTTGTTTGAAACAAATTTAATTGTATATTTACTTAAAGTATTTGGAAAATTAAAAAGTATAAAATGGATTAGCTCTGAAAGATGTGATCCGAAAAAAGGAAATTTGTTAGTCAGGAAATTAACGAATATTATTTTTATGAAAACCGATTTGCTTGTTTGTCAAAGCAAAGCTGTCTTAAATTACTATAACAGGATTAAAAGTAATCCTATTGACATATCGTTGATCCCCAAACCGATAACCGAAGGAAATACTTTGAAAATTTGTGCTGTCGGCAGACTTATGGCGCAAAAGAATTTCTCACTTTTAATAAATGCGTTTTATTTGCTAAAACAGGAAGCAAATGAAAATGTAACACTTACAATTTATGGAGAAGGCGTTTTGAGAAACAGGCTTGAAAATCAAATTTGTTCTCTTAATCTTGAAAAATCAGTTTTTCTTCCGGGCAAAAGCAATGACGTTTTAAATGAAATAAAAGACAGCACAATATTTGTAATGTCTTCAGATTACGAGGGGTTTCCTAACGCCTTGTTAGAAGCAATGGCTGTCGGACTGCCTGTTATTTCAACAGATTTTCCAACCGGTACCGCAAGAGAGCTGATACATAAAGAAAATGGAATAATTGTTCCCTGCGGAGACAAAATTGCTTTGAAAAACGCCATGTTGGAGCTTTTGAATGATAAGGCGAAACGGGAAAAAATGAGAAAGAACAATCTTTATGTTCGAGATAAATATTCCGTTGAGAAGATTTGCAGGCAGTGGGAAGAAGCTATAGGGGTATTAGCTAATTTCAAGGAGTAAAGAAAAATTGTGATAATATATCTTGTTTTATTTTTTGGCTTAATATATTTATATATGTGTGAAAGATTAATTGAAGGTCGGCGCCAAATAAATGTATTCAATTATGACTGGAAATACTTTTACACTATATCGTTTATTACAGCGCTTTGTATTTTATGTTTTATTGCGTCTTTCAGAGCAGATATAATAGGAGCTGACCACATTAACTATATATATGAATATAAAAATATTAACAAAACGGGTGATGCGTATTTCAGTGAAAAAGGATATGTTTTACTTTGTCGGATAATTTCTGAATTAAGTCAATGCAATATAGCTGCATTGAATTTTTCGGTTGCTGCCTTAACACTTGCAGGATTTTATTGCTATATAAAGAAATATGTTGAACCGGATTATTATATTTTAGCATTAATAATTCTCGTTTTTAATCCGTATATGTTTATTCAAAGTACGTTTAATATTATGCGTCAAGGTTGTGCGATTGGAATACTATTGTTTTCTATTAAATATTTAAAAGATAGAAAATGGATACCGTTTTTAGCTATTGTTTTATTTTCCTCAATGTTTCATAAATCAACTATTTTCTTTGCCTTTTTGATTTTATTCAGAAAAGTAGATTTTAATGAAAAGAAACATCTTTTTATTGCGATTATTTGTATAATTGGAAATTTAACCGGTATATGCAATTTGGTGTTTGAATTAACAAATAAGTTGTTTAGTTATGGTTCTGTAGGAGTTGAAGCGGATGTTTCTTTGCTTAATAATATCTTGTATAAATCAGCCATGTTTATAATAATTCTCTATTTG